>Ga0308175_100001098_pt1 | contig 17991 bp, 18 predicted proteins | sample PhyCR1_3_FD_203893 | JGI IMG/M metagenome (GOLD analysis project Ga0308175, IMG submission 203893) | Soil microbial communities from UC Gill Tract Community Farm, Albany, California, United States - DLSLS.C.R1 | ecosystem: Environmental > Terrestrial > Soil > Agricultural land | place: USA...
GCGCCCTGATGATCGATCCCGAAAACAACACGATGCGCTACAATCTCGCTTGCTCGCTTGCGACATACCTCCACGACACGGACTCGGCGATCGAGCTGCTCGGACCGTATTTCGAGCGCGTCAGCGTGTCGGAGCTCAAGCATTGCGGAGCCGACCCGGACATGGATCCGCTCCGCGATAATCCCAGATTTCAGCAAATGGCGGCAGCCGCGGGCGCCCGCCTCTCGCAAGCAGTTGCGGTTCCGACCGCGCAGATTCCGCCGATCGCGGCGTCCTAGGCTGCGTTCGCCGGCGTATGGCTCGTTTCAAGCGTAGCAAGTAATTCCCGAAGCCCGCGCTGGCGATCGGCGACGAGATCGCTGAGCGAATAGCCGTCCAGGACCGCCATGAACGCGCGACGCGCCTCGTGAAGCGCCGCCGTGAGCGCGCAGGCGGGCGCAATCACGCAGGAACCGCAATCCACCAGGTCGAACGTCCCTTCGGTATGGCGGACAACATCGCCGACGCTAATCTCTTCAGCTGGTCGCGCGAGCCGGATACCTCCGCTGCGACCACGGACCGCATCGAGAAACCCTTCGGTCCTGAGATCCTGGACCACCTTCATGAGGTGGTTGTGCGAGATGCGATAGGTGCGCGCGATCTCACCGATCGACGCGAGGCGATCGGGCCGGGCGGCAAGGTGCATCAGCACCCGTAACGCATAGTCGGTGTAGCTTTTGAGCTTCATCGCGACGCCCCGTCAGAAACCTTCGAGTTCATACATGCATACGTGTTGCATGATTTCTTGGATGTGAATAGATGCGTCTGACGTACATGATTAAGCGAGTCGGGGAGCGCATCGGACATGAAGACGGAAATGACTGAACGAGAGCTCTCCGATCTCGTCGATCGCTTCTATGCCAAGGTTCGTGAGGACCCGCTTCTCGGCCCGATTTTCAACGGCGCCATTGCGGACTGGTCGGAGCATCTCGAGAAGCTGGGCGCCTTCTGGTCGTCGGTCATGCTGACCAGCGGCCGATACAAGGGAAATCCGATGGCGGCGCATCTCAAGCACCGGGGCGCGATCGAACCGGGCATGTTCGAACGTTGGCTGGAGCTTTGGCGCGAGACGGCGCGCGAACGGCTCGACCAGGCTGGCGCGGCTGCGGTCATCGCAAAGGCCGAGCGCATCGCCGAGAGCCTGCAGCTCGGTCTCTATTTCAAATGTGCCCCTCGCGGCGTCGCCGCCTGAAAGGAGAGCAAGATGTCTGCACCTTTTGTTGATCTTACCGTTCACCATGCGCCGCGCGGCCTCTCCGACCGGATCGCCTATGGGTTCACCAAGTCGCTGCGGTTTTGCGCGGACACTTTCTTCGCCAAGCGATACGGACACCGCGCGATCGTCCTCGAGACTGTGGCGGCCGTACCGGGAATGGTGGGTGCGACGATCAACCACCTGAAGTGCCTTCGCCAAATGTGCGACGACCAGGGCTGGATCCGCACCCTGATGGACGAAGCCGAGAACGAGCGGATGCACCTGATGACCTTCATCGAGGTGGCCAAGCCGACCGTGTTCGAGCGGCTCGTCGTCCTCGGCGTGCAATGGGTGTTCTATCTCGCTTTCTTCGTCCTTTATTTGATCAGCGCGCGTACTGCGCACCGTGTAGTCGGCTACTTCGAGGAAGAGGCGGTGCTCAGCTACACTCTCTATCTCAGGGAGATCGACGAGGGCCGCAGCAAAAACGTGCCCGCGCCGGAAATCGCGAAGCGTTACTGGGGCCTGCCGGAAGGGTCGACCTTGCGCGACGTTGTTCTTGTGGTCCGCGCCGACGAAGCCCACCATCGCGACGTCAACCATGGCTTCGCCAACGAGCTTGCCGGATTGCCGGTGGACGCCGAACGGATTGCTGAGTCGCCTCCGCACGAAACCGAAGCGAGGATCGCTGCGTGAGGCCCTACCGCACGACCGCGGTGTTCGATGAATCGACGCTCCCGGCGGCACTTCGCCAGGAGCATCGCACCAAGGCGGGTGCTTGGGGGATTATCCGCGTGGTCGAAGGCGAATTGCGATTGTTATTTCCCGATGGGCGCAGCGAACTGCTCGATCCGCGGAAACCCGGATTGATCAGGCCCGAGGAGACGCACTGGGTCGAGCCGGTGGGCGCAATGCGAATGCAGGTCGAATTTTACGATTGCGAGCCTGAATCAGGCGAAATTGAATGAAATGCTGAGCCGCTCTCCACGGCCGCTTCCGGGGAGCACTTCGTGCCTCAGCCAGCTTTCCCATAGCATGAGCAGGCCCGGCCGCGGCTCGACGGTGACGAACGGCTGAAGCTCTTCGGCCGCCTCCTTCCGCCTTTGCGGTGCCGCCATCATCAGCGGCAGGCGCGGGTCTTCGAAGCGGATTGCGCCCGAGCCGGCGGGTACTTCGACGTAGAGCGTGCCCGAGAGAATGCTGTGCGGGTGGATGTGCGCGCTGTGGTGCCCCGATCCGCGCAGCAGGTTGGCCCAGAGGCTGTCGAGGCGCGGCTTTCGCGCGAGGTCGAACGCGCATTCGTGAGCGAACCATGCGGCGTGCTTGGTCAGCAGCTTGGCCAAGTCGGCGAACGCCGGATCGCGCTTCGGCAAATCGTTGAGCGACGCATAGCTGGTGTAGCCGGGGTAGCGGTGCTCCTTCGACCACGCGCGCCCTGCTGAATCCTGTTGGGCGAGTTCGCGGATCGAATGAGCCAGCCCCTCTAGCAGATCCGGCTGTTCGATCGCAGCTTCGTAGAGTCGGGTGGCAAACAGGCTGCGCAGCATGGGGGCTTCCCTAAAGCGCGCCGGTGCGCGGCGAAAGCATCGCGTGCCGTTCGTAGATACATCGAAGCGCGCATGCGTCTTGCCGAAAGCCCATTGGTACGGGGGCCCACTGGTCCATGGGCATCCGGGCACAGGGCAGAAGGGGTGTCGGTGGATTCTAGAACGGGGATGTGCCGCACCGTCATGACGGCGATGCTCGCCTGCGCATCGAGCGCCGCCTACGCGCAGGAGCGCTCGCAGGAGAATGCCGTCACGCAGGCCGAGGATGCGTTCGGCTTCGCCGTGGGACGAGAAAGCCTCGGGATTTACAACGCCGGCAACGCGCGCGGATTCTCGCCCACGGCGGCGGGCAATCTGCGGATCGACGGCCTCTACTTCGACCAGATGTTCAATCTGCAGAGCACGCTGGTCGATTCAAGCAGCATCAAGGTGGGGCTTTCGGCGCAGGGTTATCCATTCGCGGCGCCGAGCGGCATCGTCGATTACACATTGCGTGCGCCGGGCAAGGACGCGGGCGCCTCTGTCGTCACCAACTTCGACAGCTACGGGACGCTCGGGACGGAGCTCAGCGGATCGCAGCCGCTGAGCAAGCAACTCAGCCTCGGGTACGGGCTCAATGCGACGCACGTGGAGTTTCCCGACGGCACCGACAACTTCAATCATACCGAGACCCTGAGCATACGCTGGCGACCTGTTTCGGCCATCGAGATCATGCCTTTCGTCTCGATCACGAACGACTATCACGATGAAGCCGGAACGTTTTACGTTCCCGCAGGATCGTACCTGCCGAAGCTGCCGAAGCAGCGGCACAACGAGGGCGCGGCCTGGGCCGATTATCGCTACACCGGAACGAACGCGGGATTGCTTTCTTCCGCGCGGCTCGGCGAGAACTGGGTGCTGCGCTTCGGCGCCTTCCGCTCGATCAACGACTTGAAGCACAGCTTCGCCAATCTTCTTGTCGATGAGCAGCCGGACGGAAGCGGCGAGCGCGTGCTGTTCGCCGACCCGCCGAACAAGGCGGCGTCGACCAGCGGCGAGCTGAGGCTAACCCACAGCATCCCCGACGGGCCGCGGCTGCACGTCATTCACCTCAGCGTCCGGCGGCGCGACGCACGGCGGGAGTTCGGCGGCTCCGACTTCATCGACTTCGGCCCGGGCCGGATCGGCGAGAAGGTGCACGCGCCCGAGCCGGACAGTTTCAATTTCGGGGAGCTTAGCCACGACCGCGTGAAGCAGACGACCGTCGGCGTGGCCTATGACGGACGCTGGAAGAACGTCGGCGAGATCAGCTTCGGCATTTCGCGAGCCGATTTCCGCAAGCAGACGGTGATCCCGGACGTGCCCGTGGCCCTTACCAAGTCCAGGCCGTGGCTCTACAACGGGACCGCCGCCGCCAACCTGACGAAGTCGATCACCGTCTATGCCGGGTACGCCCGCGGACTGGAGGAAAGCGGCACTGCCCCACCGAACGCGGCCAACCGCAATGAGCCGCTGCCCGCAATCCTGACGCAGCAGAAGGACGCCGGCGTTCGTTTCTCGCTGACCAGGGACGTGAAGGCGGTCGTCGGCGTGTTTGATCTCACGCGGCCCTATTTCGGTTTCGACTCCCTCAATGTGTTCAAGCAGGTCGGCACCGTCGAAAGCCGCGGTGCGGAATTCTCCGTATCGGGCAGCGTAACCCCCCGGCTCAGCATGGTCGCGGGGGGCGTGTTCCTGAAACCGCGCGTGACCGCGAGCGATACTGCCGACGGCACGATCGGCTCCAAGCCCGTCGGCCTTCCGACGCATCTGCTGATCGCCAACGCCAATTGGAAGACGCCGATCGCGAAGGGGCTGGAGCTCGACATCGGGCTGATCCACCGCGGGCGCATGCCGGCGACGACCGACAATCTCGTGTACATCCCCGCGCGGGCGCGGCTCGACGTGGGCGGCCACTACCGTTTCAAGCTCGCAGGCCGCAGCGCGACCTTCCGGCTGCAGATGGTGAATGTGTTCGACAACGCCGGATATGGCATCGCCGGATCGGGCATCTACACGTCCAACCCGGGTCGATACGTGCAGGGCTATCTGACGATCGATCTCTAGCGGCTGACTCACTGCCGGACTCCTGATATCCAAGCCGAAAGGGGCCTGGATGGCGGACGTGTTCGTCTCCTATGCGCGGTCGGACGAGCCGCAGGCAAAGCGCATCGCGGAGGCGCTGCGCGCCGAGGGCTATCAGGCGTGGCGCGACGACGAGCTGCCGGCGCACCGCGCTTACGCGGACGTCATCGAAGAGCGCTTAAGGTCAGCCAAGGCCGTTGTCGTGCTCTGGTCGGCCGAGGCTGCAAAGTCACAATGGGTGAGGGCTGAAGCCGACGCCGCACGGTCCGCTGGAACGCTAGTGCAGGCGAACCTCGACGGGACCATTCCGCCAATGCCATTCAACCAGATCCAGTGCGCCGACTTGAAGGACTGGAACGGGAAGGACGACGCATCGGGCTGGCACAAGCTGCTGGCGAGCGTCGAAGCTCTGGCCGGACCACATGAGACCGAGACATCGCTGCCGAGAGCTTCACTGCAACGCGTGTCCGTTTGCGTTCTTCCGTTCGCAAACATGAGCGGAGATGCCGAGCAGGAATATTTCAGCGACGGGATCAGCGAGGACATCACGACCGACCTGTCCAAGGTTTCGGCACTCGAGGTGATCGCTCGCAACACGGCATTCCAGTTCAAGGGCGAATCCCTCGATGTGTGCGACGTGGCGAAGAAGCTCGGCGTCACGCATGTGCTTGAAGGCAGTGTTCGCAAGGCGGCGAACCGCGTCCGCATCACCGCGCAGCTGATCGATGGACTTAGCGGCGGTCACGTGTGGGCCGATCGCTACGACCGCGACCTCACCGATATTTTCGCCATCCAGGACGAGATATCGAAGGCAATCGTCGACGCGCTCAAGATCAAGCTGCTGCCGCAAGAAAAGAAGGCCATTCAGACGCGCGGCACTTCAAACGTGGAAGCCTACAACGTCTATCTGATGGCGCGGCAGCTCTGGATCAGCGGGTTCTACGGAGACATTCGCAACATCGAAGCAATTGCTCGAATCGCCCGGCAGGCCGTCACCCTGGACCCGAATTACGCAGACGCATGGGCGCTGATGGCACTTGCCCAGGCCGAGCTGCGCTTCTGGCTCGGCCTCGATCACGATGCGCTTCCCGCGGCCGAACGGGCGCTGGAGCTCAATCCCGATCTGCCCGAGGCGCTCTGCGTGAAGGCCCGGTATCTGGAGAGCGAAGGACGTGACGGAGAAGCCGTTAGGCAGGTCGAGCGGGCGCTCAGCCTCAATCCGGATTCATGGGAGGTCAATCGCGAGGCGGCTCGGCTGATGTACCGTGAGGGTCGCACCGTCGACTCTATTCCATTCTTCGAAAAAGCGATGAGCCTGATGAGCAGCGACTTCCACAGCGGGGGCATGCTTATCGCCTGTTACACGCATGCCGGCGACCTCGAAGCGCGTCAGCGGGTGGCTACGCCGACGCTGCAGCGGGCGGAAGCGGCGCTGGCGAAGGATCCGACGAACGGTGCGGCGTTGGCAGCCGGCGTTGCCGCACTCCTGATCCTGGGTGAGAAGGACCGCGCGAGGGGATGGATCGATCGGGCCGTCATGATCGATTCCGAAAATGTCTCGATGTTCTACAATATTGGATGCGCCTACATCATTCTTGCAGACGACGTCGATGGTGCCCTGGACATGTTCGAAAAATTCTTTGAACGCGTAAGGGGCACAACCTTGTTCAAGCATTTGCGGTCCGACCCAGACCTCGATCGCTTGCGCGAGCATCCCAGGTTCAAGAAAATGCTGGCCGCGGCCGAGGCGCGCGTACGCGTCGAGGATCCTACTGCGACTGCTGCAACCTGAGCGCCACCTCGCTCATGAACCGCGCATCATCGCCATCGGCCAGCCATTCGGCCTCCGCCGCAACGGCGCCGAGCATGTCGCTGAGCGGCTCCATCTCTGACTTGGGGTAATTGCCGAGGACGTGCGGCGTGACGAGATGCTTGAGGCCGGGGCCGGGGTGGCCGATGCCGATGCGGACGCGGCGGAAGTCGGGGCCGAGGCTCGCGTCGATCGATCTCAGGCCATTGTGACCCGCCAAGCCGCCCCCGACGCGCACCTTCACCTTGAACGGCGTGAGGTCGAGCTCGTCGTGGAAGACGGTGAGCGCGTCCATGTCGAGCTTGTAGAAGTGCAGGGCCTGCTGAACCGCGTCGCCGCTGTCGTTCATGAAGGTTTGCGGCTTGAGCAGAAGCACGCGGTGGCGGCCGATCCGGCCTTCCGCAATGAGGCTGCGGAACTTCTTCTGCCATGGGCCGAAGTCGTGCACCTCGGCGATGATGTCGGCCGCCATGAAGCCGACATTGTGCCGGTGCAGCGCATATTTCGTGCCGGGATTCCCGAGGCCAACCCAGATTTGCATGCCGGCTCGCTAGCAGGAGCTCGCAGAAACAAAAACCGTTCGCCCTGAGCTTGTCGAAGCCTGTCCTGAGCGACGCCGCAGGCGGCGTCGAAGGGGGCTGTCCTGCCTTCGTATGAGAAAGCAGTCCTTCGACTTCGCTCAGGACGAACGGTGAATGTGAAAACGCAGCCGGGCTTAGCCCTCTGCGGCTTCGGAACCGTCGCCTTCGGCTTCGCCCTCTTCCCCGCCCTCGACGGTCGGGACTGCATCGGCCGCAGCGGCTTCTTCCTCTTCGGCCTTCATCGCCGACGGAGCGACGATGGTGGCGACGGTGAAATCCTCATCCGAATTCGCTGGAGTGACGCCGCTGGGCAGCTTCACCTGACCGATGTGGATGGAATCGCCGATCTCCAGTCCGTCGAGCGGAACGTGGATCTCGGCCGGGATGCTGGCGGCGTCGCAGACGATCTCAAGCTCGTGGACGACGACGTTCAGAACGCCGCCGCGCTTGAGCCCCGGCGCAGCGTCCTCGTTGTCGAACCGCATCGGCACCGCAACGTGCACCTTGGTGTGCTCGCCGATGCGCAGGAAGTCGACGTGGATCGGCCGGCTGGTGACCGGGTGGAAGTCGACGGCCTTGGGCAGCGTGCGATGCGCCTTGCCCTTGAAGTCGATCATCACGACCGAGTTCATGAAGTGGCCGGTGTTAAGCATTTTGGACAGGAGCTTCTCCTCGACGTGGATCGAGAGGGGCTCCTTCTTTTCGCCGTAAACCACGGCGGGTACCCGTCCATCGCGGCGCAGTGAACGAGAGGCTCCCTTGCCAGCCCGGTCGCGCGCCTCGGCGGGCAGCGTCAGCTGATCGCTCATTTGGCTATTCTCCGATTACAAAAAATGCCCCGCCACGCCTCCAGGGATGACCATGACAGGGGAGGGCGCGCACTAGTGCAGGCGCGCGTGAAAGGCAAGTTCAGGTGGTCAGTAGACCCGAGAGGAGCGGATCCCGAGTTGCGCGAGACGGACCAGCACGCTGTCCTTGCCGGCGAGATGTCCCGCGCCGACGGCCACGAACACGGTGCCCGGCGTCTGCATCCGCGCACGGATCCAGTCGGCCCAGCGCGCATTCCGCTCCGTGAACATCATCCGGTAGGTGTCAGGCGCTCCGCGTTCGAGCTCGCCGAGCATGCGGACGAAGACGGCCTGATCGCCTTGCTTCCACGCTTGCTGCATTTCGACCATCGACTTCGACAGGCTGTCCATCGCCGGCGCGTCCGCCTTGCGTGGCGCCGCAGCGACCGTCGCGGGCATTCGGGTGAACATGTTCAGCTGCGATTCGAGCGTTTCAAGGCCCTCGACAGGCTTGCCCTCCGTTTCGGCCACATGGCGAAGCACCATGTCGGCGCCATTGCCGACCTGCATGCCATGCGACTGGCCCGCGCTGATCGCCATGCGTGTGCTCGCCAGGAACGATGCGGAAGGCGTCATGGAGAGGCTCGGAAAGGGCTTGGGACGCGGAGCTCCGGGGGCGCGAGCCTCGGGCACGAGCGTTTCGAGCACCAGCTCGTCGGACTGCTCGAAAGCGTTGCGCACGCGCTCGTTGAACCATGCGGATTTGCCGTCGAGCGCGTGGAAGGTGCCGAACAGATAAACGGTGGTATCGGCATCCCGGACCACGAACATCGCCGGCGCCGCGCTCGGCTGGACCTCTGCGGCGGCAGGCGCAACAGCAGGCGATGCGGCGGCCAATACTGCTGCGACAAGGAAACCGGCCATGCACCATCCTTCCGTACGCCTACGGGCAGTAGGGAAGGCCACTGGCAACGGGAGCTTGTCGGCGGATCAGCCGCGGTGCTCGCAACTCATCCGTGCGAGGAATTCCTCGCGTCCAACTCCCTACGCGCATCAGACCCCCCAGCCCGATACCAGGTGATTATGCTCACTGAGTCATTAAGAAAAGTCTAGCGCTTTCCGCGACATGTGAAATGTTATCCACAGCCGCGCGCTGAGCTGAGCTATTGGAGCCGCCGGACGCGGTAACCGTCGCGCTTGAGCAGGTCGACCACCGAATCCCGTCCGGCGAGATGGCCCGCACCGACGGCGACCATCACCGCGCCGGGCTGCGCCATCCGTTGCTCGATCCACTTGCTCCAGTTGGCGTTGCGCTGCTTGATCAGCGCCTGCGCAAGCTCCGGCGAAGCCGCGAGATCGCGATTGAAGGACCGGGCGATTGCCTTCACGTCGCCGCGCACCCAGGCGGTCAGCATGTCGTTGAAGTCGGTCCTGACGGTGCTCGCTTTCTCGATGGCCCCCTCCAGAAGCTCGCGCTGAGCCTTCTCCGGAAGCTGATCGAAGAAGCTAAGCTGCTCGAGGTTGCTCTCGAGCTCGCCGATCGGCTTGCCCTGCCCGGCGAAGGCGCTTCGCAAGGTCATTTCGACGCCCTGGTCGTTCTTTAGCCCCAAGTCCTTGAACTGATTGCCGAGCAGGATGAAGGCCGCCGCCCAGGTCTCCATATTGTCGAGCGTCTTGGGCGGGAAGCCGCTCTTCTTCACGGCGTCGAGCAGGGCCGCGCGCTTCGCAGCAGGCACGCGATCTACGAGCGGCCGCAGTCCAGGCGACATGCCGATCCGCATCAGGATCCCGAACAGCTTCATCGGGTCCTTCTCGTCGACGATCGTTTCGATCATGAGCTGCTGCGAACCTACGACCGCTTGCTCGACCTTCGACGTACGCCACTGATAATTGTCGGGAAGCAGGTGGATCGTGCCGAACAGATAGACGGTGGTGTCCGCGTCCGAGACCGACCAGAGCGCCGGCCTCGCGACATGGGTGTCGGCCCGGGCCGCCGATGCGCCCGAGCCCAGCGTCAGCAGGGCGGCGACCGGAGCGAGCAAGCGTTGCAGCAGCTTCTTCATCACGAACTCCGAGGTGGGCACTCCGCTCTAGGGCTGCAAGCTTGCCGTTTCCTGAAGAGCGGCTTGCCCGCCGCCCACGCATCCGCCAAAGCCGCGCGGAACTTTTCGCTTCCGACGGGGCCTTATCCTTGAGCCTGAGCTTCCAGGACCTCATCCTCACGCTGCATCGCTACTGGAGTGCGCAGGGGTGCGTCATCCTGCAACCCTATGACATGGAGATGGGGGCAGGGACCTTTCACCCGGCGACGGTGCTGCGCTCGCTCGGCCCTGATCCGTGGAAGGCCGCTTACGTCCAACCGTGCCGGCGTCCCACGGACGGGCGCTATGGCGAGAACCCGAACCGACTCGGCCACTACTATCAGTATCAGGTGGTGCTGAAGCCGAGCCCTGACGGCCTGCAGGGCCTGTATCTCGGCAGCCTGACCGAAATCGGCATCGATCCGCTGAAGCACGACATCCGCTTCGTCGAGGACGATTGGGAAAGCCCGACGCTTGGTGCGTGGGGCCTCGGCTGGGAAGTCTGGTGCGACGGCATGGAGGTAACTCAGTTCACCTACTTCCAGCAGGTTGGCGGGTTTGAATGCCGGCCGGTCACGGGAGAGCTGACATATGGACTCGAGCGGCTCGCCATGTACATCCAGGGCGTCGACAACGTCTTCGATCTCAGATTCAACGACTCCGGCGTAACCTACGGCGACGTGTTCCTCGAGAATGAGCGCGAGATGTCGACCTACAATTTCGAGGTGGCCGACACCGACGCCTTGTTCGACCTGTTCCGCAAGGCGGCCGCGGAGTGCGAGCGCTGCCTTGGGGCGAAGCTGCCGATCCCGGCGTACGAGCAGGCGATCAAGGCAGGCCACGTGTTCAACACGCTCCAGGCGCGGGGCGTTATCAGCGTCGCCGAGCGCCAGGCCTATATCGGCCGGGTGCGTGATCTGGCGAAAGCGGCATGCGGCGCGTGGCTGGAGCGCGCCGCCTGATGGCCGACTTCCTGCTCGAGCTCCTCTCCGAGGAAATCCCGGCGCGGATGCAGGCGAAGGCGCGCAACGATCTGGCGCGGCTTTTCGCCGAGTCCCTTCAGGCTGCCGGACTCGCGACGGGCGCGATCGACACGCGTTCGACGCCGCGCCGGCTGGCGCTCATCGCGCGTGATGTTGCCGATGCCACCCAAGCTGCGCGTGAGGAGGTCAAGGGGCCGCGCGGCTCTGCGCCGCCGCAGGCGCTCGAAGGCTTCCTGCGCAAGACCGGGCTGACCCGCGAGCAGCTGGAGGAGCGCGACGGCGTCCTGTTCGCCGTGATCGAGCGGCCAGGCCGGGCGGCTGCGGAAGTCATTGCCGAGGCCGTGCAGCGGATCGTCGCGGACTTTCCCTGGCCCAAGTCGATGCGCTGGGGCAGCGGTTCGTTGCGCTGGGTACGTCCGCTGCACGGGATCGTCGCGATGCTGGGCGAGGAGATCGTGCCCATCGACATCGATGGAATCTGCTCGGGCGCGACGACAGTGGGGCACCGCTTCCACCATCCAGGACCAATCACGATCGGCGGTTCGGACGATTATGCGGAGAAGCTCCGCGCGTGCCACGTCATCGTCGACCAGGATGAACGCGAACGGCTCATCCGAAAGGGTGCGGAGGCGGCTGCCAAGGCAGCCGGTCTGACACTGATCGACGATGAGGGACTGGTCGTAGAGAATGCCGGCCTGACCGAATGGCCGCAGCCTTTGCTCGGCCGGTTCGACCCCGACTTCCTCGACGTGCCGCGCGAGGTGATCGTGCTGACGATGCGCACCAACCAGAAATACTTCGCTTGCGTTGACGGGAATGCCGATCTTGCGCCGGCGTTCGTCTGCGTCGCGAACGTGGGGGCGAAGGACGGCGGCGCAGCGATTGTCGAAGGCAACCGCCGAGTGCTTGCCGCGCGCCTCGCCGACGCGCGTTTCTTCTGGGAGCAGGACCTGAAGGTTCCGCTCGAGGAGCAGGCGAAGAAGCTCGACGGCATCGTCTTCCACGAAAAGCTCGGCACGATTGCCGACAAGGTAGAACGTATCGCTAAGCTGGCGCGATGGCTGGTCGAGAGCGGCGTCATTGACGCGGAAGCGCAGCAGGTCGAACGCGCCGCGCGGCTGGCCAAGGCTGACCTCGTCACTGGCATGGTCGGTGAATTCCCCGAGTTGCAGGGCATCATCGCCGGCCACCTCGCGCGTGCGCAGGGCGAACCAAATGCTGTCGCCGACGCAATCCGCGACCATTATGGAGCACCGGGCGAACCGGTGTCCGTTGCCGTCGCCCTCGCCGACAAGCTTGACACAATCTGCGCGTTCTTCGCGATTGACCAGAAGCCGACGGGCTCGAAAGACCCCTTCGCGCTTCGCCGTGCGGCCATCGCCTCGATCGAAATCATCGTCCGCAATGGACTGAGGCTGGCACTTACCCAGGCGGTGCGCGGCAGCCTCGCGAACCGCGCAGGACAGGTCGGCAATAGCGACGCAGCGCACCGGCTCGATCGCACCGTGCCTGAAATCCTCGACTTCTTCGCCGATCGCCTCAAGGTCCAGCAGCGCGAGGCCGGGGTGCGGCACGATTTGGTCGATGCGGTGTTCTCGCTTGGTGGCGAGGACGATCTGGTGAGGTTGCTGGCGCGCGTGAACGCATTGCAGCAGTTCGTCGAGACCAAGGACGGCACGGACCTGCTCACCGCCTACAAGCGCGCGGCCAATATCCTGAAAAAGGAGAATTGGACCGGGCCGCAAGTGATGAGCTCGGCGGCGGAGCAGGGGATTCCTCAGACGGGCGAGGAGGACCCGCTGGTGCTGGTCGAGGAGCCTGGCCTCAAGGAAGCGGTCGCGGAGATGGCGTCAGGCCAGGCCGGGGCCGACCTGCCGGAGGAGAGGGCGCTCATCGCCGCTCTCGACCGCGCCGAGCCCAAGGCGGCTGCCGCCGTGGATGCCGAAGAATTTACCGGCGCAATGGCAGCGCTCGCGTCGCTGCGGCATCCGATCGACAACTTCTTCGACCACGTCACCGTCAACGATCCCGATCCAGCCAAGCGCGAACGGCGGCTCAACCTGCTGATGCGCTTCCGCGATGCGGTGAACCGCGTCGCCGATTTTTCGAAGATTGAGGGATAATTGGACTGTGCTCCTGCGAAGGCAGGAGCCCGGATTCTTCTCTTTGGGACTGGACCCCGGCTTTCGCCGGGGCACTACAGCGGTCGATCGTCGGCGGGGTCACGGCCCCCCTTGATTGCCGCAGAGCGCAGGGAATCGCGCTCGCGCCACTCCTTCTCGCGCTCGTCCCAGTCCTGGACGCGCTTTTCGTGTTCGCGTTCCAGCTCGCGCCGGCGGTCGACCTCGCTGTTGTAGCGCGTCTTCCACTTGCGCCGGCCGCCGCTCGTCAGGAACACGCCGACGAGCAGGCCGAGCAGGAAGACGAGGGCGTAGATCACCCAGACGTTCGGATCGGTCGTGACGGTCATTTCGCGCACTCAACAGTGAAAAGAACGCCGCCTCTACGCTTGAAGCGCGGGCGGCGTTCCCATCTGCTGAGCGCCGCCCGGCGAGCCGGGCGGCGGGCGCATCAACTGCCGTGCAGGAAGCTGTCGTTGATCGAGCAGCTCGCCGGACCCAGGATCACGATGAACAGGGTCGGCAGGATGAACAGGATCAGCGGCACGGTCATGATCGCCGGCAGGCGGGCTGCTTTCTCCTCGGCGCGCATCATTCGTGCGTGGCGGAACTCGGCCGACAGCACGCGCAGCGCGGACGCCAGCGGCGTGCCGTATTTCTCGGTCTGGATCAGGGTCGTGACCACGCCGCGCACCGCCTCAAGGTCGACCCGGTTGGCGAGATTCTCGAAGGCCTGGCGACGCTCGGCCAGGAAGCCAAGCTCGATCGCGGTCAGGCCGAACTCGTCACCGAGTTCGGGATAGGCCTTGCCCAGCTCCTTCGACACGCGGTTGAAGGCGGCGTCGACGGTAAGGCCGGCCTCGGCGCAGATGACCAGGAGATCAAGCGCGTCGGGAAGGCCCTTGCGGATCGCATGGCTGCGCTTGGTGACCTTGTTTTTCAGCCAGATGTCGGGGGCCTTGTAGCTGAGGCCGACGATGCCCGCGACCGTCGCATAGCGGCGGAACCATGACCATTCCGGGAACATGCCCATGAAATAGAGGCCCACGACGGCTGCCAGGCCGAGGACGACCGGAAGCACGAAGCGCGCGAAAATGATGAAGAAGGCGAGATCCTTGGTGCGGATGCCGGCCTGCATCAGACGCAGCTGCGTCTTCTTGACCTGATCTTCCTGAAGCATCTTGAACTGCGACAGGAGCTGACGGACGTTGTCCGCGGCCTGGTTGCGGTTCGTGAGCTTCTTGCGCTTGTTGGTCGACGCAACGATGCCGGCCTTGAGCTGCTCGCGCCGCTCATTGAGGGCCTTCACGCGGCGCGCCATCGGATCCTTGACGGTGGTCGCCGCGTAGATCGCGAGCATCACTGCAAACGTCGCGACGGCGCTGAGCATCGTCGCGATGTAGATGATGTCGAAGCCGAGGATCGTCGGGCCTGAGGGAGGCACAGCCTGCATGATGGTCTAATGCCTCCCTTAGATCTCGAAGTTGACCATCTTGGCCATGATCAGGCCGCCGATGCCCATCCAGACCATGCCACCGATGCCGGCGATCATCAGACGCTCGTCGGCGAAGAAGGGCGCCATGTAATGCGGGTTGATCATCCACACGAGACCGAACACCACGAAAGGCAGTGAGCCGACGATGTACGCGGAAGCCTTGGATTCCGAGCTCATCGCGCGGATCTTCAGCTTCATCTGCGCGCGCTTGCGCAGCACGTCGGACAGGTTGGACAAGGTTTCGGCCAGGTTGCCGCCGGTCTCCCGCTGGATGGCCAGCGTGATGACGAAGAACTGGAACTCGGGCGTGCCAAGGCGGTCCGCAGTGTCCTGCAGCGCCGCTTCCATGGTGCGGCCGATCTTCATCTTGTCGGCGACCATGCGGAACTCGACGCCTACCGGACCGATGATCTCACCGGCGACGATGCCAAGTGTTTCCGTGATCGGAAGGCCCGAACGCAGGCCGCGGACCATCAGTTCGATCGCGTCGGGGAAGTTCGAATTGAACTTGGCCACCCGGCGGTTGATCATTTTGCCGATCACATAATGCGGGATGCCGACGCCGACGAAAATGCCGAGCAGGAACGACAGCAGGAACGGTGCTCCGCGCATCTTCATGCCCAGCGTGACCAACACCAGCAGGCCAAGGCAGACCATCGCATATTTGCCAAGCGAGATGGCCTTGCCGGTCATCTCCAGCCGCTTGCGCAGAAGCGCGGGTTTCGGGATGATGGAGGACGCGAGACCGTCGAACTTGGTTGCGCGCTCCGCGAACAGCCGTCGAATCTGCGCTTGCGCGTTGCCCGTGATGACGTCGCCGTGACGCTCGCGGATGAGCTCAACGCGGCGCTTCATGGTCTTGGACGCGGAAGGACCGCGCATCGCCATGAAGGCGAGGCCGAGCGCCCCAGCGCCGCCGATCAGGATGAGGTACAACAGCATTCGTGCCTTCGCCTCTCACTCTCGCCGGCTGCCGCGGGCGCGGCAGTCCGGAACGCTGATGCCGCTTAGGCGGCCTTGTCCTGCTTCGGCTTCGACAGCATCGACTTGAGATTATCCACGAGGGACCTGGCCCCCGGAATCTTGCTCTCGGCGACGGCGCCTTCCTCGCTTGCGTGACTGAGGACGACACTCGAAAGCTGCGTGAATGGAGGCGCCATCTTCCCGCTTGCGACTTCCGCGAGCGGCTTGCCGAGCTTGGCCGCCTGGGCGGCGAGCTTGGCGTCGAACGGGAAGACGATGTCGACCGCGCGTTCGATCGACTGCTCGAAGTCCTTGCGGCTGATCTCGAGCGCTCCGCCCGATGGAATGCCGTTCGCAACCACCACGACCTTGGTCTGCGGCGCGTTCGACTTCAGCCAGGCAAGGACGCGGATCGTGTCGCGGGTGGCGGCGAGCGTCAGCTCGGCCACAACCACCGCGACGTGCGCGTCGTGCACCAGGTGCGGATGCTGGATCAACATGTGGCGCGGCAGGTCGAGCACTGTGGATTCGAAGGCGTTCCGCATTTCCTCCTGTAGCTGGAAGAAGGCGGTGCCGTCGGTAACCAGCGGCTGATTGATCGGCGCCTCGGCCGAGAGAACCGACAGGCGCTCATTGGCGCGGACCATGGCGCGCTCGATGAACAAGCCGTCGATGCGGCTCGGATTCTCGATCGCGTCGGTGAGGCCGCGGCCGGGCTCAAGGTCGAGCGCCAGCGCGCCGGTGCCGAAATGCACGTCGAGGTCGAGAAGCGCGGTCGAACGGTGCGCCTTCTCACCCAGCAGCCAGGCTAGCGAAGTGGCGATGGTCGATGCGCCGACGCCGCCGCGCACGCCGATTACCGCCGCCATGACGTGGGGCTTGTCGGCCTGTGCTTCGCCGCGCGGACCCGACAGGATCGTCTGGGCGTGCGAGAAGCAATCGCGCAGCTGATCGACCGTGAACGGCTTCAGCAGATAATCGTGGATGCCGCTGGCAACGAGGTCGCGATACAGGCGGACGTCGTTGACCGTACCCGACGCGATCACGATCGTGCCGGGCTCGCAGACTTCCGCAAGCGCGTTGATGTCATTGAGCGGATCGCCCGATTCGCTAAGGTCCACAAACAGGATGTTCGGACTCGCCGAGACGGAGAGCGACTGGACCGCGTTGCGCAGCCCGCCCTTGTTGACCTTCTCAGGCGACCAGCCGTGCTCGACCGCCACCGGCCGAAGCATGTCGGCGGTCGCGTCGTCGCAGACGAAGGCCGTGAAGGGATCGCGGAGGCCCGCGCGTGCCTGGAACGGGGCGTTCATCACTGCTTGTCCTTCTTGGTGGAGGTCTCCTGGAGGCCCTTCGACCCGGTCGGCGGCGTCGTCCGGTAGAGGATGACCGCCTTGGTGCCCGCGGCATTGTTGCCGAGCCCGCCTTCGCGGCCGTGCACCAGGTCTTCCGGATTGGCGACCATCGCGGCAAGGTCTGAGTTCACCCCGCAGCCGAAGTTCGACATCGTCCGGTTATTGTAGTTCGGCTGGGACGGAACGCTCCAGTTGGGGCACCCGGGAACCTCGGCGCGGGTACGGCTGACGATCACGCGAACCGTGCCCGGAGCGACCGCGCCTGCGGTCACCGGAGCGCCCGGCTCCAGCATCATGCCGTAATTGCCCGCGACCTGCGCAACTTCGTAGCGGGCCGAATCGGCATAGGGCGCATCGACGTAGATGCTGTCGCCGTAGCCGAGTTCGAGTCCGCGGAACCACGCGTCGAGACGCGCCTTTTCGGCCGGCGAAAGCGATCCGCCCGGAGCCGCCGCGTCGAAGACGTAGTCGGCACGGCTGACGACCGGCGTGTTGACCGCCTCGACGCCGCGATCGGCGAGATCGCCGGCCTGCGCGTGATAGCTGCACCCGGCAACCGAAGCCGCGGCGATCAGAAGAAGACCGAATTTCGAACGCATTGCAGCATCCTTCCTAAGCAAGCGGCGGCTCACAGCTTGAACCCCGGAGCAGCGGCGGTCGCGCCGGCGCCGGTGACGAGGCCGGGAGCAGGGGCGGGAATGCGGGCCCGAGGACCGCTGACGCCCTTGTAGCTCTGGCCTTCGAGCACCTGCTCGGCATCAGTCGTCGCGCGATAGCCGTCAGTCGGCAAAGCAAGACGGCCCGAGACCGGGCGAACCAGGTACGGCGTGACGATGATCACCAGCTCCGTCTCCTGGCGGCGGAACTTGGTCGACCGGAACAGCGCACCAAGGATCGGCAGGTCGCCCAGCACCGGAGCCTTGTTCAGCGT
>Ga0308175_100001099_pt1 | contig 17990 bp, 18 predicted proteins | sample PhyCR1_3_FD_203893 | JGI IMG/M metagenome (GOLD analysis project Ga0308175, IMG submission 203893) | Soil microbial communities from UC Gill Tract Community Farm, Albany, California, United States - DLSLS.C.R1 | ecosystem: Environmental > Terrestrial > Soil > Agricultural land | place: USA...
CGCGCTGGTGGCCGGCTACGACGTCGCGACCGAGCCGCACAAGGTCCGCAAGCGCATCGGCGTCGCGCTGCAGGAGGCGGCGCTCGACATGCTGATGACCGGGCGCGAGCTGATGGAGCTGCAGGCGACGCTGCATGGGATCCCGCCGCGCGACGTGCGCGACCGCGCCGCCGACCTGATCGAGCGCGTCGGCCTCAGCCAGGCCGCCGAGCGCCGCGTCGGCACCTACTCCGGCGGCATGCGCAGGCGCCTTGACCTCGCGATGGCGCTCATCCACGCGCCGGACGTGCTGTTCCTGGACGAGCCGACAACCGGACTGGATCCCGTCAGCCGGATCACGCTGTGGGACGAGGTGCGCCGCCTGCGCGACGAGGGCACGACCGTGTTCCTCACGACGCAGTACCTCGAGGAGGCCGACCAGCTCGCCGATCGCGTCGGGATCATCAACGCGGGCAAGATCGTGGCCGAGGGCACGCCCGCACAGCTGAAGGCCGAGGTCGGGCGGCCGCACCTGGACCTCACGCTGACCGATGACGCGGACCTCGATCGCGCGCGCGAGGTGCTCGCGCAGTTCGGCGACGGCCGGCCGCCCGCGGAGGGCTGCCACCTGTCGGTTGCGGTCGCGGGCGGTGCGACCGAGATCGCGCCCGTCGTCCGCGCGCTGGACGACGCGGGCTTCATGGTCGCGTCGCTGGAGCTCGTGCAGCCGACGCTCGACGACGTCTTCGTGGAGAAGACCGGACGGCACCTCGAGGGCGCGGAGCAGGCGCCGCCCGCGGCCGCCGATCCGGTCGCGGAGCCCGTGGCCTGATGCTGCGCGCCGCCGTGGCGCTCGCCCGCCGCTCGCTACGGACGACGCTGCGCCGCCCGCAGTTCCTTGCGCCGCTGCTCGTGTTCCCGTCGCTGTTCCTGGCGATCAACACCGGCGGCCTGCACCGCAGCACCGACCTGCCGGGCTTCCCGCACGTGCACGGCTTCCTGGACTTCCAGCTCGCAGCGGCGATGTGCCAGTCGCTGATGCTCGGCGGCGTCGGCGCGGGGATCGCGACGGCGCTGGAGATCGAGGGCGGGTTCTTCGACCGCCTCGTGGCGTCCCCCATTCCGCGCGTCTCGATCCCGCTCGGGCGGATCATGGCCGGCGCGGTGATCGCGGCCGTGCAGGTCGTCTACTTCCTTGCGCTGGGGCTGATCTTCGGCGCGCACATCGCGGCGGGCGTGCCGGGCGTGCTGATGGTGCTGCTGATCGGCATCGCGACGGGGACGGGCTTCGCGGCACTCGGCGTGATGCTGGCGCTGAGAGCGAGGAGCGCCTCGACCGTGCAGGGGATCTTCCCGCTGGTGTTCGTCGTGCTCTTCGTCAGCTCCGCGTTCTTCCCGCGCAAGCTGCTGTCGCACCCCGCGGATTGGGTCGCCGCCTACAACCCGCTGAGCTATGTCGCCGACGGCATCCGTGACCCCATCATCTCGTCGATCACCGCCACGACCGTGCTGGAAGGCCTGGCGGCCGCGCTCGGCATCGCCGCCGCGGGGATCGGGCTCAGCGTCGTCGCGCTGCGCGGAAGGCTGCGCGAGGCGTGAACCAGTCCTTCCGCGTCGTCGTCGCCCTCTCGCGGCGCGCGCTCAACGAGATCCTGCGCGTGCCGGGCGCCGCGATCCCGGGCATCCTCGCCCCGACGATCTTCCTGATCGGCCTGTCGGGCGCGTTCGGCAAGGCGGCCCAGCTGCCGGGCTTCCATGCCAGCGACTTCACCACGTTCATCGTGCCGGTGAGCATCCTGCAGGGCGCCGGGTTCACCGGCGCGGCGACAGGGGTGAACCTCGCGCGCGACATCGAGCAGGGCTGGTTCGACCGGCTGCTCGTCTGCCCCGCACCGCGCGTGACGCTGCTCGCCGGCATCGTCTCGTCAGCGGCTCTGCGCTCACTGCTGCCGGCGTCGTTCGTGTTCATCGTCGCGCTGATCATGGGCGTCCACTGGCCGGGCGTCGACGGGCTGGTGATCGCGTTCGTGCTGGCGATGGGCCTGGCGACCGTGATGGCCTTCTGGTCGACGATCATCGCGCTGCGCTTCCGCACACAGCAGGCGGCGCCGCTGATGCAGGTGGCGAACTTCATCGCCGTGCTGTTCACCACCTCCTACGCGCCCAAGGAACTGCTGGCGAGCTGGCTGCGCACGATCGCCTCGATCAACCCCGTGACGCACGTGCTCGACGGGGCGCGTCAGGGCTTCGTCGGCGCGGTGACCTGGCACACGACCTGGCAGGCCGTGGTCTCGATCCTCGGCCTGCAGCTCGTGCTCGGCGCCCTGGCCGTGCGCAGCCTGCGCCGCTTCGGCGTCTAACGACGAAGGCGAAACGCGGCGGTCTTGCCGTTGTCCGGCGCGACGTCGGTGCACGTCACCCGCGCGCAACCGGGTGGCGTCGTCTCGCCTGCGAAGTGGATGACCTTCGGGCGCCCGACCATCGACTGTCCGAAGCGCAGCGTGATGTTGTGCGAGGTCGAGCGGCTCGCCCGCGCCGGGCCGACGCGCACGGGGGTGTCGCCGGCGCGCTCCTGCAGTACCGAGGCGTCGAGGCTCTTGCCGTCCTTCGCGGCCGTGGCGCAGACGAGGTAGTCCGGGGGCGTGCCGCCGGGCTTCGTCTTCGTCCAGAGACGCAGGCAGACCGAGCCAGGGATGCCGTCCTTGGCCACGAGTGCCTTCACCGAGTACGCGGCCGCCGTCGTGAGCGAGCCGCGCAGCTCGCCGTTGGACGCGCGGCCGAGCGAGACGCGCGTCAGATCCACCGGGCTCTTCGAGACATCGCCCTTGGCGTCGTTGACCGTGCGCGTGTGCGGCGTGAACGTGGCAGCCGCGACCGCGACGGCGGCGAGCCCCTTAGCGGCCCACATAGGTCGCCTTCCCCGGCCCCTCCGTCAGGAAGGAGTCGACCGCGTTCTTCAGATCCTCGGTGGCGAACAGCGCGCCGGACAGCTCCGGAACGATCGCGTCCGCGGCCCGTGCCCCGCCCTCCTTCTGGGCCTGGATGATGCGCTTGGTCGCCGCGTGCGCGACGGTCGGGCCGTTGGCGAGCCTGCGCGCCAGCTCGCGCGAGCGCTCCTCGAACTCGGCGTCGGGCCAGACCATGTTGACCACGCCCCAGTCACGCAGCGTGCTCGCCGGATACAGGTCGCCGGTCATGACGAACTCGCGCGCGCGGGCGGGACCGGCGCGCTCGGCCATCCGCTGCGGACCGCCCATCGACGGCGTCAGGCCCACGCGCACCTCGACCAACCCGAACTGCGCGCCCTCGGCCGCGACGAGCAGGTCGCACGCCAGCGCGATCTCCAGCCCCCACGTGAGGCACAGCGCGTGGGCGGCGAAGATCACCGGGAACGGCAGGTCCTCGATGCGCTGCACGAGCTCGAAGCCGCGCCGCCACAGCTCGCCGCCGCCGTCCGGATCGAGCCCCTTGAAGACGTTGACGTCCACCCCACCCGTCCACACACGCCCGTCGGCGCGCAGCAGCAGCCCGCGCGGGCACTCGGTGCCGACGTGCTGGATCGCGGCGTGCAGCCCCTCGTCGACCTCCCGGTCGAAGAGATTCAGCGGCGGCTTGCTGATCGTGAGGACGGCGAGCGGACCGTCCTGCTCGAGCGTCCAGGGTCCGAAGTTCATGCGCGCAACGCCTCCGCGGCTTGGTCGAGCCGTTCGCCGCCGCCCCCGGGCGTCCACGGCAGGCGCACCGTGTCGTAGGAGTAGCGCGGCATCACGTGCATATGGAAGTGAAAGACGGTCTGCCACGCGACCGAACCGCACGAGTTGATGAGGTTCACGCCCTCGGCGCCGAGCGCCTCGGGCATGCGCCGCGCCAGTCGCTGCGCCGCCTGCACAACCGCGGCGAGGTCGTCCGGGCCGATCTCGAGCAGGTCCTTCGAATGCTCCTTTGGGATCACGAGCGCGTGACCGTGCGTGCCCGGATTGATGTCCATGAAGGTGATCGTCCGGTCGTCCTCGTCGATCTTCCTGGCGGGGAGCTCGCCGGCGACGATCTTGCAGAAGATGCAGTCGGGGTCGGAGGCCATGAGCGGCAGGCTACCCGCTAGCCTGCTGCGTCCGTGGCCGACCTCGAAGCAGCTGTCCGGCACCTGGAGTCGAGCGAGCGGGGCACCGCCTCGCCGGGCGAGCGCGAGGCAGCAAACTGGATCGCCCAGCAGCTGGGCGCGCTCGGCGCCGACGCCCATACGGAGTCCGAGCAGGTGCATGGTGGCTACTGGGTTCCGGTCGGCGTGCCGGCGGCCGCTGCGGCGTGTCTGGCGCTGGCCGCGCTGCGTGGCGGCGCGCTCGCGCGCCTGGCCGCTCTTGCCGGCGGTGCCGCCGCCGGTGCGTCGATCGTCGACGACATCAGCGGCGGCTCGCAGGCCGCGCGGCGCGCCCTGCCAAAGCGCGAATCGCGCAACGTGGTGGCGGTCGCCGGCGACCCGGATGCCGAGCGCACGCTCGTGCTCGTCGCTCACCACGACGCCGGTCACGGCGGCGCGGTCTTCGACCACACGCTGGCCGACACGATCGAGGAGCGCTGGCCTGGCTTCATCGGGCAGTTCAAGACCTATCCGCCGATCATGTGGCCGACGATCGCGGGGCCGCTCTTCACGGCGCTGGGAGGTCTCACCGGCTCGCGCAAGCTGCTCGCGGCGGGTGCCGCGTTCGGGCTGGGCACGGCGGCCGCGATGGCCGACATCGCGCGCGCTCCGGTCTCCCCCGGCGCCAGCGACAACCTGTCCGCCGTCGCGGTCCTGCTCGGCGTCGCCGACGCGCTGCAGGCGGAGCCGATCGAGGGGCTGCGCGTGCTGCTGGTCTCGACCGGCAGCGAGGAGTCGTTCATGGAGGGCATGCGGCGCTTCATGCAGCGCTGGGGGCCGGACCTGCCGAAGGAGCGCACGACGGTCGTGTGCCTCGAGACGCTCGGCTGCCCGCGCCTGGCGCTCATCGAGGGCGAGGGCATGGCGTGGATGACCGATTACCCGCAGCACACGCGCGACCTGGTTGCCGACGTCGCCGACGCCGCCGGGATCGAGCTGGTGCGCGGGCTGCGCACGCGCGCGGCGACCGACGGCCTGATCGCGCTGCGCGCCGGCTACGACTCCGCGCTGCTGGCGTCCGTGGACCAACGCAACATCCCGTCGCACTGGCACTGCGCCTGCGACGTCGCCGACAACGTCGATTTCGACACCGTCCGGCACGCGACCGACCTGTGCGTGGCGCTTGCGCGCCGGCTCTCACGCCAGCTCGAACGCGTGTGACTTCGCGTCCGGCTCGGCGAACGCGGCGAGCGCGAGTGCCTCGGGTTCCAGCTGCTTGGCCGCGCCGCGCGGCAGCTTCGCGAACGGCGTGACGACGAGCGTGGCGACGCCACGCTTCTTCTCGATCCGCCAGGTCCCAGCCGCGAAACCGTCGTACAGGACCATCGCCGGGATCCGCAGGTTCTTGGACGCGATCTTGGGCTTGTGCTCGTCGGCGATGATGCGCGAGCGGTCGTCGTGGGCGAGCACCAGGCTGTCGAAGTCCGCCAGGAATCGCGGCGGCGCCTGCGCCTCCTCCCCCGGTCGCGGAGCGTCGGGCAGGTCGAACAGCTCGCGCCGCCCGTCCTTGAACGTCACGAGCTCATCACGGAGCGTTTCGAACACCGGCTTGAGGCCCTGCAGACCGGTGAAGCGCTGCGCGTCGGCGGCCGTCGCAGGGCCGAACGCGGCGAGGTAGTCCCGCACCAGCCGCTCGCGGTCGGCCTTGCGCAGCCTGCCCTTCGGCAGGGCGAACGGCGTGTCGCGCGGGAACGCCCACGCGTCGTCGCTCGGGACCATGACGAGCGGCAGCTGCGTGCGGACCGCATAGCCGAGCGCGCGCTCGTTCACCTTCGGAAAACGCTCGCTGAGCAGCGCGCGCAGCTCGTTGAACGTGCGCGGCTGCGCCTTCAGCAGCTCGGTGGCGGCGGGCAGCAGCTTCTCCAGGTCGAGGCCTTCGTCGCGGCCCTTCAGCGCGCCGGCCATCGCGCGGGTCATGACGTCGTCGAGCGCCGGCCGTAGCTGGGCGTAGCGCTCCCGGCTGACGATGTGAAGGGTCGCGCGCATCAGCATCGCGCGGACCACATCGCCGGCGCGCAGGGCCTCGGCGAGCTGCTCGCGCTCGAAGCCGTCGAGCCGCGCGTGCAGGGCGAGGAACGGCGGCCGCGCCTCCTGCGCCTGCAGGCCACCGAAGCGGTCCGCCGCCTCGGCGACGCCGAGCTTCGCGCGCTCAAGCAGCCCCTGGCGCGCGAGCGTCGCGCGGTTGAGCTCGCGCGCGTTCACTGCAGCAGGCCCCGCGCCAGCTCGACCGCCTCGTCGCGGGTGCTGACCTCGCCCGCGTAGGCGGCCTCGTCGATCGCGCCGAGCAGCTCACCCAGTCGCGGGCCGGGATCGATGCCGAGCGCCTGCGCCAGGTCGGTGCCGCGCACGAGCGGCGTCCGCCGACCCGCCGAGCGCCACGCCAGCGCCGCGCCGATCAGCTCGTTGGCGAGCTCGAGGTGCGCTGCGATCGCCGGCTCGGCTTTGTCGCCGCGGGTGGCAAGACGGTCGGCGACGCTCAGCAGCGTCACGTCGACCTCGACCGGCTCGCAGGTCCTCAGGTAGCGATAGACCGAGCGCCGATCCAGCGGCCGGCGGTGGACGAGGAACCCGAGCCGCAGGTGATGCTCCGCGAGCGCCGCCACGTGCGCCTTCAACCGCTCGCTCGCGCGCAACCGCGTGAGCACATCGCGCGCGATCCGCGCGCCCTCGCGATCGTGGCCGATGAACGTGACGTTGCCCTCGGGCGTGAAGTCCCGGGTCGCGGGCTTGCCGGCGTCGTGCAGCAGCGCGCCGAAGCGCAGCGCGCCCGCGCGGGTCAGCTCGTCGGCAAGCGGCTCCGCCAGGAACGCTGCGATCGCCGCGCCGTCCTCGGCACCGAACACCGCGGCCGGATCGCGCTCGAGCTCGATTGCCGCCGCAAGCACCGCGAGCGTGTGGTCGTGCACGTCGAGGTGGTGAAAGCGGTTCTGCTCGACGCCCCGCAGCGCCGTCAGCTCCGGCAGCACGTGCTCGGTGAGGCGCAGCTGCTCCATGAGCACCAGTCCCTCGAGCGCGCCGTCGCCGGTCATGACGTGCTTGAGCTCACCGAAGACGCGCTCCTGGGCGACCTCGACGATGCGCGGCGCGCGCTCGGCGGCGGCGGCCACCGTCGCGGCCTCCGGCTCGAAGCCAAGCCCAGCGGCGAAACGCGCGAGCCGCAGGACGCGCAGCGGATCGCGGTCGAAGCTCTCCGGCGCAACCATGCGCAGGCAGCGGCGCTCGAGATCGCCGGCGCCGTCGTGGGGGTCCAGCAGCGGCCCGCCGTCGAGCGGCTCGGCGATCGCGTTGATGGTGAAGTCGCGCTGCGCGAGATCTTCCTCGATGGAATCTCCCTGCAAAACGGCAATATCGATCTGCCACGCGTGGTCCGGCGCGTGCACGCGCCACGCGCCGAACTGGCCGCTGAGCTGAAACACCGGCCCGCCGGCGGCGAGCGCGAGATGACGGGCGATCGCCCGCGGGTCGCCCTCGACCGCGATGTCGAGGTCGAGCACTGGCCGGCTCAGCAGCCGGTCGCGCACCGCGCCGCCGACGACCCACGCGCGCTCGCCGCGCAGCGCCTCGCGAGCGACATCGAGCGCCCCGCTAATTGCGCACCACCCGCGGCGTCAGGGCACACGTGACCTCGTAGTTGATCGTGTCCAGGCGCCGCGCGATCTCCTCGGCGAGGATTCGCTCCGGGCCCTGCGCGCCGATCAGCACCGCCTCGTCGCCGACCCGAACGCCGCTGTCGAGGCCGAGGTCGACCGTGATGTTGTCCATGCTCACGGTTCCGACGAGCGGGAACCTGCGCCCCCCGATCAGCACGTCGGCGTTGTTCGTCAGCGCGCGGCGCCAGCCGTCGCCGTAGCCGATCGGCAGCGTCGCGAGCCGCGTGGGCTCGTGCGCCACGAAGCGGCGCCCGTAGCCGGCGCTCTCTCCGGCCGCCGCGTCCTTCACGGCCAGCACGCTCGTCGCGAGCGTCAGCGCCGGCTCGAGCTCGTGCGCGAACGGATCGATGCCGAACGGGTCCATGCCATAGATCGCGACGCCCGGACGGACCATGTCGAAGTGCGTCCCGGGATCGCGCAGCGTCGCGGCACTGTTGGCTGCGTGAACGACCGCATCCGGGAGGCGCTCGCGCAGCGGATCGACCCACGCGCGAAAGCGCCCCAGCTGCTCGTCCATGAAGGGGTTGTCGAGCTCGTCGGCGGTGGCGAAGTGCGTCATCAGCCCCGCGAGCCGGTCGCCCGCCGCCTCTGCCAGGCGCGTCGCGAGCGCAGCGTCGCGCGTGCCCAGCCTGCCCATGCCCGTGTCGAGCTTCACGTGCACGCGCGCGTGCGACGGCAGCGCCGCCAGGAACTCCTCGCTCCACGCGACCACGTCGGCGTCGGCGTCGAGCGCCACCGCGAGCTCCTCGGAGTCCAGCGCGCCCATGACGAGCAGCCGCGCGTCGATCCCCGCGGCGCGCAGCTCGCGCGCCTCCTGCGCAGCCGCAACCGCCAGCCACGTCGCACCGCCATCCAGCGCCGCGCGGCCCGCGGTCAGCGCGCCATGCCCGTAGCCGTCGGACTTCACCACCGCACAGACCGCAGCGCCCTCCGCGGCCCGTGCGAGCCGCGCGGTGTTGTGCGCGATCGCCCCGCGATCGATCCGGGCGACCGCCCGCACGAACTAGTCCTCCACGAGCGCGCCGAGCACGTCGGCGCGGGTGACCAGCCCGACGAGACGGCCGTGCTCCACGACCGGCAGATGGTTGTGGTGACGGTCGACGATCACCCTCGCCGCCTCGCGCGCACCCGTGTCGACCTCGATCGTCACGGGGTCCTCGGTCATCAGGTCACGTGCGCGCGACGCGACGGCCTTCTTGAACTTGCGCTCGAAGTTGCGCAGCGGTTCCAGGAAGACGACCCCGCCGAACAGCTCGATGTAGTGCGGGATGTGGATGTCGCCCTCCTCGTCGCCGATAACGAGGTCGGCCTCCGTGATGATGCCGACGCAGCGCCCGCCGTCGTTGACGACCAGCACGACGGAGCGGTCGTGCTCGCCCATGAGGCGCACGACGTCCTCCACCTGCGACTCGGGGCCGACGGTCGGCGGGTTTGCATCCATGATGTCGCGCACGGTCTTGGCCATCGGCGCGTGAGCCTACCCCCCAAGGACGATCGGCAGCGAGGCGACCACGTCGCCGGCCACGACACCATCGGGGCCGTGCCACCGCTCGGCGGCGCGCGAACCGGCCAGCGCGTGCAGCCGGACGCCCGCGCACGCAGCGGTGAACGGGTCCATCTCCTTGGCCAGCAGCGCCCCGATCACGCCGCTGAGCACGTCGCCTGTGCCCGCCGTGGCCAGCGCCGGCGACCCACCGGGGCTGACCGCCACGAACCCGTCGGGACGGGCCACGAGCGTGTCGTCGCCCTTCAGCACGACGATCGCGTCCGCGTCGGCGGCCACGCGCCGCGCGCATGCGAGCCGGTGCGCCTTGACCTCCTCGCTCGGACAGCCGAGCAGGCGTCCGAGCTCGCCCTCGTGCGGCGTGAGCACCACGGGGCCGCCGGCCTCGCGCAGCACGCCGAGCCGCTCGGCATGCGCGTTCAGCCCGTCTGCGTCGAGCAGCACCGGCACGGTCGAGCGGCGGACGATCGTGCGTGCGAACTCCTGCGCTCCATCCGTGCGTCCCAGCCCCGGCCCTACGATCACCGCACCGCCGCGCTCGGTCATGCCGAGAACGTCGTCGGCGCCGGCCACGACGTGCGCGCCGTCGTCCTCGGGCAGCGCGCGCGTCATGACCTCGAGCAGATGGGTGGCGAGGATCGGCTGCTGCGATTGCGGCGCGCAGCAGGTGACGTAGCCCGCGCCCGCCCGCATCGCCGCGGTCGCGGCGAGCACGGGTGCGCCGGTCATGCCGCGCGAGCCGCCGGCGATCACCACATGGCCGGAGCTGAACTTGGTCGTGTTGCCGCGCCGGCGCGGGATCTCGGCGAGCACCGCGTCGTCGATCAGCGCCACGTCGGGCTCACCCGGCGCGCCCTCCGGGATGCCGATCTCGATCACACGGACCTCGCCGGCGTGCTCCTTGCCGGGGTTCACCCACAGCCCAGGCTTCGCCGCCGCGAACGTCGCCGTCGCGCGCGCCGTGACCGCGGGCCCCTCGACCTCGCCGGTAGACGCGTTCACGCCGCTCGGCACATCCGCCGCCACGACCGTGTGCCCCTCCATCGCTGCGATCGCGTCCGCAGCAGCGCCGCGCACGGTTCCCTCGAAGCCCGTGCCGAGAATCGCATCCACGACCACCGCGGCGCCCTCGAGTGCGACCGCGCTGAACGGCTCGGTTTCCACGCGCTCCACGTTCGCCGCAGCGTCGCCGCGCAGCTCGTCGCGCTCGGCGAGCAGCAGGCAGCGCACGTCGCGCCACCGCTCGCGCAGCAGTCGCGCAGCCACCAGGCCATCGCCGCCGTTGTTGCCCTTGCCGCAGACGGTCACCACGCGGCCCTCCGGCGCGACCTCGCTGACGAGCGTCGCCAGCCCCGCGCCCGCGCGCTCCATCAGGTCCAGCGACGGCACGCCGCGCTCCTCGATCGCCCAGCGGTCGGTCGCCCGCATCGCCTCCGCGTCGGGCAGCGGCACGAGCCAATCGGTCACCGCAGCACCGCCACCGCGCCGGCCATCGTGCGCGTGTGCGTCAGCGACACCGCGACCTGCACGCCGAGCTCACCCGCGCGCGCCGCCATGTCGCCGTGCAGCACCACCGCGGCATCCTCCCCGCCTGATGGGACCTCGACGTCCTGCCAGCTCCACGCGCGCATCCCAAGCGCCTTGGCAACCGCCTCCTTGGCGCAGAAGCGGGCCGCCAGGTGCTGGCCGGGCCGCGCCCGCGAGGCCGCGTAGGCGCGCTCGGCGTCGGTGAACAGCCGCGTCGCCAGGCCGGGACGCCGCTCGATCGCGCGCTCGAGGCGCTCGATCTCGAGCAGGTCCAGGCCGACGCCGCTCACTCCACCGTGACGGTCTTGGCCAGGTTGCGCGGCTGGTCGACGTTCAGCCCGCGCCTGCTCGCGATCGCGTAGGCGAGCAGCTGCAGCGGGATAGTGCCCAGCAGCGGCTGCAGCATCCAGTCGACGTCGGGCACGCGCAGCACCTGCTTGGCGTGCTCGTCGATCTCGTGGTCGCTCTCCGCGGCAACCGCGATGACGTGCGCGCCACGCGCCGCGACCTCCTGCATGTTCGACACGACCTTGTCCTTCACCGGCGAATCCGTCGCCACGACGACGACCGGCGTGCCGTCCTCGAGCAGCGCGATCGGGCCGTGCTTCATCTCGCCGGCGGCGTAGGCGTCGGTCGAGATGTAGGAGATCTCCTTGAGCTTCAGTGCCCCCTCGAGCGCCACGGCCAGCCCGATGTGGCGGCCGAGGTACAGGAAGAAGTCGGCCTGCCAGTGGCGCTCGGCGGCCTCGGCGACCGGACCGGCCGGCAGTCCGGTGTCGGGATCCGTCGCCGCTGCGATGACCTCCTGAACCGAGTGCGGCAGGCGCTTGATCTCGCCGACGATCCGCTCCATCGTCGCGGGCTTCATCGTGCCGCGCAGCTCGGCGAGCTTGAGCGCCAGCAGGTACATGACCGCGACCTGGCAGACGAACGTCTTCGTCGCCGCCACGCCGATCTCCAGGCCGGCGCGCGTGTAGAGCACGCCGTCGGCGTCACGCGTGGCCTGCGAGCCGACGACGTTCGTCACCGCGAGCACGGTCGCGCCCGCCTCGTGCGCGGCGCGCATCGCGGCGAGCGTGTCCGCCGTCTCCCCCGACTGCGTCATGCCGATCACGAGATCGCCCGGGCCGACCAGCTGCTTGCGGTAGCGGTACTCGGAGGCGACGTCGATCTCGGTGCGGATCTGCGCCCATTCCTCCAGCGCGTAGCGGCCCATGAGACCCGCGTGGTAGGCGGTGCCGCAGCCGGTGATCAGGATCCGGTCGATCCCGCGCAGCATGTTCTCGTCGAGCGCGCCGACGTCGTCGAGATCCACGTGCGTGCCGGGCGCGGTGCGATCGGCGACCGTGTCGGCGATCGCGTCGGCCTGCTCGTGGATCTCCTTGAGCATGAACGTGTCGAAGCCGCCCTTCTCGGCGGTCTCCTCGTCCCAGTCGATCTCCTCGACCTCGCGCTCGTGCTCGCTGCCGTCCGGCCCGAGGAAGCGCACGTCGTCGGGCGTGATCACGACGATCTCATCGTTCTCGATGTACTGGGTGCGGCGCGTTTCCGACAGGAACGCCGGGATCGCGGAGGCCAGGAACGTCTCGCCGTCGCCGCGGCCGACGACCAACGGGCACTCCTTGCGCACACCGACGAGCTTGTCGGGCTCGTCGAGGCGCATCGCGACGAACGCGAAGTGGCCCTCGAGCTCGTTGAAGGCCGCGAGCACCGCGTCCTCGAGCGAGCCCAGCGCGCAGTGGTGCGCGACGAGGTGCGCGATGACCTCGGCGTCGGTCTCGCTGGTGAAGACCGCGCCCATGTCCTGCAGGCGGCGCTTGAGCGCGACGTAGTTCTCGACGATCCCGTTGACGACGACGTGGACCGCGTTGCTCGTGTCGAAATGCGGGTGCGCGTTGGATTCGTTGACGCGCCCGTGCGTCGCCCAGCGGGTGTGGCCGATCCCGGTCGTGGCGGTTTGAACGGCGACGGCGACGCCGCCGTCATCGGCTTCCCTGGCCGCCACGGCCTCGAACAGGTTCTGCAGGTTGCCGACCGCGCGCAGGGACTCGATCTCGTCGCCGGCGATCACGCTGATGCCGGCGGAGTCATAGCCGCGGTACTCGAGCTTCTTGAGCCCGGCGAGGAGCAGGTCCTGCACGGGCCGCTTGCCGACGTAGCCGACGATGCCGCACATGGGCCTGGCCTCCTTAAGGTCGACCTAGAGGGTACTAGGCGACGCCCGCGCCCCGTTCGACGACTGCAACCAGCCGTGCACAGACGGCATCGGCCTCGTCGTCGTCGGGCGCCTCGACCATCACGCGCACGAGCTGTTCGGTGCCGCTCGGGCGAACGAGCACGCGCCCGCGCCCCTCCAGCCCATCGGACTCCCGGGTGACCGCCTCGGCGAGCTCGTCGGACTCCATCGCGGCGTCACGGTCGGCGACCTTCACGTTCACCAGCCGCTGAGGCAGCTTGCGCATCGCGGTGCGCTCGGCGAGGTCCGCGCCGCGCAGGGCTTCGAGCGCGAGCAGCGCGCTGGCGATGCCGTCGCCGCTGGCGACGAAGTTCGTATCGATGATGTGCCCCGACTGCTCGCCGCCGAGTGACCAGCCGCGCGAGCGCAGCTCCTCGAGCACGTAGCGGTCGCCGACCTGCGTCGTGGCGACCTCGATGCCATGCTCGCGCATGGCTGCGTGGAAGCCGTAGTTCGTCATCACGGTCACGGCGACGCCACCGCCCGCCAGCCGGTCCTGCTCGCGCATGTGCAGCGCGGCCAGCGCGATCAGCTCGTCGCCGTCGACCACCACGCCGTTACGGTCGACCGCGAGCACGCGATCGCCGTCGCCGTCGAACGCAAAGCCGACGGCGTGGCCACCCGCGGCGACCCGCTCGGCGAGCGCGCGCACGTGCGTCGAGCCACAGCCCTCGTTGATGTTGCGGCCGTCCGGCGCGCCGGCGACGACGGTGACGTCGGCGCCCAGCCGGCGGAAGATCTCGGGTGCGGCCGCGTAGGTGGCGCCATTGGCGCAGTCGAGCAGCACGTCGACGCCCGTGAGGTCGAGGTCGGCAAAGCGCGTGTGCAACTCGCGCAGATAGTCCTCCTCGGTGCCGTGCAGCGCGCGGATCCGCCCGATCCGTGCCGCCCCGGGCTCGTCTTCGAGACGCTCTTCGATCGCCTCCTCGGTCGCGTCGGAGAGCTTGAAGCCGTCGGCGCCGAAGAACTTGATGCCGTTGTCGCGGTAGGGGTTGTGGCTGGCGCTGATGACGGCCGCCAGATCGAACCCGTAGCGGCCGACGAGCAGCGGCGCGGCCGGCGTGGGCAGCACGCCGCCGAGGAACACGTCACCGCCGGCCGACGTGACGCCGGCGCCGAGCGCAGCCTCGAGCATCTCGCCGCTCTCGCGCGTGTCGCGGATGAGCAGCACGCGCGGGCTGGACTCAGGTGTCTGTCCCCTCAGTCCGGACGTCGCGGCGCGGCCGAGCTTGACCGCCAGGTCGGCGGTCAGCAACTCGCCGGCAACGCCACGGACGCCGTCGGTCCCGAACAGCGTGCGGGCCATAGGCGGCGGGTCTAGCGCTTCGAGAACTGCGGCCGCTTGCGGGCCTTCTTGAGGCCGGCCTTCTTGCGCTCCTTCACGCGTGCGTCACGCGTGAGGAAGCCGCGCTTCTTGAGCTCGGCGCGCAGGTTCGGGTCGGCCTCCAGCAGCGCCCGCGAGATGCCGTGGCGCAGCGCGCCGGCCTGCGAGCTGACACCGCCGCCGTGCATGCGGGCCACGACGTCCATGCGGTCCTCGTAGCCCACCGTCTCGAGCGGCTGGCGGATGTTGCGCTGCAGCGTCTGGCGCGGGAAGAAGTCCTCGAGCGGCTTGCCGTTGATCGAGTAGCTGCCGTCGCCCGGCTTGAGGATCACGCGCGCGACCGCGGTCTTCCGCTTGCCGGTGGCGCGGTAGCGCGCGCCGGCGGCCAGGTCGATCGTCGCCGTAGCGATCGGCGTGTCCTCGACCAGGTCGTCGTCGGCGCCGTCGTGCTGATCCTCGTCGGCAACGTCCTCGTCGTACTGGGAGCGTTGCTCCTCGCTGTCGAAGACCAGGTCGACTTCCAGATCAGCACCCGGGATAGCCGGCTTCTCGCGCGGCGTCTCCTCGATGTACTCGTCCTCGACCTCCTCGACGTCGCCGGCAGCTGCGACGGCTGGAGCTGCGGCGGGCTGCTCGGCGGGAGCGGCCTCCGCAACCGGCTCCTCGGCGACCTCGGCGGGAGCGGCCTCCTCGGGCGCCTCCTCGGCCGGAGCCGTCTCCTCAGCGGGAGCGGTCTCCTCAGCGGGAGCGGTCTCCTCAGCGGCTGGCTGCTCCTCGGCGGCCGCGGTCTCCTCGACCGGAGCCTCCTCGGGCTGCTGCTCGTCGTCGCGCGGCGTGTCGTCGGCCATCAGGACTTCGTCTCCATCGGTTGCGGCTTCTGCGCCACGTGCGGGTGGTCGGGGCCCGCGTAGACCTTGAGCTTGGTGAGCTGCTTTCGCGCAAGCCGGTTGCGGGGCAGCATGCCCTTGACGGCGAGGCGGATGACCTCCTCGGGGCGACGCTCGAGCATGTCGTTGAGCGTGCGCGTCTTGAGGCCGCCCGGATAGCCGCTGTGCCGGTGGTAGAGCTTGTCGGACAGCTTGTTGCCGCTGACCGAGATCTTCTCGGCGTTGATCACGACGACGAAGTCGCCCGTGTCGATGTGCGGCGTGTAGGTCGGCTTGCGCTTGCCGCGCAGGGCGTCGGCGATCTGCGTCGCGAGGCGCCCGAGCGTCTGCCCGGTCGCGTCGACGATCAGCCAGTCGCGCTGGCGGTCGGAAGGCGTGGCTACGTAGGTCTTCACGGCGTGAGAAATGCCACGCGAGCACGATGCTCCGCGCGGCCGGGCAGAAGCATAGGGGATTCGCGGCGAGGTTCGCCTTCCGCCGGACCGCCTGTATAGAGTGCCGCGCAACTTGAAGAGCGCCGAATCCGGCACGCCCTGCCGCCAGGGCGACCGGAGCGGGGGAACCACTGGGCAGGCAACGCCGGCCCGGGGGCGAATCCAGGGATCACGCCCTGGTAGCGGCATGACGCCGCGAGCCCGTCAGCTAACCCCGTAGGCCCGTCAGTCGGGGAGTGAATCGAGCTGAACCTTCGGACCACCATGGTCGTGGCCGTGCTGAGCGCCATCTATGTTGCGCCCGCGTCAGCGTCGGCGCAATCGACGGGCGGAACGGCATTCGGCGGGTCGGCCGCGCCGGTCCCCTCCGCCCCTCCGCCGGTCGCCTCGAGCGTTACGTGCCGGATCGGGTGCAGCGCGCTGAACGCGGCTCGCCCCGGCGGGACGGTGCGCGTGCTCGGCTCGCAGGTCGACGCGGTCACTCAGGTCGTGTTCGCCGGCCGGCGCGGCAGCGCCGACGATGTGTCCGCGCCCGCCCGGGTGGTTGACGCCACCCACGTCGAGGCGGTCGTCCCCCAGGGGGCGCACAGCGGCCCGGTCCAGCTCGTGAACGCCGACGGCACCACGTCGCGCCAGACGCGCGGCAGGCTGCGGATCGCCGGCGCCGCCGGCGCCGGGTCGCTGGCGGCACGCGTGGCGCAGCGGCGCGTCCTGTTCGACGGCACCGCGCCGGCGACGCTCGACCTCTACGGCGGCGCGGCGGCCGGCAACGGCGTCTCGATCGATCTGCTGCATCAGCCCGACGGCGCGGTGGTCGCGCATTGGGACGTCGGCCCGATCCCGTCGGGAACGGTGCAGTCGATCAGCTGGGACGCAACGGTCGACGGCGCGCCCGCGCCCGAGGGCCGTTACGAGTTCCACGTCACGCAGGTCGCCGGTGGCGGCGCGGTGCGCGCCGCTGCAGCTCCGCCCACGGCGGCGAGCTTCGTCTACCTCGGCCACATGTTCCCGGTCCGCGGAGCGCACACCTACGGCGACGGCTTCGGCGTCCAGCGCACCGGCCACACCCATCAGGGCGTCGACGTCATGGCGGCCTGCGGCACGCCGCTGGTCGCAGCGCGCGGCGGGGTCGTGAAGTACAACGGCACGCACCCGGCGGCCGGCAACTACCTCGTGATCGACGGGGCCGACACCGGCGTCGACACGGTCTACATGCACCTGCGCGCGCCCTCGCCGCTGAAGAAGGGCGCAGCGGTTCGCACCGGCCAGCCGATCGGCTTCGTCGGCCAGACGGGCGACGCGACGGCATGCCATCTGCACTTCGAGGAATGGTCCGCGCCGGGCTGGTACACCGGCGGCGCGGCCTTCGACCCCTTGCCTGACCTGAAGGCCTGGGACGCCCTGAGCTAGCGTTCGTTGCGTGGCGCGACGAACCATCGACGACCTGCTCGCGCAGGCGCGGGCAGAACTCGGCCACCGGCCCACGCCGGCCGAGGCGCATGCGGCCGAGCAGGCCGGCGACGCTTTGCTCGTCGACATCCGCGCCGGCGACGTGCTCGCGCGCGACGGCGCGATCCCCGGCGCGATCCATCATCAGCGCACGGCGCTCGAGTGGCGCGCCGACCCGGACTGCGAGTGGCGTGACGACCGGATCGCCGACCTCGACGCGCCGCTGATCCTGTTCTGTTCGCAGGGCTACTCCTCCTCGCTCGCCGCGCAAACGTTGCGCGCGATGGGGTTCACGCGCGTGACCGACATGGATGGGGGCTTCGACGCCTGGAAGGAACAGGGGCTCCCGGTCGCATGACGCCCGACCACGTCGATCCCGCCGGCCTGCGGCGCCAGTACGAGGGGCCGCCCTTCGACCTCGAGGACCTCGCAGCGACCTGGCTCGAGCAGTTCCAGCGCTGGCTCGACGACGCGGTCGCAGCGACCGTGCCGGAGCCCAACGCGATGGTCGTCGCGACGGCCGATCCCAGCGGTGCGCCGAGCGCGCGGACGGTGCTCCTGCGCGGCGTCGACGAGCGCGGGTTCACCTTCTATACGAACCTCGAATCGCGCAAGGGCCGCGAGGCGCTCGCCAACCCCCAGGGCAGCTGCGTGTTCACCTGGCTCGGCCTGCAGCGCCAGGTGATCGCGCGTGGCGCGATACAGCGCGTCGACGACGCCGAGGCCGACGCCTATTGGGCCTCGCGCCCACTGGCCTCGCGCGTGAGCGCCGCGGCGAGCCCGCAGTCGCAGGTCGTGCCGTCACGCGAGGCGTTGGAGGAAGCGTGGGCGCGGTTGTCCGAAGACGGCGAGCCCGCTCGCC
>Ga0308175_100001100_pt1 | contig 17989 bp, 16 predicted proteins | sample PhyCR1_3_FD_203893 | JGI IMG/M metagenome (GOLD analysis project Ga0308175, IMG submission 203893) | Soil microbial communities from UC Gill Tract Community Farm, Albany, California, United States - DLSLS.C.R1 | ecosystem: Environmental > Terrestrial > Soil > Agricultural land | place: USA...
TTGCCGCTGCTGGCGACGACCGCCGGCGTGCGGCTGCAGCTGCTGGCGGGCATCGACGCGCATCGTGAGCGCTTCGGCTCCTGGAACGGCGGCTTCTGGCTGCCGGAGTGCGCGCACGCGCCGTGGATCGATGCGCTACTCGAGGAGGCCGGGGTGCACGCGACGTGCGTGGACCTGACCGACGTCTTCGGGCGCGGCGACGCGCGCCACCTGCACCCGCTCGCGACCGCCGCCGGACCGCTGCTCGTCCCGGTCGATCGCGAGGTCGTCGAGCTCGTCTGGCACGACGACGGCTACCCGTCGCACGACGCCTACCGCGACTACCACCACCACACCACGCACCACCACAAGCCGTGGGCGAACGACGGCGCGGTCTACGACCGGGCGCGCGCGCTCGAGCGGGCGCGCGGCGACGCGCGCGCGTTCGTCGCGCACGTGCGGGCGCGTGTGGCCGGCGGCGGGCTGTGCGTCTGCGCGCTGGACACCGAGCTGCTCGGCCACTGGTGGTACGAGGGCATCGACTGGCTGCGGTTCGTCGTGGAGGAGGCGGGCGACCTGCTCGTGCACCTCGACGACGCGCTCGACGAGTCGACACCGGCCCCCGAGCCGCTGCCGGTCACGACCTGGGGCGCGCCACGCGACCTGTCGACGTGGAGTGGGCCGGCGGTCGCCGACATGGCGTTCGCGGCCCGCGCGGCGGAGCTGCAGGTCGTCGCGCGCGGCGCCGGGGCCGGCAAGCGCGCGCTGCGCGAGCTGCTCGCGCTGCAGGCCTCGGACTGGGCGTTCCTGGCTGCGCGCGAGGCGGCGGGACCCTATGCGCGCGAGCGCCACGACGGCCACCTCGCGGCGTTCGAGCAGGCGCTCGCGGCAGGCGGCGACGACGCGGTGCGCAACCTCGCGCCGCAGATCTCCCACGCACCGCTGCTCGCTCCGTAGAGTTCCGCCATGCCAACCCCGCGTGAAGTCTGGTCGGCCGGTGACTGGCCGTCTCTCTCCAAGCTCGTCGTGTCGGCCGGTGAGGCCACGGCGGCCGCATCCGGTGCGGGGCCAGGGATGAGGGCGCTCGACGTGGGCGCCGGCGACGGCAACGTCGCGATCCCGCTGGCGAAGGCCGGCGCCGAGGTGACGGCGCTCGATCCGACACCCGAGCTGTTCGAGAGCGGGCGCGCTCGCGCGGCGGAGGCCGGCGTCGACATCGAGTGGGTCGAGGGCGACGCGATGGACCTGCCGTTCGGCGACCAGAGCTTCGACGTGGTGACGTCGAACTTCGGCGCGATGTTCGCGCCCGACCACAAGCGCGCCGCCGCGGAGCTGACGCGCGTCGGCCGGAGGGTCGTGATGACCACCTGGGACTTCGAGGGGATGAACGGCCAGCTCTTCGTCGTGATGCGCCCGTTCATGCCGCCGCCGCCAGACGGCGCCGAGCCGCCGCCCTTCTGGGGCATCGAGGACCACGTGCGCGAGTGCTTCGCGCCGACGGGCCGCGACGTGACGATCGAGCGCGACGCCGCGCCGACCGGGGACTTCGAGTCGGTCGATGCCTACACGGACTTCCTGCTGCGGACGCTCGGCCCGGTCGACCTCGCCCGCCCGGCGCTCGAGGCCGACGGCCGCTGGGAGGAGATGCGCGCGGCGGTGCGCGCGAACTACGAGCGCTTCAACGAGGCCGACGACGGGACGTTCCGCGCGTCGCCGACCTACTTCCGCATCACCGCGTAGCTGTCCGAAATCGGACACGGCGATTCCGCGCGCCGCTGGTACCTTGCCGCCAGTCCAGCCGGAGGGGTGTATGTCCAGCAGAGCGTGGGGGCTCGTCGCGGTCGCGGCCGCCGTCCTGTCGATGTCGTTCGCGGCCAGCGCTCCGGCGTTCTGCCCGGAGGAGGGATGCCCGGGCGATCCCGGCCCTGGTGTCATCACCTACGCGCTTTCGGTGACGGTCAGCGGCACGGGGTCGGTGAAGTCCGGCACGACGACCATCTGCACGAACGTGTCCTCGCCATGCACGGTCAGGTACGAGCAGGATCAGCCCGTGACGCTCACGGCCGCGCCGGGCTCCGGGCTCTCCCTCATCGCATGGGGCGGCGAGTGCAGCGGCACGACCACCTGCTCGTTCACGATGGATGGCCCGAAGTCCGTCAGCGCGACGTTCGCGGACACCACGCCGCCCGCGGCGCCGACGATCTCGTCGCCGATCGCAGGGGCGCCACCGCCCCCCGGGGCTTCGCAGAGCATCTCCTTCAGCGGCAGCAGCGACACCGCCTCGTTCCGGTGCCGCGTCGACGGCACGACGCTCCCGCTGGGCTCGTGCACGTCGCCGTGGTCGACCGGGAATCTCTCCACCGGCACGCACACCGTGTACGTCTGGGCACTCGACGCCGCGGGCAACGCGTCCGGGTACACGGCACGGTCGTTCAAGATCGTCAACCGGCCCGACACGTCGATCAGCGGCTCGCCTGCAAACGGCTCCGTCACGAACGACCCGACCACGGCCTTCACGTACAGCAGCGACACGGGAACGAGCTACACCTGCAAGCTCGACGGCTCGTTGGTGACATGCAACTCCAACCTTGCGCCCGCCGACGGGTTCCACACGCTCTCGGTCGCCGCCGGGATATCGCCCTTCGGCGACGGCGTCTGGTACTACGACACGACGCCCGCGACCCGGTCCTGGACAGTGGACACGCAGGCGCCGGACACGGCGATCGCCGACGGCCCGGTGGCACCGACGACGGCGCGCGACGCGGCGTTCGACTTCTCGGGCGACGACCCCGATCCGGGGACGGCGCTGACGTTCGCGTGCTCGCTCGACGGCGGCGCGGCCTCGCCGTGCGCGAGCGGGGTCGCCTATCACGACCTCGCGGCCGGCTTGCACACGTTCTCGGTGGTCGCGACCGACGCCGCCGGCAACGTCGACGGCACGCCCGCGACGCGCTCGTGGACCGTGCTGTCCGATGGCGACGGCGACGGCTTCTTCACGAACGTGGACTGCAACGACGCCAGTGCGGCGATCCATCCCGGCGCCGCCGAGGTGCCGGGCAACGCGGTGGACGAGAACTGCGACGGAATCGTGCAGCCTGCTGCGGCGCCGGGGCCGGCGCCGGGCGTCACGCCGCCGTCGCTCTCGCCTGCCCCGCCCAGGCTCGCCGCCCACCTGTCGGTCAGGTGGCGCCGGGTGGGACAGACGACCCGCGTGCGCCGCTTCACCATCACGCGACTGCCGGCGGGCGCGAAGGTGCGCGTTGCCTGTGCGGGCAGGGGCTGCCCGTTCAGGCACAGGACGTTCAGATCGCGGCACGGCAAGGTCGACCTGCGCAATGCGCTGCGCCGGGCGCGGCTGCGAAAGCACGCAACGCTCACGCTGACGATCAGCGCCGCGGGCCGCACCGCGCAGGTCGTGCGCTACACGGCACGGCCGCCGAGGTCGCCGCTGCGGCGCTAAGCCGTCAGGCCCAGCGGAGCGTCTCGGGCTCGTCGCGCATCCGCAGCAGCTTCGCGGGGACGCCGGCGACGACGGCGTTCGCCGGCACGTCCTTGCCGACGATCGAGTAGGTGCCGACGATGGCGTTGTCGCCGACGGTCACGCCCCGCAGGAAGGCCGCGCCGTAGCCGACCCAGACGTTGTTGCCGACGCGCACGTCGCGCTTGTAGATGCCCTGCAGGCGGATCGGGCGGTCAGCCTCGACGACGCCGTGGTCGAAGTCGATGAGCATCACGCGGTCGGCGATGATGCACTCGCGGCCGATCGAGACGTGCTGGTAGCTGGAGATCGTGCACTCCTGCCCGACGACCGTCTTGGCGCCGATGTGGACCTCGCCCTCGTGGGCGCGGATCTTGGTGTCGTTGCCGATCCACGACCAGCGCCCGAGGTGGAGCTTCGCGTGCTTGCCGATCTCGAACGTCACGCCCGGGCACACGAAGCACAGGCCGTCTGTGACCAGCCGCCCGCGCCACCGCAGCTTCAGCCACAGCCACTTGAGCGCGAGCCGCGCGTAGCCCCAGTTGAGCATCCGGTGCTCCTTCGCAAAGCGAAGGAAGGCGATCGGGCCGCCGCGCAGTGGGGGCGGGTCGCCGCGCAGCTCGACGGGCTTGACGGCGCGCCGTGGGGACAGGACGGAGTCCACGGGCGCAAGGGTAGTCTGCGGCGCCTCGATGGACGACCTGGCGCAACGGCTCCTCAACGGCGACAAGCGCGCGCTCGCGCGCGGGATCTCGCTCGTCGAGGACGACGACCCGGCGGGCTGGGCGCTCGTCCGCGAGGTCTATCCACACACCGGCAAGGCCGCGATCATGGGGCTCACGGGCGCGCCGGGCGCGGGCAAGTCGACGCTGATCAGCGCGCTGACGAAGCTGCGCCGCGAGGCCGGCCGCGAGGTCGCCGTGCTCTCGATCGACCCGTCCTCGCCGTTCACCCACGGCGCGCTCTTGGGCGACCGGATCCGGCTGACCGACCACTTCCTGGACCCGGGCGTCTTCATCCGCTCGATGGCGAATCGCGGGGCGCTCGGCGGGCTCAGCGAGGCGGCGCTGCAGGCTGCGCTGCTCATGGACGCCGCGGGCAAGGAGGACGTGTTCCTCGAGACCGTCGGCGTCGGCCAGGCCGAGATCGACGTGATCGACCACGCCGACACCGTCGTGCTCGTCCTGATGCCGGGCAGCGGCGACTCCATCCAGGCGCTGAAGGCCGGCGTCATGGAGATCCCGGACATCATCGTCGTCAACAAGGCCGACCACCCGCTCACCGACACGATGGTCCGCGAGATCCGCGGCGTCCTCTCGCTCGCGCCGCAGCGCGGCTGGCGCGTCCCGATCGTCAAAACCGAGGCCTCCCGCGGCCAGGGGGTCGAGCAGCTCGTCGAGCAGCTCGAGGCCCACCGCGCCTACATCACCGAAGAGGGAACGCTCCTCGAGCGCCGGCGCCGCAATCTGCGCAACGAGGTCCTCAGCCTCGTCGCGGCCCGCATGCGGGCGAAGGTCGAGGACCAGCTCCACGAGGACCCCCGCTTCGCGGAGCTCCTCGACGAGGTCGTCGCCCGCAAGCTCGACCCCTCGAGCGCGGCGACCGAGATCCTCGGCCGCCTGACCTAGAAGCGGCCCGCGACGAGCAGCGCGACGGTGCCCACAAGGGTCACGAGCGCCAGCGCGTTGCCGATCCGCGGCAAGCGGCGGTAGCCCCACGCGCAGAGGGCCGCGCCGCACGGCAGCGCGGGGAGCGCGTCGCGGGCCGCGTACCACGGGCCGTCGAGCGACGGCGACGCGACGACCGCGACCAGGAAGATCGCCCCGCACACCAGGACGAGCAGCAGCGCGGAGGACTCGACGTCGACCTGGTCGGGCACGAGCACCGACAGCCGCTCGCGGTAGGAGCGCACGAGCAGCCACACGGCCACGAAGGCCAGCACGCCGAACGGCGCCCACAGCAGCACGCCCGACCACGGGTCCACCAGCACGCCGGCCACGCGCGTCACGCGGTCGAGCACCGACGCGTGGCCGAGCGGGTCCGCGTCGCCGTTGGCCGCATACGGCGTCAGGCCGCCGAACAGCCGGTCGTTGACCGTGATGAACACCACGCCGCTCGTCAGCACGACCTCCAGCGCGGTGAAGCCCGCGACGCCGAGGTTGCGGCGGCGCAGCCACCACCACAGCGACAGCGCGACCACCGCCGCCGGCAGCACCAGCTTCAGCGCCAGCCACGGCAGCGCCGCGATCAGCACCGCGGTGCCCAGCGCCGTCGGAACCCGCGGCCACTCGCGCACCCGCAGCGCCAGCAGCGCCGCGCCCGCCAGCAGCGTCCCGCCGGCCAGCTCGGGCCCGATCGTCGTCGAGGCGCCCACCGCTGCCGGCGACAGCCCGCCCACCAGAGCGGCGCGCGTCGCCCACGGCTCCGGCACGAGCACCCGCGCCAGCGCGGCCGCCAGGACGAACCCCAGCGCCACCAGCGCAGCGATGAACAGCTCCACCGCGACCGCGCCGCCCAGCGCATATGCAGGCGCCACCAGCAGCGAGAACCCGAAGCCCGGTGGCTCGACCAGGCGCCCGTTCGTCAGCCCGGCCGACGGCCGCAGCGGCGCGCCGTGCCACTTCGTCCAGGCGTGTCCCGCGTACTCGTCGCGCAGGTCGACGTCGCCGTCGGAGACGATCGACTGCGCGACCATCAGCACGTGCGACTCGTCGTTCGAATAGCGGGCGCCCGCGCCGAGGTGCAGCCCGAGCGTCGCCGCGTACGCGGCGAAGAAGACCAGCCAGAGCGCAGCGCTTCTACGCACCGAGGGCGCGCGCGATGACCATCTGCTGCACCTCGTCGGTGCCCTCGCCGATCGTGAGGATCTTCGCGTCGCGGTAGAAGCGGCACACCGGGTACTCCTCGATGTAGCCGTAGCCGCCGTGGATCTGCACGGCCTCCTCGGTCGCCCGCACGGCCAGCCGCCCGGACTCGAGCTTCGCCTGCGCCGCCGTCAGCGTGAAGTTCTTGCCGAGGTCCTTCAGCACCGCTGCCTTGTACGTCAGCAGCCGCGCCGCCTCCAGCCGCGAGCTGATGTCGGCGAGCTTGGCCTGGATCGCCTGGAACTTCGAGATCGGCTGGCCGAACGCGCGGCGCTCCTTCGCGTAGGCGAGCGCCTCGTCCAGCGCGCCCTGCGCGAGCCCGATGCCCATCGCCGACACACCGATGCGCCCGATGTCGAGCACGTGCAGGAACTGCTTGAAGCCGGCGCCGCGCGGCCCGAGCAGGTTCTCCTCCGGCACCTGGCAGTCGGTGAACGTCAGCGGCCGCGTGTCCGACGCGTTCCAGCCCATCTTGCGGTACGGCTCGCCCTGCTCGTAGCCGGCGGTCCCGTTCTCGACGATCAGGTTGGAGATCTCGCCGTCGCCGGTCAGCGCGGTCACCGCCACGTGGCCGCTGATGTCCGTCCCCGCGTTGGTGATGAACTGCTTGGCGCCGTTGATCGTCCAGACGCCGCCGTCGAGCGTCGCGCGGGTCTTCGTGTTCCCAGCGTCGGAGCCGGCCTCGGGCTCGGTCAGCCCGAACGCGCCGAGCTTGCGCCCCGCCGCCAGGTCGGGCATCAGCCGCTGCTTCTGGTCATCGGAGCCGAACAGGTACACCGGCTGCGTGCCGAGCGACGTGTGCGCGCACATGGTGATCGCGACGCTCGAGTCGATCCGCGTCAGCTCCTCCACCGCGATCGCGTACTGCAGCGACGTGCCGCCCGCGCCCCCGTGCTCCTCGGGGAACGGGATCCCCATCCAGCCGAGCTCGCCCATCTTCGAGACGAGCTCGTAGGGGAACGCCTTCGTGCGGTCCAGCTCCTCCGCGATCGGTTTGATCTCCTGCACCGCGAAGTCGCGGACCGTGCGCTGCAGCAGCTGGGTGTCGTCGTCGAGTTCGAAGTTCATCGCGCGGCCATGCTACGTGCGAGCTCCACGAGCAACCTGACGCCGAACCCGTTGCCGCCCTTCCCGGAGTGCGCCTTGCCCGTGTCCCAGGCGGTTCCGGCGATGTCCAGGTGCGCCCACGGCGTGTCGCCGGCGAAGCGCGCCAGGAACTCGGCCGCGGTGATCGGCGCGGCCTTGCGGTTCTCGACCGCGTTCATGATGTCCGCGTAGCGGCTCTTGATCGACTCGGCGTACTCGTCGTGCAGCGGCAGCCGCCACGCGAGCTCGCCCGACGCGCGCGCGGCCGACGCGACCGCCTCGCCCCACTCGTCGTCGTTGGCGAACAGCCCCGCGTAGGTCGAGCCGAGCGCCACGACGCAGCCGCCGGTCAGCGTCGCGATGTCGACCAGCCGCTCCGCGCCCTGCGCCTTCGCGTGGACCAGGCAGTCCGAGAGCACGAGCCGGCCCTCGGCGTCGGTGTTGACGATCTCGACGGTCGTGCCGTCCGACGCGCGCACGATGTCGCCGGGCTTCATCGAGCGTCCGGACGGCAGGTTCTCCGTGGCGCCGACAACGCCGATCACGCGCAGCGGCAGCGCCAGCCGCGCAATCGCCCCGACCGCCTCGACGACCGCGGCGCCGCCGGACATGTCGAACTTCATCTCGCTCATCTTCAGCGGCGGCTTGAGCGAGATCCCGCCGGAGTCGAACGTCACGGCCTTGCCGACAAGCCCGAGCACGGGGCCGTCCGCGTCGGGGCCCTCGTAGCGAAGCGTGATGAGCTGCGGATCGACGTACGTGCCCTGCGCGACCGCCGCGAAGCAGCCCATCCCGGCTTCCACGATCCCGTCGCGGCCGAGCACCTCGCAGCTGACGCCCTGCTCGGCGTCAGCGAGCTCCTGCGCGCGCGCCGCCAGCGCCTGCGGCGTCATGTCGTTGGCCGGCATGTTCTGCAGGTCGCGCGCCGCGTTGGTCGCGTGCGCGACGATCGCCGCCGCCGCGATCGCCTGCGCGCGGTCGTCGTGATCGGACACGCAGAGCTGCCTGATCCCGTTGCCGTCGTCGGGGTCCTTCGCGCGGTAGCGGTCGAACCGGTACGCGCCGAGCACCGTGCCCTCGACGAACCCGCCGGCGACGTGGTCGTCGGAGTGGTGGGGGAGCTCCCAGCACAGCTCGCTGGTCCCCATCTCCCGCGCGCGCTCGCCGACCTTCGCCGCGACGACCCGCGCGCGCTCGGCGTCGAACCGCTCGCGGTCGCCGAGCCCCGCGACGATCCAGCGCTTGCCCTCGGCGTGCGTCACCGCCAGGTGTTTGAAGCTCGTCTTCGCCTCGCCCGCGTCCAGCAGCGCCTGCAGCTCGCCGCCCGGCGTGTCGTGCGCGACGTCCTTGCCGTCGAACACCCCGATCGCGACCGTGTCGGCGTGCGTGTCGATGGGGGCGGAGGTGGTTGTCGAGACCTGCATCAGGCGCCGGAGGCTACGTCAATACGATGCATGGATGCCCAAGACAGTGATCCTTGGCTCCGCCCGCACGCCGATCGGCAAGCTGGGCGGCGGCCTCTCGACTCTCAAGGCCACCGAGCTCGGTGGCGTCGCCATCTCCGCCGCGCTGGAGCGATCGAACGTCGATCCCGAGCAGGTGGACCACGTCGTGATGGGGCAGGTGCTCCAGGCCGGCCAGGGGCAGATCCCCTCGCGCCAGGCGCAGATCGGCGCCGGCATCCCGAAGGACGTGAGCTCCGAGACGATCAACAAGGTGTGTGCGTCCGGGCTGCGCGCGAGCGTGATCCTCGACCAGGCGATCCGCGCCGGCGACCTCGAGGTCGGCGTGGGCGGCGGCATGGAGTCGATGTCGCAGGCGCCGTACCTGCTGCCGCAGGCGCGGTTCGGCTACCGCATGGGCGACGCGAAGGCGCTCGACGCGATGGTCCACGACGGCCTGACGAACCCGTTCAGCGGGCGCCAGATGTTCGACGAGGCCACCGAGATCGGCGACGAGCTCGAGCTGACGCGGCCCGATCTCGACAGGTGGGCGCTGCGCTCGCACGAGCGCGCGCTGGCCGCGATCGACGAGGGCCGCATGGCCGACGAGATCGTCACCGTCACGGTGAAGGGAAGAGGGTCCCGCCATCCCGACACCGAGGTCGAGGTCGACGAGGGGCCGCGCCGCGGCTCGTCGCTGGAGGCGCTCGCCGCGCTGCCGGGCCTCGTCGGCAAGGAGGGCTCGCACACGGCCGGCAATTCGCCGGGCGTCAACGACGGCGCGGGCGCGCTGGTGCTCAGCTCGGACGAGTGGGCGAGCGCCAACGGCAAGGAGGCGCTTGCCGAGATCGTCGCGCATGCGCAGAGCGCCAACGACTTCGCCTACCTCGCCACGACGCCCGCCTCGGCGGCGAAGAAGGCGCTGGAGAAGGCCGGCCTGCAGGCGTCGGACATCGACCTCTGGGAGATCAACGAGGCCTTCGCCTCCGTGACGCTCAACTCGATCCGGCTGCTCGGCATCGATGAGGAGAAGGTCAACGTCAACGGCGGCGCCGTGGCGCTCGGCCACCCGATCGGCGCGTCCGGCGCGCGGATCCTCGGCGCGCTGGTGCACGAGCTGCGCCGCCGCGGCGGCGGGCTGGGCTGCGCGGCCATCTGCTCGGGCGGCGGCCAGGGCGACGCCCTCATCCTCAGGGTGCCGCCGAGCGCGTGACCGCGGGCGTCTTCTTCGATCTCGACCGAACGCTCATGGCCGGCTCGTCCGGCTTCCACTGGGCCCGCGCGGCGCGCCGCGCGGGCCTGACCACGCGCCGGCAGCTCGCCACCGACGCGTTCGAGAACGTCCGCTTCCGCCTGCACGGCTCGACCGACGAAGCCACGCGCGAGGTGCAGAAGCGCGTCGGCGCGTTCCTGAAGGACCGGCGCGTGGCGGAGCTGGAGCGGCTGAACCCGATGGTGCTGGCCGGCGTGCTGCCGCGCCTGTACCCGAAGATGCTCGAGACGGCCTACGAGCACCAGGACGCCGGGCGGCCGGTCTTCATCGTCACCGCCGCATCGCAGGGGACGGCCGAGATGCTCGCGCACGTCCTGTTCTTCGACGGCGCCGCGGGTTCGAAGCTCGAGGAGCGCGACGGCGTCTACACCGGGCGCTTCGACGGGCCGTTCTGCTACGGCGAGGGCAAGCCGGTCCGGATGCGAGAGCTGGCCGAGGAGAAGGGCGTCGACCTCGCCGACTCGTGGGCGTACTCAGACAGCCACAGCGACCTGCCAATGCTGCGCGCGGTCGGCCATCCCGTGGCGGTCAACCCCGACACCGAGCTGACACGGGTCGCCCGCGAAGAGGGCTGGGACGTGATGACGTTCGAGACGCTCGGGCGCCGGCTGAAGATCATGGCGGCGTTCCTGGCGTTCACGGCGGTCGGCGGGGCGAGCCACCGGGCGGTGCGGTCCCGTGTTTGACCTGACCGACGAGCAGCGCGAGATCCGCGACCTCGCGCGGCGCTTCGCCGACGAGGTCGTCGCGCCACAGGCGCCGCAATGGGACCGCGAGCACACGTTCCCGAAGGACGTGCTGGCGCAGATGGGCGAGCTCGGGCTGCTCGGCGCCTGCATCCCGTCAGAGCACGGCGGCGCGGGCGCGGACTTCGTCGCCTACGTGCTCGCGCTGGAGGAGATCTCGCGCGGCGACGCCGGTCTGGGCGTGACGTTCGCCGTCCACGTGTCGGCCGGCCAGCTGCCGATCCTCGCCCACGGCACGGCCGAGCAGATCGAGCGGCTGATCCCGCCCGCCGCGCAGGGCCACGAGCTGTGCGCGTTCGCGCTGACGGAGTCCGGCAGCGGCAGCGACGCGGCCGCGATGCTCACGCGCGCCGACTCCGAAGGCCGCATCACCGGCACGAAGCAGTGGATCACCAACGGCTCGCACGCGCACACGTTCCTCGTGTTCGCCCAGGACCGACAAAAGGGTCAGACCCAAATGTCGCATTCCGCGTTCGTCGTCCGCCGCGGCGCGCCCGGCTTCAGCGTCACCAGGGAGGAGGAGAAGCTCGGCCAGCACTCCTCCTCGACCGCCGACCTTGCGTTCGACGGCACGCCGTCCGAGCGCCTCGGCCCGCCGGGCGGCGGCATGCGGATCGCGCTGTCGACGCTCGACGGCGGGCGCATCGGGATCGCCGCCCAGGCGGTCGGGATCGCGCAGGCCGCGCTCGACGTCGCCGCGGGCTATGCGAAGGAGCGCACCGCCTTCGGCCGCCCGATCGCGGGCTTTCAGGCGATCAGCCACCGGCTCGCCGACATGCAGACCGAGATCGAGGCGGCCCGCGCGCTGGTGCTCAGAGCCGCCCGCCTGAAGGACGCCGGCCGCCCGCACACCGTCGAGGGGGCGCAGGCGAAGCTCTTCGCCAGCCGCGTCGCGCGCCACTGGACGGGCGAGGCGATCCAGGTCCTCGGCGGCTACGGCTACACGAAGGACTTCCCGGCCGAGCGCTACTACCGCGACGCGAAGGTCACCGAGATCTACGAGGGCACGAGCGAGATCCAGCGGCTTGTCATCGCACGTGCGCTGCTCGGCGTCTCCTCGGAGTAGATTCGCCCTCATGCTCGAAGGCCTGATGCAGCACGACCATCCGCTGACGCTCCAGCACGTGCTGCGGCGGATGCGCACGATGAACGGCGACCGGGAGGTGGTGACGCTCACGGAGTCAGAGCCCGACCGCATCACGTATGCCGAGGTCGGCGAGCGCGTCGACCGCCTCGCGCACGCGCTGACCAGTCTCGGCATCGAGCCCGGCGACCGCGTTGCGACGTTCTCGTGGAACTCGCAGCGCCACTTCGAGGCCTACATGGCGGTGCCGTGCATGGGCGCGGTGCTGCACACGCTGAACATCCGCCTCTTCCCCGAGCAGCTGCGGTACATCGTCGAGCACGCCGAGGACTCGATCGTGCTCCTCGACCCGTCACTGCGCGAGGTCTGGGAGGCGAGCGGCGCGAAGGCCCCGCGGGTCATCGAGCTCGGCGACGAGTACGAGCAGCTGCTGGCGGAGCAGACCGACGAGCCGTTCGAGTACCCGGAGCTCGACGACCGGATGGCGGCCGGGCTCTGCTACACGAGCGGCACGACCGGCAACCCGAAGGGCGTGCTGTACTCGCACCGCTCGAACATCCTGCACGCGATGGGCAAGTGCCTGGCCGACAGCGTCGCGATCAAGCACAGCGACGTCGTGATGCCGGTGGTGCCGATGTTCCACGCCAACGCCTGGGGCTTCCCGTACGCATGCGCGATGCTCGGGGCGACGCTGGTGATGCCAAGCCGCTTCGTCGCCGCCGAGCCGCTGGCCAAGGCCATCGAGCGCGAGCGCGTGACGATCACCGGCGCGGTGCCGACGGTGTGGCTGGACCTGCTCCGTTACGCCGACGAGCATGGCAGCGACCTGTCCTCGATCGAGACGATGGTCTGCGGGGGAGCCGCCGTGCCGCTGTCGCTGATCCAGGCGATGGAGGAGCGCCAGGGCGTCCGGATCGTCCAGGGGTGGGGGATGACCGAGACCAGCCCGCTGGCGTCGACGTCGCGCGAGGGCGGCCCGGAGCAGCGAGCGCGCCAGGGGCGGCCGCTGCCGCTGGTGGACTTCCGCATCGTCGGCGACGACGGCCAGGAGCTGCCGTGGGACGACGAGACCACGGGCGAGCTGCAGGTCCGCGGCCCGTGGATCGCCAGGGCCTATTACGAGGACGACACCAGCCCGGAGAAGTTCGACGGCGGCTGGCTGCGAACCGGCGACATCGCGGCGGTGGCCCCCGACGGCTCGCTGCGCCTCACCGACCGCTCGAAGGACGTCATCAAGTCCGGTGGCGAGTGGATCTCGTCGGTCGAGCTCGAGAACGCGCTGATGGCGCATCCGTCGGTGCGCGAGGCTGCCGTCATCGCACGCCCCGACGAGCGCTGGAGCGAGCGGCCGCTGGCGTGCGTCGTGCTCGAGGACCCAAGCGCACCGCTCGACGCAGACGACCTCAAGCGCCACCTGCTCGAGCACGTGGCGAAGTGGTGGGTGCCCGAGGACTTCACGGTCATCGACGAGGTCCCGAAGACCTCGGTCGGCAAGTTCGACAAGAAGGTGCTGCGCGCGCGCCTGGCCGAGGGAACACTGCTTCCCGCCGGTACCCTGTCGGCGTGAGCGCGACGATCCCGACGACCTACGACGAGTGGCTGGCCGCGTATGGCGCCACGCCGGAGCGCGACGCGCCGTTCACCACGCTCAGCGGCGAGCCGGTGAAGCCGCTGTACACCGAGGCCGACGTCGCCGACTCGCAGATCGGCCTGCCGGGCCAGTATCCGTTCACGCGCGGCGTCTACCCGTCGATGTACCGCGGGCGGCTGTGGACGTTCCGCCAGTTCGCGGGCTTCGGCACCGCCGAGGAGACCAACGAGCGCTTCCGCTATCTGCTCGACCACGGCCAGACCGGGCTCAGCACGGCGTTCGACATGCCGTCGCTGATGGGCCACGACTCCGACCACGCGCGCTCGCTGGGCGAGGTCGGGCGCGAGGGCGTCGCGATCGACACGCTCGACGACATGCAGACCCTGTTCCAGGGCATCGACCTGGGAGACGTCAGCGTCTCGATGACGATCAACGCGCCTGCAGCGATCATGCTGGCCTACTACGTCGTCGCGGCCGAGGAAAACGGCGTGCCCGCCGACCGGCTGAGCGGCACGATCCAGGCCGACATCCTCAAGGAGTACATCGCCCAGAAGGAGTGGTGCTTCCCGATCGACCCGGCGATGCGCCTGCTGGGGGACATGATCCAGTGGTGCTCGACCGACATGCCGCGCTGGCATCCGGTCTCGATCTCGGGCTACCACATCCGCGAGGCCGGCTCGACGGCCCAGCAGGAGCTGGCGTTCACGCTGAAGGACGGCCTCACCTACGTGGAGCAGGCGATCGAGCGCGGGCTCGACGTCGACGACTTCGCGCCGCGGCTGAGCTTCTTCTTCAACGCGCAGATCGACTTCTTCGAGGAGATCGCCAAGTACCGCGCCGCACGGCGCATCTGGGCGCGGGAGCTGCGCGAGACGTTCGGGGCCAAGAACCCGAAGTCGTGGCTGATGCGCACGCACGTGCAGACCGCGGGCGTGTCGCTCACGGCTCAGCAGCCGCTGAACAACATCACGCGCACGGCGATCGAGGCGCTCGCCGGCGTGCTCGGCGGCACCCAGTCGCTGCACACCAACTCGTTCGACGAGGCGCTCGCGCTGCCGACCGAGGCCGCGGTGCGCGTCGCGCTCAGAACCCAGCAGATCATCGCCCACGAGACCGGCGTGGCGAACACGATCGACCCGCTCGGCGGCTCGTACTTCGTCGAGGCGCTGACCGACGAGATGGAGCGCGCCGCATATGCGTACTTCGCCCGCATCGACGAGCTCGGCGGCATGGTCGAGGCGGTCAAGCAGAACTTTCCCCAGCGCGAGATCGCCGACGCGAGCTACGAGCTCCAGGGCGAGATCGACGCCGGCAGGCGGATCGTCGTCGGCGTCAACGCCCACACGGAGGGCGACGACGACAAGCACCCCATCCTGCACATCGACCCGGCGCTGGAACGCAAGCAGGTCGGCCGCGTGCAGGCCGTCCGCGCCCGCCGCGACGCCGGGAAGGTCTCGGACGCTCTCGGCGTCCTCAAGCAGCATGCGTCCACCGACGCCAATCTCATGCCGCACCTCCTCGCCTGCGCTCGTGTTCATGCGACCGAAGGCGAGATCGTGGAGGCACTGCAGGAGGTCTTCGGCAGCTACACCGAGACGCCCGTCTTCTAGTCCAGCCCCATCCCACGGAGGAAACGTTCGATGAAGAAGGTCCTGGCCGCGACGGCCATCACGACACTCGCTGCGGTCGCGGCCATCCCCGCCTTCGCGGGTACGAAGACCGTGAAGGTCGGCGACAACTACTTCGTCCGCGACGGCAAGCGCCAGACGGTCACGATCAGCAAGGGCTCGACGCTCAAGTTCGTCTGGCGCGGTCACGCCCCGCACAACGTCGTGAAGAAGAAGGGACCGGGCGGCGCGTTCAAGTCCCGCGTCCAGACCCGCGGCTCCTACAGCCACAAGTTCACGCGCGGCGGCACCTACACGCTCTACTGCACGATCCACGGCCTGTCGGACATGGGCCTCACGGTCAAGGTCCGCTAACCGGCAGGCGTGCCCTGGGCGTCCGCTCCACTGCTCGCGGCGGCGGCCATCTCGCCGATGGTCGACCCGCCGACGATGCCGCTCGAGCAGGCCGTCGGGCAGAAGGTCGTCACCGCATTCGCCGGCACCTCGCCGAGCCGGGCGCTCCTGCACCGGCTGCAGACCGGGCACCTGGGCGGCGTGATCCTGTTCTCGGCGAACATCACCTCGCCCGCCCAGCTGCGCTCGCTGACCAGGCGGCTGCGTGCCGCGGCCGCCGCCGGCGGCAACCCGCCGCCGCTGATCGCCGTCGACCAGGAGGGCGGGCTCGTCAAGCGCCTGCCGTGGGCGCCGCCGAGCTCGGCGCCCGCCGCGATGCCCGACCCGCGCGCCGAGGGCGCCGCCACCGGCCGCGCGCTGCGCAGCATGGGCATCACGGTGAACCTCGCGCCGGTCGCCGACGTCGAGCGCCGCCCGAACTTCCTGGGCAGCCGCTCGTTCGGCTCAACCGAGGCGAAGGTCGCCCGCGACGCCTGCGCGTTCTCGCGCGGGCTCAAGGCCGCGGGCGTGACCCCGACGCTCAAGCATTTCCCCGGCCTCGGCGACGCCGCCGGCAACACCGATCTGGAGCGCGTCACGATCCGCGCGCCGCTGCTGCTGGCGCCCTACCGCCGCTGCGCCTATCGCGGCCTCGTGATGCTGTCCAGCGCCACCTACCCGCGCCTCGGCCCCGGGCCGGCGGTGTTCGAGCCGCGCGCCTACGCGCTGCTGCGGGCCGGCACGGTCACGATCTCCGACGACCTGACCGCCCGCGCGATGGCCGGCCGCGCCGACGTCGCGGTGCGCGCCGCCCGCGCCGGACTGGACCTCCTGCTGTTCGGCGGCAGCGAGGAGACCTCCGCCGGCGCCTACCGCCGGCTGCTGCGCGCGGTGCGCCAGGGCCGCCTCGGCGAGCGGCGCGTCCGCGACAGCGTGCAGCGGATCCTGGCGCTCAAGACCGGTGAGCCGCGGCCCAGCGCGAACGAATAACCTTCCCGCCCTCGCCGCCGAAGGGCGGCGCACCCGCTCATGTCCACCGCCACGAAGAGGAAGATCCGCGTCGTCGTCGCCAAGCCCGGCCTGGACGGGCACGACCGCGGCGCCAAGATCATCGCGCGGGCCCTGCGCGACGCCGGCATGGAGGTCATCTACACCGGCCTGCACCAGACGCCCGAGCAGATCGTGGAGACGGTGATCCAGGAGGATGCCGACGCCGTCGGGCTGTCGATTCTCTCCGGCGCTCACATGACCCTCGTGCCGCGGGTCGTCGAGCTGCTGAAGGAGCAGGGGATCGACGACGTGCTGGTGACGGTGGGCGGGACGATCCCCTCCGACGACATCCCGCAGCTCAAGGAGCTGGGGGTCGCGGAGGTGTTCACTCCAGGGGCGCCGACCCAGGCGATCATCGACTTCATCCAGGGCGCCGTACCCCAGCCGTAGAGCGGCCCTGGATACCGATTGACTCGTCAGTCAATCGGGCAGGTAACATCCCCGACCGTTTGCTTTGCCCTTCTAGGAGGCTCTGAAAGTGAAGATCTGCGTTCTGGTCAAGGAGGTCCCGGACGCCGCCGTCGACAAGCGGATCAATCCGTCGACGGGGCGCTTGGACCGCAGTGGCGAGAGAAATCTGAACCCCTACGACACGCACGCGATCGAGGCGGCCATGCAGATCCGCGAGGGCGGAACTGTCGAGGTCTCCGAGATCGTCGCCGTGACGATGGGCCCGGACACCGCGGTCCGCGCGCTCCACAAGGCGGTGTCGCTCGGCGCCGACCGCTCCGTCCACCTCTCCGACGAGTCGCTCGCGGGCTCCGACGTCGCCGCCACCGGCTACGCGCTCGCGAAGGTGCTCGAATCCGAGAGCCCCGATCTCGTCCTGCTCGGCCAGCAGTCCGACGACGGCGAGTGCTACACGATCGGCGCCGTCGTGGCCGACCACCTGCAGATGCCGTCGCTGACGCAGGTCATCAAGATGGACGTCTCGGACGGCTCGCTGCGCTGCGAGCGCCAGGCCGAGTACGGCTACGACACCGTCGAGGTCTCCACGCCCGCCGTCATCTCCGTCGGCGACGCGATCAACGAGCCGCGCTACCCGTCGCTCAAGGCGATCATGGGTGCCAAGAAGAAGCAGCTCGACGCCAAGGGCGCCGGCGACGTCGGCATCGACGCGTCGAAGGTCGGCGCCGACGGCTCCGCCGTGCAGTGCGGCGACTTCAAGGCCCCGCCGCAGAAGGCCGGCGGCGAGATCATCGAGGACGAGGACACCAACGAGACGGTCGAGAAGATCGTCGCCTGGCTCGACGAGAGGAAGCTGATCTGAAATGGCCGACATCCTGGTCTACGCGCTGCACTACGAGGGCGCGATCAACAAGAACTCGCTCGGCGCCGTGTCCGAGGCAGCGAGCCTCGCGAGCCAGATCGGCGGCGAGGCCCACGCGGTCGTCGT
>Ga0308175_100001101_pt1 | contig 17987 bp, 18 predicted proteins | sample PhyCR1_3_FD_203893 | JGI IMG/M metagenome (GOLD analysis project Ga0308175, IMG submission 203893) | Soil microbial communities from UC Gill Tract Community Farm, Albany, California, United States - DLSLS.C.R1 | ecosystem: Environmental > Terrestrial > Soil > Agricultural land | place: USA...
CGCCTACCAGCGCGGCGGCACCGAGCCGACCGTCACCGACGCCGACGTCGTCCTCGGCATCGTCAACCCCGACCGCTTCCTCGGCGGCCGCCGCAAGCTGGACAAGGAGGCGGCCCGGGCCGGCATCGCCAAGCTCGGCGAGCAGATCGGCCTCAGCGTCGAGGAGACCGCCGCCGGGATCAGCGAGATCATCGACCACATGATGGCGGAGAAGATCCGCCGCATGACCGTCTACCGCGGTCACGACCCGCGCACCTTCGTCCTCTTCGCCTTCGGCGGCGCCGGCCCCACCCACGCAGGCGCCTTCGCCCGCGAGCTGGGCGTCAAATCGGTGGTCGTGCCGATCGGCAACATCGCCTCGGTCCTCTCGGCGATGGGCACCGTCAGCGGCGACGTCACCCACATCTACGACCGCAGCACCCGCAACGTCGCCCCCTTCGACATGGGCGAGATCGACTCGGACTTCGCCAACCTCGAAGGCAAGGCGCGGGACCAGCTGGCGGACGAGGGGTTCGAGGACTCCGAGATCCAGCTCAAACGGCTGGTCTCGATGAAGTTCGGCGCCCAGGTCTTCGACGTCGAGGTGCCGCTGGAACCGGGCGACGACAGCGAGGGCCTGATCGACCGCTTCGAAACCATCTACGAACAGCGCTTCGGTCGCGACTCCGGCTACGCCCCCGCGGGGGTGGAGATCATCCGCGAGCGTGTCGAGGCGACGGGGCGCCTGCCGCGGCCGTCCCTGGCGGTCGACGAGTCGGCGGCTTCAAACGGCGGCGGCGCGGCCGCGAAGCCGCTCGAAAGCCGCCCTGTCTACTGGCGCGAGCGCGGCGACTACGTCGACACGCCGATCTACGACCAGGTCACCGGCGCGATCGAGGGCCCCGCGGTGATCGAGCTGCCGGACACGACGATCGCCGTCCGGCCCGACCAGCGGATGACCGTAGACGCCTACGGCAACCTGATCCTGACCTTCAACTAACGCAGAGCTGAGAAGGAGAACCCCCAAGATGGCCACCACCGATACCACCGTCGAGGCCGCGCCCGAGAGCGCGGTCGAGCAGCCCACCATCACCTGGGACGGCAAGGACTTCCCCTACAAACCAGCCGACGACCTGCCGATCTCCAGCAAGCTCAAGCTGCACAAGGCCAAGCCGGACACGGAGCTCGACCCGATCACCTTCGAGGTGCTGAGCACCAAACTCTGGAACATCAACGAGGAGCACGCCGACACGATTCAGCGCGTCTCCGGCTCGCCGGTGGTGGTCGACAACTACGACTTCAACACCTCGATCACCACCGAGAGCGGCGAGCCGTTCCTCTTCGCCCCCTACATCCAGTACTTCGCCGGCGCCGCCGAGTACATCGTCAAGTACACGCTGGAGAACCGCTCGGAGAGCCCGGGCATCAACCCGGGCGACATCTTCATCTCCAACGACTGCCTGATCGCCGGCTCCCACCAGATGGACGTCGGCATCTACGCGCCGGTCTTCGTCGACGGGGAACTGTTCTGCTGGGTCTTCAACGCCTGCCACGCGCGCGACACCGGCGGCACCGAGCCGGGCAGCTTCTGCATCCAGGCGGAGAGCATCTTCTGGGACCCGCCGATGATGCGCGCGGTCAAGATCGCCGACGAGGACGGCATCCGCAGCGACGCCGAAGACACCTTCCTGCGGTTCTCCCGGATCCCCCACATGCTGGCGCTGGAGCTGCGCTCGCAGATCGCCGGCGTCACCCGCGCCCGGGCGCGGATCGAAGGCCTCTTCGAGACCTACACGACCGACGTCGTCAAGGCGACGATGGACAAGCTGATCGACGACACCGAGGCCGCGGTCGCCGATCGCCTGCGCGGGCTTCCGGACGGGAGATGGAGCGACACCGTCTACTGCAGCGGCGCCTTCCCCGGCGACCGCGGCATCCACAAGACCGTGGTGACGATGGAGAAGAAAGGTGACCAGCTCTACTTCGACAACCACGGCACCGACCCGCAGGTAGCCGCCTTCAACTGCGGCTTCGGCCAGTGGCGCTCGGCGATCGGCTGCGCGCTCACCCACATGCTCGCCTACGACCACAAACTCTGCGTCGGCGGGGCGATCCGCAACGCCCATTTCGACGCCCAAATCGGCACCATCTCGACCGTCAACCGGGAAGGGGCGTTCTCGACCCTGCATCCGCAGCTGTTGACGATCTTCCAGGCCGAGAAGGTGATCGGGAAGATGCTGTTTCCCGACCCCGAGCAGCGCGAGCACCTGATGGCGACCTCGATGCTCTCCACCTGCGGCTGGGTGACCCACTCCGGCACCGACCAGTGGGGCAACCAGTTCGCGACCGTGACCCTCGACCACAGCGCCGGCGGCCTCGGCGCCTTCGCGACCCGCGACGGCATCGACCAGGGCGGAACCACGTTCTGGCCGAAGTCCGAGGCGCCGGATTGCGAGGCATGGGAACAGTTCTTCCCCGTGCTCTACCTGTACCGCCGCGCCGCCCTCAACGCCGGCCATGGGAAATACCGCGGCGGCAACGGGATCGCCTTCGCCTTCATCGGCCACGGCACCGAGGACCAGGCCTACTCGACGATCTCGGTTGCGACGGGCACGCCGACCCAGACCGGCGTCTTCGGCGGCCACCACGGCGGCACCGGGCTCTATTACGGCATCGGCGGCTCGAACATCCAGGAGGAGTTCGCCAACGGACGCATCCCGGCCGGTCCCGAGGACGTCCGCGCCCTCGAGGGCGACGGCCGGGTGCTCGGCGCCAAGACCAACGGCCTGCCGCTCGGCCCGAGCGACGTGATCGAGCAGATCGTCTTCGGCGGCGGCGGCTACGGGGACCCGCTGGAGCGCGACCCGGAGGCGGTGGTCCTGGACATCGAGACCGGCCAGGTGTCGGAAGAGACCGCCGAGCAGATCTACGGCGTCAAGCTCTCCGGGCCCGGCGAGCTAGACGCCAAGGGCACCGCCAACCTGCGCGACGAGATCCGCGCCGGTCGCCTGCGCGAGGCGACCATGCCCGACAAGGCGCCGGATCGGGGCGGGCCCTTCGACGTGATCATCGACGTCGCCGAGGCTTTGGCCGTCGCCGACGTCGAGGGGACGCCGATGCTCGTCTGCACCCGCGGCGAGGGCGCCGTCCTCTGCTCGCTGGAGGAGAACTACAAGGAGCACGTGGCGCGGCTGGACACCTCGCTGCACGAGATCAACGGCCTCGTCTTCACCGATCCCAAGACCGACACCGACGCCGACGTCGTCTACAGGCAGTACTTCTGCCCGGTGACCGGGACCCTGCTCGACAACGAGCTGACGATCCGGGAGGCGCCGCCCGTCTGGGACATGAAGATCGACGCCGACTCGCTGCCGCGCTGAACCACTAGAGAAAGGTCACGAGATGCCCAACGTCGGCCCCACCGAGCTGATCGTCGTAGTCGTCATCGCGCTGCTCGTGCTCGGCCCGAAGAAGCTGCCGGCCGCGGGACGCTCCCTCGGCGGCAGCCTGCGCGAATTCAAGAACGGGATCACCGGCCACGGAGGCCCGGCGGTGGAGGCGGCCGGCGGCGGCGAGGCGGCGGCCGAGCGCCGCGAGGCCGAATCCTGACTTGACCGCGCCGAGCGAGCAGATCCGGGCGCTGCAGGTCACCGCGCTCGACGGCCCCGACGCGCTGCGGGTCGCGGCCGTCGAGGCGCCGGCGGCCGACGGCAAGGTGCTGATCGACGTGCACACCGCCGGCGTCACCTACCCGGACCTGCTGATGACCCAGGGGAAGTACCAGATCCAGCCCGAGCTGCCCTTCGCCCCGGGGCTGGAGGTGGCGGGCGTGGTGCGCGAGGCACCGCCTGGGGCCGGCGTGGAGGCCGGGGACCGGGTCGCCGCCTACACGGTGTGGGGCGGCTACAGCGAGGTCGTGGCGGTGCCCTCGGCGCACGTCGTGCCGCTGCCGCCGGGCGTCGACTTCGACGTCGGCGTGACGCTGATGGTCAACTACCAGACCGCCTACTTCGCGCTGGCGGTCCGCGGCGGCCTCCAGCCCGGCCAGACGCTGCTGGTCCAGGGCGCCGCCGGCGGCGTCGGCACGGCCGCGATCCAGGTCGGTCTCGGCCTCGGGGCCCGGGTGCTCGCGGTCGTCCGCGGCGAGGAGAAGGAGGCGATCGCCCGCCGGGCAGGGGCCGAGGAGGTGATCGACGCGGGCGGCGACTGGCGCGCCGAGGTCAAGCGACGGACCGACGGCCGCGGCGTCGACTCGGTCTTCGACCCCGTCGGCGGCGACCGCTTCGACGAGAGCCTGCGGGTGCTGGCGCCGGACGGGCAGGCGCTGGTGATCGGCTTCGCCGAAGGGCGCATCCCGAAGATCCCCGCCAACTACCTGCTGCTGAAGAACATCGACGCGATCGGCGTCGCCTGGGGCATGTACGTGGAAAAGCACCCCGAGATCCCCCGCCGCGTGGGCGCGGCCCTCGCCGGGATGATCGAGGAAGGCCACATCGCGCCGATCATCGGCGCGACCTACCCGCTGGCCGAAGGGGCGCGGGCGCTGAAGGACCTCGACGAGCGGCGGACGGTCGGCAAGACCGTCCTCGAGCTGCGATGAGCGCCGCCGCCCAGCTTCGGGAGCGGGTCGGGCTAGAGGTGGAGCCGTGGCGCTACGAGGTGGGCGCCGAGAAGATCCGCGAGTACGCGAGCGCGGTGGGGGAGACCTCGCCGATCTACTACGACCGCGACGCCGCCAGGAGCCAGGGCTTCCGCGACGTCGTCGCGCCCCCGATGTTCGTCGTCGTCTACTGCCGGTGGATGTCGCCGGTGATCGAAGATCCCCGCTTCGGGATCGACTACGACCGGATGCTGCACGGCGCCCAGCAGTTCGACTGGGGCGCACCCGTCTGCGCCGGCGACGCGATCACCACCTCCGCCCGGCTCACCGACGCCTTCGAGAAGGGGAAGCTCACCTTCTACGAGATCACCTCCAGCTCACGCAACCAGGAGGAGGTCGAGGTCGTGCGGGGGAAGTGGACGATGATCGTCAGGGGCGGCGAGTGAAGGCCTCCGAGCAGGGCGAGGAGCTGGAGCCCGTCCGGGTCACCCCCGATCGCTACCTGCCCTACCGCTACGCCGGCGCCGCCGAGGACTTCAACCCGATCCACGTCGACGCCGAGTTCGCCCGCTCGGTCGGGCTGCCGGGGAACATCCTCCACGGGCTCTACGGAATGGGGATCCTCGCTCGGGCGCTGGTCGAGCAGGTCGGCGAGGGGGATCCGAGGCGGCTGCGCAGCCTGCGGCTGCAGTTCCGCGGCATGGGCTTCCCCGAGCGCGAGATCGAAATCACCGGCAGCGTCCGCGAGGGGGACGAGGAGGAGCTCGTCGTCGCCGCCGAGGCGACGCAGGGCGATTCGCCGCTGATCCGCGAGGCCGAGGCGAGGCTGTCGCGGCAGACGCCCGGCGCCTAGTCGCCGTCGGCCTGCACGACGGCGCCCTCGGCGACCAGCTCCTCGATCGCGGCCTCGCCGAAGCCCCAGTCCGCGAGGGCGCTCCTGGTGTGCTCGCCGGGGAAGCAGGGCGGGCCCTGGATCGCGCCGGGGGTGCGGTCGAAGCGCGGCACCGGCCCGGGCTGCACGAAGCCGTCGTGCTCGACGTACACTTCCCGCTCGGCGACGTGGGGATGGCGGCGCGCCTCGTCGAAGTCGAGGACAGGGGCGAAGCAGACGTCAGAGCCTTCCAGCAGCTCGCACCACTCGTCGCGGGTGCGGGTGCGGAAGAGCTCCCGCATCTTCTCCTTCAGCTCCGGCCAGCGCTCGGCGTCGGCCTGTGGCCACTCGGCCGGGTCCAGCTCCAGCAGCCGCAGCAGCTGGGCGTAGAACTGGGGCTCGATCGAGCCGATGGTGACGTACTTGCCGTCGGAGGTCTCGTAGGAGTCGTAGTAGTGGGCGCCGCCGTCGAGGAAGTTGCTCTCGCGCTCGTTCCGCCAGACGCCCATGTTGCGGAAGCCGACGATGCTGGCGAAGAGGGTGGCGGTGCCGTCGAGCATCGCCGCGTCGATCACCTGGCCCCTGCCGGAGGAGGACCGCTCGAGCAGCGCCGCGAGGATCCCGAAGCCGAGCAGCATCCCGCCGCCGCCGAAGTCCCCGATCAGGTTGAGCGCCGGGGGCGGGGGGGAGTCGGCCCGCCCGATCGCCGCCAGCGGCCCGGCGATCGCCACGTAGTTGATGTCGTGCCCGGCGACCTTGGCCAGCGGCCCGTCCTGGCCCCAGCCCGTCATCCGGCCGAAGACCAGGCCCGGGTTGCGCCCGAGGCAGGGCTCCGGCCCGACGCCGAGGCGCTCGGCCACGCCGGGGCGGTAGGGGTCGATGAGGACGTCGGCCTGGGCGACGAGGTCGAGCGCGGCCTCCAGCCCCTTCGGGCTTTTGAGGTCGATCGCGACGGAGCGCCGTCCCCGCAGCAGGAGGTCCTTGCGATGGTCCTGGTGGGCGCTCAGCTCCCCGGGGTCGGGGCGGTCGACGCGCAGCACCTCCGCGCCCAGGTCGGAGAGCAGCATCGCCGCGAAGGGCCCTGGGCCGATTCCGGCTAGCTCGAGGACTTTGATGCCGCTGAGTGGACCCATCTACTCCCCCTCCGGGTGTATACCGACCGATCGGTACATTATCGCGCCGAGCCTGCGCTTGCCAGCCCTTCCGGCGCCCCGCTTCCGCTAGCGGGACTTCATGCCGGAGAGGGCCATGTCGGCGAAGATGTCGGCGACGTGCTCCGGCGTTTCCTTGCCGTTGGGGACGAACCAGACGTAGGAGTAGTTGAACAGCCCCAGGATCCCCTTGATCGCCACCGGGGGCATCGGCCGGAAGATCCCTTCCTCGACGCCCTGCTCGAGGATCCGAACCCAGACGTTCTCGAACTGGTCGCGGATGTCGATCAGCTCTTCGTTGTGCTGCTTGGAGAGCGAGCGGTGCTCGTGGAAGAAGACGGTGATCTCCGGCAGGTTCTCGGCGATCATCGCCATCAGGCGCCGGCCGAGCTCGCGGAACTTCTCGTCCGCGGGCTGGTCTGAGGCGAGTATTTCCTCACCCACTTCGACCATTTGGTACACGTGCCGAATGCTGATCTGGTAGAGGAGGTTCTCCTTGCTGCCGATGTGGTGGTACAGGGCGCCGCGCCCGAGCCCCACCGCGTCTCCCAGTTCCTGCACTCCGGTGGCGTCGTAGCCGTTGCGAGTGAACAGTTCGGCCGCCATGTGGAAGATGCGCTCCCGGGTCGAGCTGTCCTCCTTGACGGCTCCGTTCTCGGTTCGCCCGTTCTGTTTCGCTTTCGCCATCACGCGCCTCTTATCAGCGTCCCGGTTCCCAGTCCTCCCCGGCAACACATCACGGCCATGCCGAGGTCCCCACCGGATCCCGCCAGCTGATGGGCCAGTGTAGTAATGAGGCGCGCGCCGCTGCAACCCAGTGGATGTCCCAGGGCGATCGCGCCACCCTGGACGTTCACGTTGTCGAGCTCCACTTCGAAATCGTGTTGCCACATCGCCAGCACCGAGGCGAAGGCCTCATTCACCTCGATTCTCGAGATCTCGTCCAGCGCCAAGCCGTTTCGGTCGAGCAGCTTCCGCGTCGCCGGCGTCGGCCCGGTCAGCATCGTCACCGGGTCGACCCCCACGGCGACCTGGTCGACGATGACGGCGAGGGGCTGCAGCCCGAGGCGCTTGGCGGTCTCGGCCTCGACCAGGAGGATCGCGGCGGCGCCGTCGGAGATCTGCGAAGAGTTGCCGGCGGTGACCGTCCCCCCTTCTTTGAAGGCGGGCTTGAGGGCGGCGAGCTTTTCCATGCTTGTCTCCGGGCGGATCCCCTGGTCGGCCCGCGTTTCTCCGTCTGGGGTGGAGACCGGCACGACCTCGCGGTTGAAGCGGCCGTCTTTCCAGGCTTGGTGGGCGAGCCGGTGCGAGCGCAGGCTGAGCTCGTCCATCTCCTCCCGCGAGACGCCCCAGCGCTCGGCGATCAGCTCGGCGGAATTCCCCTGCGGGATCACGTCGTGGTAGCTGCGCAGCGCCTCCGGCCAGGGCTCGCCGACCTCCTCGTTCCAGCGGCTCTCGAACGAGAAGGGGACGTGGCCCATGTGCTCGACCCCGCCCGCGACCATCACGTCGTTGACCCCCGAGGCGATCATCGCCACGGCGATGTTGAGCGCCTGCTGGCCGGAGCCGCACTGGCGGTCGACGGTCATCGCCGGCACCTCCTCGGGCAGCCCCGCCTGCAGCCAGGCGTTGCGGGCGACGTTGATCGACTGCTCGCCGTACTGGGAGACGCAGCCGGCGACGACGTCCTCGATCTGGTCCGCCTCGACCTCGTTGCGGTCGAGGAGGGCCCGGTAGCAGGTGCCCAGCAATTCGTTGGCGTGCACGCCCCGGTACTGCCCCTTCTCGGGGTGGCCGCGGCCGATCCCGGTCCGAACAGCGTCGACTATTGCCAATTCCCTCGCGTGAAGCGCCATTCGCATCCACCTCCACTCGGCCCGGCGGCACGATCACGGCGGTGACCGACCGGTCGGTACATTGACCCGCTCGCTCGCCTATGATATCTGTACCGGCCGGTCGGTACAAGCCCCTGTACCACTCGCCACAATACGGACGTTGCGGTCAAACCGGCCGCCCCGGGGAAGGAAGATATGGGACTCCGCACGGCGGACGAATACCGCGACAGCCTGCGCGACGGCCGGCGTGTCGTCTATCGCGGCGAGTTGGTCGAGGACGTCACCTCGCATCCTTCGCTGGAACGAACGATCGACCACGCCGCAGGCCTCTTCGAGCATCCCGACCAGGGGCCGGAGGGTTTCTGGTCCTATCACGACGAGGCGCTCGGCGAGGAGGTCTCGAGCTTCTTCCTGCGCCCGACCGACCGCGAGACCCTGCGCCGCCGCGGCGACGTGATCGAGGAGGCGACCCGCCGGGCGCGCTCCACCCTCAACATCGTCAAGGCCGTCGGCACCGACGCGCTGCTCGGCCTGGAGCAGGCCGTCGCCCCGCTGGACCGCGAGCAGGGAACCGCCTACGGCGAGCGGATCCGCGCCTTCAGGGACCACTGCGCGCGCGGCGACCTGGCGATGGTCCTCGCCGCCACCGACGCCAAGGGCGACCGCACGCTGGCGCCGGCCGGGCAGGAGGACCCGGACCTCTACCTGCGGATCGTCGGCCGCGACGAGGACGGGATCACCGTCCGCGGCGCCAAGCTGCACACGACCGCGGCGCCGTCGGCGAACGAGATGATCTGCATCCCCTGCCGGGCGATGACCGAGGACGACGGCGACTACGCGCTCGCCTTCGCGGTGCCGCTGAACGCGCCGGGGCTGACGCTGATCTCCCACCCGCTCGTCGACGGGCACGCCGCAGAGCACCCGGTCTCCTCGCGCAACATCGAGGTGGAGACGCTGACCGTCTTCGAGGACGTGAGGATCCCCTGGGAGCGGGTCTTCCTCTGCGGCGAGTGGCGTCACGCCGGCGCGGTCGCGGGTGCCTTCGCGAACTTCCACCGCTACACGGCGATCTCCTACAAGCCTCCCTTCGTCGACGTGATGATCGGCGCCGCCGCCCTCGCCGCCGACCAGATCGGGCTGCTGCGCTCCAGCGCGATGCGGGAAAAGCTGGGCAAGCTGATCGTCTACGGGGAGCTGATCCGCACCGCTCGTCTGGCCGCCGCGGAGCGCTGCCGGATCGACCCGCTGACCGGCATCGCGGTCCCCGACTCGGTCGCCAACAACGCCGGCAAGTACCACTTCTCCTCGAACTTCCACGAGGCGGTGGCGATCCTGCAGGACATCGCCGGCGGCCTCACCGTGACCGCCCCCGGGCTCGAGGATGTCGAGGACCCCGACTTCGGCCCGATGATCGAGAAGTACCTCGCCGGCCGGCAGGGGGTCGGCGGCGGCGAGCGCTGGCGCCTGATCGAGCTGATCCGCGACATCACCGCGTCTGAGTTCGGCGGCTACAACTACGTCGTCACCCTCCACGGCGAGGGCTCCCAGGGGGCCCAGCTGGTGCAGACGGTGCGCGACTACGACCTCGCCGGCCGCATCGACCTCGTCCGCACCATCCTCGACGGCGGGGTCCCGCTCGACGACGCCGCCAAGCTGAAGGAGCTGGCCGGCTAGCCATGGCCGTGGAGCTGTCAGAGACGGCCGCGGTCGTCACCGGCGCGGGCTCCGGGTTGGGGATGGCGACGGCCCGCACCCTCGTCGACCGCGGCGCCTCGGTGGCGCTGGTCGACGTCAACGCCGACGCCGTCGCGGCGCTCGCCGATGAGCTCGGCGAGGGGGCCCTGGCGACGCCCGCCGACGTCACCGACGAGGGCTCGCTCTCCGCGGCCCTCTCCTCGGCCCGCGAGCGGCTCGGCCCGCTGCGGCTGCTCGTCTGCTGCCACGGGATCCTGCGCGGGGCCAAGGTGCTCGGCAAGCGCGGGCCGGCGCCGCTCGCCGACTTCGAGGCAACGGTCGCCGTCAACCTGGTCGGCACCTTCAACGCGCTGCGCCTGGCCGCCGCCGAGATGGGCGAGAACGAGCCCGACGCCGACGGCGAGCGGGGCGCGGTCGTCCTCACCGCCTCGATCGCCGCCTACGAGGGGCAGGTCGGCCAGACCGCCTACGCCGCCTCCAAGGGCGGGATCGTCGGCCTGGTCCTGCCGGCCGCTCGCGACCTGGCGGGGTTCGGCATCCGGGTGGTGGCGATCGCCCCGGGGACCTTCGACACGCCGATGCTGGCGGGCCTGCCCGAGGACGTCCGCGAGGCGCTCGGCAAGCAGATCCCCTTCCCGCCGCGGCTCGGCCGGCCGGAGGAGTTCGCCGACCTCGTCTGCCACGCCGCCGGCAACCCCGTCCTCAACGGGACGACGGTGCGGCTCGACGGAGCGCTTCGCCTGCCCCCGCAATGACCTCCGAGACCCCCGACCTCGCCGCAGCGACCGCCTTCGTCACCGGCGGCGGCGGCGCGATCGGGGCGGAGGTCGCCGCGGCCCTGGCCGAGGAAGGGCGCCGGGTCGCAGTCGCCGACCGCGACCTCGACGCTGCCGAGCGGGTCAGCCGGCGCCTCTCGGCCGCCGGTGCGGAGGCCCTCGCGGTCGAGCTCGACGTCGGCTCCGAGGAGAGCTGGTCCGCGGCCCTCCAGGAAGCCGGCCCGGTCGGCGTGCTGGTCAACGCCGCCGGGATCGAGGGGCCGGTGGAGCGGCTCGGGGACTACCCGGTCGAGGCCTTCGACGAGGTGCTGCGCGTCAACGCCCGCGGCACCTTCCTCGGCATGCGCTCCGTGCTGCCGGCGATGGCCCGCGCCGGCGAAGGCTGCGTGGTCAACGTCTCCTCCAGCGCCGGCCTGGTCGGGACGCCGAAGCTGGGGGCCTACGTGGCGAGCAAGCACGCCGTCCTCGGCCTCACCCGCGCCGCCGCCGTCGAGTACGGGCCCAAGGGGGTGCGGGTGAACGCCGTCTGCCCCGGCCCCACGGAGGGGCGGATGATCGAGTCGATCGAGCGCGGCAGGGGCGGAGGCGAGGCCGCCCGCGTGCGCCAGGCCTACCTCGACGCGATCCCGCTCCGGCGCTATGCCGAGCCGGGCCAGGTCGCCGCCGCCGTCGCCTTCCTCGCCTCGGCGCGGGCCGGGTCGATCAACGGGGCCGCCCTCGCGGTCGACGGGGGCATGACCGCGATCTGATGGCGTCCGGGAGCCAGCCGCTGTCGGGTCGGGTGGCGCTCGTCACCGGGGGCTCGCGCGGGCTGGGCCGGGCGATCAGCGCCGATCTGGCCGCCGCCGGGGCCACGCTGGCCATCAACTACCGCGGCGACGAGCGGGCGGCGCGCGAGTCGGCGGCGGGGCTAGGCAACGGCGCCGGGATCTGGCAGGCCGACATCTCCGACCGGGGCGAGGCCGCGGCGATGGTCGAGGGGGTGCTGGCCCACCACGGCCGACTCGACCTCCTCGTCCTCAACGCCGGCGTCTGGAGGGGCGGGCGGATCGACTCGCTCGACCCCGCCGACTGGGACGCGGTGATCGACACCTCGCTGACCGGCGCCTTCAACGTGCTGCGGGCCGCTTCCGGGCCGCTCGCCGCCGGCGACGCCGGCCGCGTCGTCGTCCTCAGCTCGGCGATCGCCCTAGTCGGCTTCGCCGGCGACGCGGCCTACGGCGCGGCCAAGGCCGGCCTCGTCGGCCTAGTTCGCTCACTCGCCAAGGAGCTCGGCGGGGACGGGGTGACGGTCAACGCGGTGGCGCCGGGGTTCATCCACACCGACATGACGGCCGACGTCCCCGAGCGCTCCCGCGAGCGGATGCTGCGGCGGACGGCGCTGCGGCGGTTCGGGGACCCCGAGGACGTGGCGAAGGCGGTCCGCTACCTCGCAGTGGACGGCGGCTACGTCACCGGCCAGACGCTGACGGTCGACGGAGGATTCAGCCTCTAGATGTCTTTTTCTATAGAATATAGAATCATCATCGGGACGAGCGAAGGGAGCGGGCTGTGCGGGTAACGTCGATCGAGGCGATCCCCCTCGCCTACCCGGAGCCCAACGACCACGGGCTCGAGCGCTATCTGCTGCTGGCGAAGGTCACCACCGACGAGGGGATCGTCGGCTGGGGGGAGGCCTGGACGCGCTGGCCGGAGGCGACGACGGCCTGCGTCGACATCGTCGACGGCATGGCCGAGGCGGTCGTCGTCGGCGCCGACCCCTTCGACACCCAGCTGCTCTGGCACCGGCTGCGCCGCCACTCCTACTGGTACGGGACCGGCGGCCTCGCCTCGTTCGCGATCAGCGCCATCGACACCGCGCTGTGGGACGTCAAAGGCAAGGCGCTGGGGCAGTCGCTGACCTCGATGCTCGGCGGCGCCGTGCAGGAGCGGCTGCCGGCGATCGTCTCCTCGCACCCCGGCCACGCCGACCTGCGCGAGGGGGCGCGGGAGATCGGCGACTGGATCGAGGCGGGCGAGCTGCACGGGGTCAAGTACGGGATGACCTGGGAGGGGGAAGCGGGGCTCGGCCGCGAGCACGACCGCGACGTCGCCTTCCTGCGCGAGGTGCGCGAGGCGGTGGGCCCCGACCGCGACGTGATGATCGACGTCCGCGGCGCCTTTCCCTGGGACATCGGCACCGCGATCCGGCGCGTCCAGGCCTTCGACGAGTACGGGGTGCGCTGGGTCGAGGAGCCCTTCGACCCGAGCGCAATCGACCTCTACCGGGAGCTGAGGCCTCGGGTGCGGACGATGATCGCCTTCGGCGAGCGGGCGCGCACGGTGGAGGAGTTCCAGACCGCCGTCGACACCGGCCTCACCGACGTGGTCGGGGTCGACCCGGGCTCCTGCGAGGGGATCACCGGGGCGGTGAAAGTAATCGCCCGGATCGAGGCCGCGAACCGCCACTTCAACGCCCACGCCTGGTCCGGCGCGATCGTCTCCGCCGCCAGCATCGCCCTCTCGGCCGCGACCCGCTCGAGCCTCGTCTTCGAGGTCAAGCCGCGCCGCAACCCGATGCAGCACGAGCTCGTCTCCGAGCCGATCGACCCCGGCGAGGGCGGCTACGTCACGCCGCCGAGCGGCCCCGGGCTCGGAATCGAGATCGTCGAGGACTGCGTCGAGCACTACCGGATGGACCGTTAGGCTTGCCTGCGCTTGGCCAGGACCCGAAGATCGCCGCAGGCCGGCGCGGCGCCCCGGCACCGGACGAAGTCGGAAGCCGCGCTGCAGGTCCTGCGCACCCGCATCCTCGCCGGCGAGTACGAGCCGGGCGACCAGCTGCGGACGGAGGCGCTCGCCGAGGAACTGGGGATGAGCGCGACGCCGGTGCGCGAGGCGCTGCGCCTGCTGCAGGCCGACCACCTGGTGGTCAGCCGGCCGCACCAGGGGATCGTGGTGGCCGGCCTCTCGCCGCGGGAGGTGGAGGAGATCTACATGGTGCGGGCGCTGCTCGAGGGACCGGCGACGGCGTTGGCGACGCCGGCCGTGCGGGCGGAGGCGATGGAGGAGCTGGAGGCGATCCACGCCGAGCTTCTCGCGCGGGCCTCGAGCGGCGGCGAGCGCAGCGAGATCGGCGCCCTCAACGCCGACTGGCACTGGACGATCTACCGGCTGGCGGGAGCGGACCACCTCGCCGGCCTGATCGAGGGGCTCTGGGAGCGGTTCCCCTGGCGCACGATGTGGGCGCGCCCGGAGGACGTGGAGCGCTCGGTCCGCGAGCACGAGGCGATCATGGCCGCGATCCGCGAGGGGCGGGCCGAGGAGGCCGACCGCCTGATGCGCGCGCACATCCTCAGCGGCCGCGACGACCTGCTTGCGCCCCACGGCGCCGACGCCTCGCCGCCCCACCGGCCCCGCTAGGCCGCTCTCCGTATCGCCAACCCGACAGGAGGTCAGCGTGCATCAGGCAGACGGAATCCGTGTAACGGTCCTGGTCGAGAACTGGATCGACATCCTGGTCGGCGAGGAGGAGTTCATCGGCCGCCCCGGGCTGGTCCACCATTTCGACCCGAAAAACCAGGTCGTGCACGCCGAGGGCGGGCTCAGCCTCTTCGTCGAGTCCTTCACCGACGGCAGGCGCCACTGCGTCCTCTTCGACGCCGGCCTCGGGCCGGACGTCATCGTCCACAACTTCAGCGCCCTCGGCATCGACCCCGAACACGTCGACCAGATCGTGATCAGCCACGGCCACCTCGACCACCATGGCGGCCTGGAAACGATCCTGCCGCTGATCGGCCACCCGGTGCCGGTGGTGATCCACCCCGACGCCTTCCTGCCCCGCTACGCGATCATGGGCGACCGCCAGATCGCGCCGTACTACAACCGCCCCCTCGCCCGCGAGCGGCTGGAGGAGCTGGGCGCCAGGTGGGTGCTGACTCGCCAGTCGGTGCCGGTGGCGCCGGGGATCCTCACCACCGGGGAGATCCCGCTGGAGACGGAGTTCGAGGGGCCGCCGCCCGCCGATACGCCGATCACCTACGACCCGGGGCTCTACCAGATCCGCGACGGCGTCTTCGGCCTCGACCGCGTCACCGACGAGCAGGGACTGGTCGCCAACGTCCGCGGCGAGGGGCTGGCCGTGATCACCGGCTGCGGCCACCTCGGGGTCGTCAACACGATCCGCCAGGCACGCCGGGTGACCGGCGTCGAGGACCTCGCCCTGGTCATGGGCGGGTTCCACCTCGGCTTCCCCGGCACCCCGCAGGAGCGGATCGAGCGGACCACCGACGCCCTCGCCGAGCTGCCGGTGAAGCGGATCGTGCCGATGCACTGCAGCGGCTTCGCCTGCATGACCCAGGTGGCGGCGAAGATGCCGGACCAGTTCCTGCTGTACACGGTGGGGATGACGATCGAGGTGGGCGAGGTCGGCTGACGTGAGCCCGAGGCGCCTCCGCTCGCTGCTCTTCGCCCCGGCCGACGACGAGCGCAAGCTCGCCCGCCTGCCGGAGGCGGGGGCCGACGCGATCGTCCTCGACCTCGAGGACGCGGTCGCGGCCGGCTCCAAGCAGCTGGCGCGCGAAAGGGCGGCCGAGGCGCTCGCCGGGATCGACTTCGCCGGGCTGACCGCGGTCCGCGTCAACGGCTTCGCCACCGGGCTCACCGCCGGCGACCTGGAGGCGGTCTGCCTGCCCGGCCTCGACGCCGTGGTCCTGCCCAAGGCCGAGACCGCCGCCGAGCTCTCCGAGCTCGACGCGCTCCTCGGCGCCGCCGAGGAGCGCCGCGGCATGGCCGCCGGCTCGATCCGCGTCCTGCCCCTGGTGGAGACCGCCGCCGGAATCCTCGCCGCCCCGCAGATCGCCGCCGCCGGGCCGCGCCTGCTGACGCTCGTGCTCGGCTCGGGCGACCTCGCGGCGGACGTCGGGCTGGGGCGGACCGAGGACGGCGCCGAGCTCGTGCTGGCGCGCTCGACGGTGGTTTTCGCAGCCGCCGCGGCGGGGCTCGCGCCCGCCCTCGACGGCCCCTACTTCGACTTCCGCGACGCCGAGGGCCTGCGCCGCGACAGCGCCTGCTCGCGCGCCCTCGGCTTCGGCGGCAGGGTGACCATCCACCCCGGCCAGCTGGAGGCCGTCCACGCGTCCTACTCCAGCGGCGATCCGGAGCACCTGCGCCGCGTCGTCTCCGCCTTCCGCGAGGCCGAGGGCCGCGGCGTCGCCGCGATCGAGGTCGACGGCAGCTTCGTCGACTACCCCGTCTACCGGCACGCCCTGCGGGAGCTCGGCGCCGAGGAGGAGGGGCTGTGAGCGAACGGCCGCTGGAAGGGCTGAAGGTCGTCGACGCGGCGACCCTCTTCGCGGGCCCGATCGTCGCCTCGCTGATGGCCGACTACGGCGCCTCGGTGATCAAGGTCGAGCACCCACGCGGCGACGCCCTGCGCAGCCTCGGCTGGCAGAAGGACGGTCGTTCCCTCTGGTGGCTGCTGGCGGCGCGCAACAAGCGCTGCGTGACCCTGAACCTCTCCCAGCCCGACGGCAAGGAGCTGCTGCTCCGCCTGATCGAGGACGCCGACGTCTTCGTCGAGAACTTCCGACCCGGCACCCTCGAGAGCTGGGGGATCGGGCCCGAGCGGCTGCACGAGGTCAACCCCGGCCTGGTGATCGTCCGGACCACCGGGTTCGGGCAGGACGGCCCCTACAGCGGGCTGCCCGGCTTCGGCACCCTGGCCGAGGCGATCTCCGGCTTCGCCGAGCTGAACGGATGGCCCGACAAGCCCCCGGCGCTGCCGCCGTTCGCCCTCGCCGACGGCGTCGCGGCCCTGACCGGGACCTTCGCCGCGATGTTCGCCCTCTGGTGGCGCGAGCGAGGCGGCGAGGGCCGCGGGCAGGTCGTCGACCTCTCGATCTACGAGCCGCTGTTCTGGCTGCTGGGCCCGCAGGCGACGGTCTACGACCAGCTCGGGGTCGCCAACCAGCGCAACGGCAACCGCACCGCGTTCAGCGCCCCGCGCAACGCCTACCGCACTCGCGACGGCCGCTGGCTGGCGCTCTCGGGAACCAGCCAGTCGATCGCCGAGCGGGTGATGCGGATCATCGGCCGCGAGGACCTGGTCCAAGAGCCCTGGTTCGCCGACCACGAGGGCCGGCTGGCCCACGTCGAGGAGCTCGACGAGCTGATCGGAGCCTGGATCGGCGAACGTGAGGCCGAGGAGGTGCTCGCCGCTTTCGCCGAGCAGCACGCGGCGATCGCCCCGATCTACTCGATCGAGGACATCCTCGCCGACCCGCAGTACAGGGCTCGCGAGACCGTTACCAGCGTGGAGGACCCGCACCTGGGGGAGGTCCTGATGCAGAACGTGATCCCGCGGCTGAGCGAGACGCCAGGCCGCATCGACCACACCGGGCCCGATCTCGGCGCCCACAACCAGGAGGTCTACGGGGAGCTCGGGATCGGGCCCGAGCGCCTGGAGGAGCTGGAAGCCGATGGCGTCGTCTGAGAGCGGGCCGGTGGGAGAGCTGGACCACGTCGGGATCGTCGTCGCCGACCTGGAGCGGGCGAGGGGGTGGTTCGAGTCGGTGCTCGGGCTCGACGTCTCCTCCGAAGCGACGCTTGGCGAGGGCAGCCTGAAGATCGCCTTCCTGGAGGCGGGAGCGGCGCGGATCGAGCTGGTCGAGGTCGTCGATCCGGAGGCTCGCCGCGAACGCCTCGGCGATGCCGAGGCGCGGATAGAGCACCTCGCCTTCCGTGTCGCGGACCTGGGCGAGGCCGCCGGCAGGCTCGAGCGGGAGGGGGTCGAGCTGCGTGGCGGGCTCGGGGCCGACGCCCCGCGGGAGCCGTTCTCGGGGGCGGGGACCACGAGCCTCTTCTCGCGCCCCGAGTCCTCCGCCGGCGTGCGCGTGCAGCTGGTCCAGCCGACTTCGGGCGAGGCGCAGGAATGAGCCTGCTCGAGGACCGCACGATCGTGGTCGCCGGCGCCGCCGGCGGCCTCGGCGCCGAGATCGTCCGGCTCTTCGCGGCGGAAGGCGCGCGGATCCTCGCCGCCGACCTCGCTCCCGAGGAGGCGTTTCGCGAGGCCCTCGGCGAGGGCCCTCCGGCCGTCGATTA
>Ga0308175_100001102_pt1 | contig 17976 bp, 15 predicted proteins | sample PhyCR1_3_FD_203893 | JGI IMG/M metagenome (GOLD analysis project Ga0308175, IMG submission 203893) | Soil microbial communities from UC Gill Tract Community Farm, Albany, California, United States - DLSLS.C.R1 | ecosystem: Environmental > Terrestrial > Soil > Agricultural land | place: USA...
GTGGACGTCCGGCAGCGCCTCTTTCAGCTTGCGCAGGAGCCCGGCGTAGTACTCGAGATCGACGTGCGGGTTCTCGCCGTTGACCGTGTGGATCTCGGTGAAGCCGTGGAGCTCGTGCTGCGCAACCGCATCCTCGACGAACTCGTCGGCGGTCAGCGTGAACGCGTCCTCCTGCTTGCGTGTCTTGGCGAACGCGCAGAACTTGCACTTCACGCGGCAGACGTTCGTCTGGTACAGGTTGATGTTCTGGACGAAGAAGACCTCGTCGTCGCCGCCGCGCCGCCTACGAGCGAGATCGGCGAGATCGCCGAGCGCGAGCAGATCGTCCGTCTCCATGAGGGAGACCCCATCGTCGAAATCGAGCCGCTCGCCGGCCAGCACCTTCTCCCGGATCGGCGCGAGCGTGTCGAGCGTGTCGAGGACTGCCACCTTCCGGCCTACCTTTCTCGGTCGACGACTGCGTGCGTCAGGGCCTCGAGCTCGTCTCTGTGCAGCTCGCCGTCGAGACGCGCCCTGGCCTGTCTAGCGTAGTCGAGCGCCACCTCGCGGGACTCGTCGAGAGCGCCGGTCGCGGCAACGCGCACGAGTGCGCCGTCCAGCGGGCCGCCCGCGAGAGCGGCTCGCACGACGGCATCCCGCTGCGCTGCCAGCAGAAGGGGCAGGGTCGGCGTCCCGTCGCGGAGGTCGGTACCGGCGATCTTGCCGGTCTCGATCGTGGCGCCCGAGCAGTCGAGGACGTCGTCGGCGATCTGGAAGGCGATCCCGAGCGCAAGGCCGTACTCGCCGGAGCCGCCGCCGAGGCGGCACGCGGCCTCGAACAGCTTCCCGGTCTTGAGCGCGCAGCGTTCGAGATACGCCTCGACCGTCGTGCTCGGGTCGCGGGTCTGCGTCCGCTGAAGCGCCTCACCACGCGCAAGGCAGAGCGTCGCGTCGGCGAGGATCTCGACCGCTGCGGCATCTCCCGTCGCGCTCAGCTCCGAGAAGGCGCGCGCGAACAGGTAGTCGCCCGTTGCCCGCGCGGCGGCCGGGCCGTAGATCGACCATGCGGCGGCCTTGCCGCGCCGGAAATGGGCGCGGTCGATGAGGTCGTCGTGGACGAGCGTCGCCATGTGGACGAGCTCGACCGCGACGCCGGCCGCGAGCGGCGGCTCTTCTCCCGGCGGTGCGGACAGGAAGACGAGCGCGGGCCGCAGCCGCTTCCCGCCCGCGGCGAGCGCCTCGTTCCCCACGGCGGCGACGAGCCCGGGATGCGTGGCGACTGTTCGCGCGAGCCGCTCCTCGAGCGCGTCGAGATAGTCGTCGAGTCCCGGCACCGTCCGGATGTCCGCCAGCGATGTGGCCACTACCCCGCCTCTCCTACGTGCAGGGCCACGATACCCCCCGCGAAGAGGCGGAACTGCACGGCCCGGAAGCCGCACGAGCCGAGCAGCTCGGCGAGGTCCTCGGGTCCCGGGAAGCGGCGCACGCTCGCCGGCAGGTACGTGTACGCGTCGCCGCCGGGCAGAAGGCGGCCGAGCAGCGGCACGATGCGGTCGAACCAGAGCCTGTAGAAGGGCGCGAGCCAGCCGCGCGGGGTGGTGATCTCGAGGATCCCGAGCCGGCCTCCGGGCCGGAGCACGCGGCGCAGCTCCTTGAGCGCTGCTTCGAGGTCGTCGACGTTCCGGGCCCCGAAGCCGACGACCGCCGAGTCGAAGCTCGCCGCCTCGAAGGGAAGCGCGAGCACGTCGCCCTGCACCCACTCGAGCTCCGACGCCTTGCGCTTGGCGCGCTCGAGCATCCGCCCCGAGAAGTCGAGGCCGACGACGTGGCCGGCGCCCGCCTTCCACGCGGCGACCGCGAGATCGCCGGTGCCACAGCAGGCGTCGAGGACGTGGTCTCCCTCGTGCACCGCGGCGCGGACCGTCGCCTTGCGCCAGCGCTGGTCGAGCCCGACGGTCATGACGCGGTTCATCGCGTCGTAGACCGGCGCGATCCGGTCGAACATCCGCTGTACGCCTTCGGCCGGCAGCCGGCCGGACTCGACGGTCATGTCTGTCCCCAGCGTGGGATGAGCGCGTGGTCGAGGCCGAGCAGGTCGAGCGCCCGCGCGACGATGAAGTCGACGAGGTTCTCCACGGTCTCGGCGCCGTGGTAGAAGCCGGGCGCGAGGAAGAGGATCGTCGCGCCGGCCTCGCGCAGCGTGAGCATGTTGCGAAGGTGGATCGCCGACAGCGGGGTCTCGCGGGGCATGAGCACGAGGCGGCGCTCCTCCTTCAGCGCGACCGAAGCCGCTCGGTGGATGAGGTTCTGCATCGCGCCCGACGCCACTGTCCCCAGCGTGCCCATCGAACAGGGGCAGATCACGTACGCGTCGACCTTCGCGGAGCCCGAGGCGTACGGAGCGCTCCAGTCCTCCGGGTCGTAGACGCGGGCGGCGCCGTCGGCGTGCTCGAGGAGCCGGGCGAGCGTCTCGTCCCGCGGCAGCGCCGGATCCCCGAACAGCTCGGTCGCCAGCACCTCGACCCCAGCGCGGGAGGCGCAGATCCCGATCTCGCAGTCCGCCGCCGCGAGCGCCTCGACGAGCCGAGCCGCGTACGGCGCGCCGGAGGCACCGGTGATCCCGAGGAATACGTGCATCCCCCTGGATTCTCGCTGCTACCGGCGCCCCTTGGAAGCTTCTAGGAAGATCGCCGCTAGGGCGTGCCCTTCGAGGCCTCGAGGAACAGCGCCAGCTGGTGGAGGCGCGCGGTGCCGAGCGAGGCGAACGGCGGCATCTGCGACCCCGGATTGACGCACGACGGGCACTTCAGGTGGTTGATCTGGAACTGGACGCCCAGGTTCCGCGAACCGATGTCGGTCAGGTCCGGCGCACCAAGGTTCTGGCCTCCCGCGCCGTCGTACGTGTGGCAGGCCGTACAGCCTGCTGTCGCGAACAGCTGCACCCCCGGTTTCGCGTTGGCCGGCAGGTGCTCGTCCTTGATCCAGCGTGGGATGTTGTTCTTGACCTCGGAGGCGAGCGCCTCCTTGGCGGTGGCGCCCTTCCACGTCAGCACCCCCATGGAGACGATCGTGAGGACGGCGGCGACCATGGCGACGGGCCGCTGCGAGGGCCTGCGCGCGCGCCGGCGGTCGAGGAACGGCAGCCCGATGAGCAGCATCAGCGCGATGGTCGGCACGCCGACCGTGCCGAGGAAGACCGACTCCGGCCACTTGAAGATCCGGAGCAGGTAGAAGAGGAAGTAGAAGTACCAGTCCGGCCTCGGCACGAAGCTCGTCGTGCCGGGATCGGCGGGCGGATCGATCTCGGGCCCGAGCAGACCCTTGTGCGTCGGGTCGTGGTGCGGGCCCCACGCCGACCACTTCCAGATCACCGCGAGCCCGATGATCGAGCAGACCACGACGAGGCTCATGATCGTGTCGTGGAACATCGCGTACGGGTAGAAGGGCTTCCCGCGCTCCTTGACGTCCGCCTTGTAGCGGGCGAACTCCGCACGCAGCTCGTCGATCCGGCTCGGCTTCTCCTTCGGGATCGCGGCCACTATTCGCGCCCTCCCGGCTCGGCCTCCATCGCGGACGCCCCGGACGGCCGCGGCACCGGCCGCGTGAGTCCGGGCCGCAGCCGCGCCGGCTCTTCCTCCTTGGGCTCCATCCCGGCGGCCTCCTTCGACCACGGCGGCGAGGTGACGCCGAGCCGGATCACGAGGTAGAGGTGAAGCGTGATCAGGCCGATGATCGCGCCCGGGATCAGCAGCATGTGCAGCGAGTAGAAGCGGGTCAGCGTCTCACCGCTGATTTCTTGTCCGCCGCGTAGGAACTGGGCCAGCCACGGGCCTAAGAACGGCGCCGTCCCGTTGAGGTTGATCCCGACGACGCTCGCCCAGTAGGCGGTCTGGTCCCACGGCAGGAGGTAGCCCGTGAAGCCCTCCATCATCCCGCTCACGAGGATCAGCACGCCGACGATCCAGTTCAGCTCGCGCGGGTACTTGTACGCGCCGAACAGGAACACACGGCCCATGTGGAGGAACATGAGGATGATGAAGACGCTCGCGCCCCACTTGTGCATGCCGCGCACGAGCCAGCCCATCGTCAGGTGGTCGGTGATGTTGACGATCGAGTCCCACGCCTGCGGATTGCCCGTATGGGGGTCGATCGCCGCCGACGGCACGTAGTACATCGCGAGGATCACGCCGGTGATCGCCTGCACGAGGAAGGCGGTGAGCGCGGCCGAGCCGAGGGTCTGCATCCAGTTGATGTCCGCCGGGACGTTCCGGAAGAGGAAGTAGCGAACGCCGCCGATCAGCCCCGACCGCTCCTCGAGCCAGTCGATCGGGTAGAGGACGACCTCCTCCATCTGCTGGCGACGGAGCTCCGCCTTTGTCGGCTTCCGTCTGTAGGTGGTCGCCATCAGCCTCTAGTTGTGCGGCGGCTGGATGGGATAGAGCAACTGCTCGGGCCCGTCGAGGTGCTCGCCCGGCCCGGCTTCCTTGTACTTGTAGATCTTTGCCTGCCCGCCGGTACCGACGACATGCGACACGGAGTAGAGGCTGAGGAGGACGAGCCGGCCGTTATCGATCTCGTACCCGTAGCGGTCGAGCGCGCGCACGGGCGGGCCGGCGATGCGGTTGCCCTCGGGGTCGTACTGGCCTCCGTGGCACGGGCAGCCGTAGCCGGCCGGGATGACGGGCTCGAAGATGAAGCGTCCGCTGGCGGTGTGTTCGTGGAGGGTCGGCTTGCCGGTGAACTTCGGTCCGCTCGGGCCGTTCGCCTGCACGGGGCAGCCGAGGTGGACGCAGTGGTTCGAGATGATCGTGAAGCTCGGCACCTGCTCTGACGGCTTCTCGGGGTTCGGGACGTTGCCGTTGTTGCGGATGAAGGCCGTCCGCCGGCTGACCTCTCCCTCGGCGGGATCGACGATGAACGTCGCGATGTACCACTGGTTGAGAGGGAACATCGAGATCGGGCCGAGATCGACCTTGTGCTGCAACTGGCCGAGGAAGGACGGAAGGAGCGCGAAACCGGCCACGGGCAGGGTGATCAAGCCGCCGATCGCGACGCCGAGGCCGAGGGTGGCGCCCTCGAGGAAGACGCTGCGCGTCACGGCCGTCTCGGGAACCGGCACGAGAGCGACCCCCTGCTGGTCGGCCGGCGGGGCCGTCATCCCCTCGCCCGCTTCCTTCATCTCGCGCCGCTCGGGCTCCACGACGATCGGCTCCCCGCGAAGCTCCGCGGTCGCGTCACGCGCCCAGAGGATGCCGAAGACGATGGCGATCGCGGCGCCGATCGACGAGATCAGCAGCGGATTGATGATGAGCCCGACGAGAACGACGACGATGCCGATGGCGAAGCCGATCGGCCACAGCGTCGGCGGCGGCAGATGCGTCTCCTCGTGGAGCGACTCGTGCTCGGTGTCGGGACTCGGCTGCTCCGGCTCCACCGGTCGAAGTCTTATCGGAAACGCCGCCGCTGCGGAGGGAGAACTAACCCAGGCCGTACTCGGTCCAGCGGCGCGTGACGAGCTCCTTGATCTCCGGGCTCATCTCGATCTCGTCGGGCCACGGCCGCGCGCCCTCCTCCGGCCACTTCGCGGTCGCGTCGATGCCGAGCTTGCCGCCGAAGAACTGCCGCTCGGGCGCGTGGTCGAGATGGTCGAGCGGGCCCTCGGAGAGGATCACGTCGCGCTTCGGGTCGACGTTCGCGCCGGCGTAGAAGAGCACCTCCTCGTAGTCGTGGACGTCGACGTGCTCGTCGACGACGACGACGCACTTCGTGAGGCTGAGCATCCCGAGCCCCCAGAGCGCATGCATGACCTTCGCCGCGTGGCCCGGGAACTGCTTGCGGATCGCGACGATGGAGCAGTTGTGGAAGACCCCCGCGATCGGGAGGTCGTAGTCGACGATCTCCGGCAGGGTCGTGCGCACGGCGGGCAGGAAGATCCGCTCCGTCGCCTTGCCGAGCCAGGCGTCCTCCTGCGGCGGCTTGCCCACCACGATGGAGGGGTAGATCGCGTCGCGCCGCATCGTCATGGCCGTGACGTGGAAGACCGGGAACGGCTCGGCAGCGGTGTAGTAGCCGGTGTGGTCGCCGAACGGCCCCTCCTGGCCCACCTCGTCCTTCTCGATGTAGCCCTCGAGCACGATCTCCGCGCGTGCGGGCACCTCGACGCCGACGGTGACGCCCTTGACGAGCTCGACCGGGTCGCCGCGCAGGAAGCCCGCCATCATCAACTCGTCGACGTGCTTCGGGAGGGGCGCGCTCGCCGAGTACGCCGTGATCGGATCGAGGCCGAGCGCGACGGCGACCTCGATCCGGCCGTCGGTCGCGAGGTAGTCGGCGCGGCCGTCCTTGTGGATCTGCCAGTGCATGAAGGTCGTGTTCCGGTCGACGACCTGCATCCGGTACATGCCGACGTTGCGGCCGCCGGTCTGCGGGTCGTGGGTGATCACGGCCGGGAGCGTGATGAACGGCGCCGGGTCGCCCGGCCAGCAACGCTGAATCGGGAGGAGCCCGAGATCGACGTCGTCGCCGCGCAGCACGATCTCCTGGCACGCGCCCTTGCCGACCGTCTTGGGGCGAGAGTCAGCGACGGACTTGAGCTTTCGCAGTCCCCGCACCTTCTCGAGCAGCCCCTCGGGCGGCTGCATCTCGAGGACGTCGGCGACCCTCTGCGCCACGTCGTCGAGGCGCTCGACCCCGAACGCGAGGCACATCCGACGCTCGGTGCCGAACTGGTTGATCAGGAGCGGGTGCTCGGAGCCCTTCGGCTTCTCGAACAGGAGCGCCGGACCGCCGGCCTTGACGGTGCGGTCGACGATCTCGGTGATCTCGAGGTCGGGATCGACCTCGGCGGAGATGCGGACGAGCTCGCCCTCGCGCTCGAGCAGCGCGATCCAGTCGCGGAGATCCTTAGCAGGCACGGCGCGAGTCTACGGACGGAGGGTCGTCAGGCGACGTGCAGCGTCACGGCTCGGTGCTCCTGAGTGCGGTATCTGGCCGTCGCGCTAGGCCTCGGGCTCACGGCGGCGCTTCGCCCTCACGTGGGCGAGTTCGCCGAGCACGATCACGAGGAGGAATACGGCGCCCGTGCCGAGCATCAGCAGGACGACCTTGCTGCCTTCCTCCGCTGCCGTCTCCTCGGCGAACAGCAAGTGGAACAGCGCGGCAGGCACGGCGAGAATCTACCTAGTCCACGTGCTCGAGGGCGAGGTCCGCGAAGTTCGCCGAGCTCTTCCCGAACTCCCACCAGCCGTGCACGTGCGGCCGCACGAAGGCCGTGCTCCGGCCGTAGACGAGCGGGATCACGGCGACGCGCTCGGCGACCGCGTAGCGGTCGGCCTCGTGGAAGCGCTCGAGGCGACCGCGGTCACTGCGCTCCTGCCGCGCGGCCTCGATCAACTCGTCGAACACCGGATCCGCGAAGCCGCCCTCGTTGGTCCGGCTCGTCGACTGGAAGAGGAGGCGGAGGTAGTACTCCGGGTCGGGATAGCCGGGGAGCCAACCCGTGATCCGAATCGGCGCCAGCTGGATCCGTTCTCCGGCCTCCATCGCCTCCTCCTGCAGCCACGACCACGAGGAGACCGAGACGCGGTCCCCGAAGACCTCGTGCCAGCCGCCGGCGATCACGTCGAGGATCTCTTCCCAGACCATCATTCCCGCGAGCTCGATCGGTCCGTCGAAGCCCGACCTCGCCAGACACCCACGCGCGAGGTCGGGGTCGTAGCGAAGCGCGATGTCCGGCGTGTGGCCCTGGAGCGCCGGCGGGACGACTCCGCCGGTCGCGACGACGAGGTTGGCAGGACAGACCGCTGCGAGGGCGTCCCGGTCGATCGCATGGGCGAGCGCGCGCCTGAGCTCGTGATTGCCCGCCACAGGATGCGTGTGGTCGAAGCGGATGTACGCCGACCACGCGGGTGAGCCGAGGACGGCGTCAGCGTGCACCGCGCCGGGCATCAGGTCGGCGAGGCGCGGCGTGTAGCGAACGAGGATCAGGTCGGTCTCCCCTTGCTCGTACTCCGGGAGGGCGTCCGCGATCGCCGTCCGGTAGAGCTCGAGCTCCGCGACGTTGCCCGGCCTCTCGGACCGCCGCCGCAGCACGAGCCGCTCGTCCGTGCGCTCGGCCACCTCGAAGGCTCCGCTCACGACGCACGCTTCCGCGATTTCCGCCACCGCGTGGCGGGGCTGCGGGCCGCCGTCGGGGCGGTTCATCACGCTCATGAAGTACGGCGCAGGCGCGCTGAGCTTGAACTCGACCGTGCGGTCGTCGAGCGCTCGTACTCCGACCGCCTCCCAGTCGGTGTTGCGGCCGAGGTAGGTGTCCTCTCCGTTCTCCAGCGCGAAGTAGATGGCGACCGAGGAGCCGGGGCTCTCCGGATCCAGCACGCGCTTGATCCCGAATTCCACGTCGTGGGCGGTGAGCGGCGTCCCGTCGGACCAGGTCAACCCCTCGCGCAGGTGGAAGACGTAGCGGAGGCCGTCGTCGGAGATCTCCCAGCGCTCGGCGAGCGACGGGACGATCGTCCGCTCGGGCCAGGCCTCGACGAGGCGGTCGAAGAGCTGCATGCAGGCCTGGATGTTCGGCCATGCGATCGCGCTCTTCGGATCGAGGTCGTTCGGGAGAAAGCTCGTCGCGACGCGCAGCCGCTCGGTGGCGGCGCGCGGCTCGGGAGGCGTCCAGTGCGCGAACGCGCGCTGGTAGGCCTCGTTCGCCTCGGCAAAGCGCAACGAGGTGTGGAGGACGAGGGCGAGCTTGAAGAGGACGAGCGCAATCTCCTGCCGCTCGCCGCGCCGCTCGAGCAGCGGCAGCAGGTCTCGGTAGTGCTCGATCGCCTCGTCGAGCGCGTACTCGAGCCGCGCCTTGTCACCGGCGCGCAGCAGGTAACCGGCGGCCTTCTCCTCGTCCTCGGCCCGCAGCCAGTGATACGCGAGCAGGCCGAGCACCTCGGCGTCGCGCTCCGAGTACCGGTCCTCGAGCCACTCGGCGGCGCGCCGGTGCAGCTGCATTCGCTGCGCGGAGAGGAGCGTCCGGTACGCCGTCTCCTGGATGAGCGCGTGGCGGAAGCGGTACTCCGGCTGCGGCCAGCGCCGACTCTGACGCAACAGGCCGAGTCGCTGCAGCTCGTGGAGAGAATCGGGCGGCACGTCTCCCAGCACGCCCTCGAGCAGCGCCAGCGCGAAGGTGCGCCCGAGCGCGGAGGCGGCGGTGACGAGGTCGCGGGCGGGCGCCGAGAGTCGGTCGAGGCGCGCGAGGATCGCCTTCTCGACCGTTGGGGGCACCTCGACCTCGACGGCGTGGTCGAAGCGCCAGCCATCGTCCGAGCGGACGAGGGCGCCGACGTCGGCGAGCGAGCGGACGAGCTCTTCGAGGAAGAAGGGGTTCCCGTCCGCGGCCTCGAGGACGCGCCGCTCGAGCTCGGCCGGCAGCGTCGCGGGCGCGACGAGGGCGGCGAGCAGCTCGCCGTCCGCGTCCCCCAGCGGCCCGAGGTCGATCTCGCGCAGCAGGTGCGGAAACTCGCGAGCCGCGTGCTCGCGCAGGCTCCAGGCGGGGTGGTCCCGCTCGGGCCGCAGCGACAGGACGAGCAGCACCGGCGCCTCCTCGGCGAGCGAGAGGAGCTGCTCGAGGAGCAGCACCGAAGTCGGGTCGGCCCAGTGGAGATCCTCGAGCGCAAGCACGAGCGGCGCCGACTCGGCGAGCCGCGCGAAGAGCTGGCCGACCACCTCGAACGTGCGCCACTGCAGCGCCTCGGGGGAGAGCTGCGACGTGCGCGCCTCCGCCTCGTGCTCGAGCGCGACCTCGAGCAGGCCGCCGAGGTACGGGTAGAGCTCGTCCGCTTGGTCGGCGAAGAGCTGCTCGAGACGACGGCGGAGGCCGACGCGAACGCGGAGCTCCGGCTCCTCGGCTCCAGCCCCGATCCACTCGCCGCGCAGGAGGTCGCGGAACGGCCAGTAGGGAAGCGACTCGCCGTACGAGACGCAGCGGCCCTCGAGCCAGCTGCTCCCCTCCCGTTCAGCGAGCGCCCGCAGCTCGTTGAGGAGGCGGGTCTTGCCGATTCCGGCGTCGCCGGCCACGACGAGGACACCGCCGCGGCCGGCGCGCAGCGCTTCGAGCGCCTCGCGGCCCAGGCCGAGCTCGCGCGAGCGACCGACGAGCCGCGTCTCCACGCCCGGTAGGCCGCGCTGCGTCCGGCTCGCAGCCGCGACACCTGCGACGGGCCACGCCGCGAGGGGCTCGCTCTTCCCCTTCACCTCGAGCTCGCGCGCGTCGCCCCACTCGAAGAGCCTTTCGACCGCGCGGTGGGTTGCTTCGTCGACGAGCACCGATCCGGGCTCGGCCGCGGACTGCAGCCGCGCCGCGACGTTCACCGTGTCACCGAACGCGGCGTACTCGACCCGAGAGCCGGCGCCGACCTCCCCCACGACGACCGCGCCTGTCGCCGCTCCGACCCGAACGCCGAAGCCCTCGGCACCCCAGCCGCGGCGCACCTCGCGCGCATACTCCTCCATCTCGGCGACGATGCGCAGCGCGCAGAGAACCGCTCGCTCGGCGTCGTCCTCCCGCGTGGTTGGCGCGCCGAAGAAGGCAAGGACGCCGTCGCCCGCGAGATCCTTGACGTGTCCCGCGAGGGATTCGACCTCGCCCACGATCCGCGCCACCGCCTCGCCGACGACGAGCTTCACGTCCTCGGGATCGAGCCGCTCCGCGAGCGCAGTCGAGCCGACGACGTCGGCGAAGACAGCCGTCAGGACCTTCCGCTCCTCCCTCACGGCGGTGGTCATACCGGGAGGTAAGCGAACCGGCGGGCGCGGATCAAGCCGCGCGGCGCATCGCGTGAGCCGCGAGCGCCGAGTCGACCGCCTCGTCGCCGGCCGCCGAGCGCGCCGCAGCCTCGAGCGGCTGCGGGTCGGCATGGAGCCGGAGCGCGGTTCGCGCGTCGTCGAGCGCACGACGGCCGAGCAACGCCGCGGTGGCCGCCCAGAGCGTCCCGTCCCCGTCGCTCGCCTCCGCCCGCACCTGGCTGCAGAGCGAGATCAGCTCCGAGAGGTCGGCGACGGCCGCGACGTCGTGGAGGGCCGAGATGCGCGCGACACCGTGCGCGTACAGGTAGTCCCCGAGCAGCAGGGCCGTGTCGTCGTCCGGCGGCGCGAACAGGCGCGGCCGGCCGTAGTGGACGAGATAGCCCTCGTAGATGGTCTCGAGGCCCAATGCGTAGCGCGGCTCGCCGAGTGGCGAGAAGACGGGGCTGGAGTCACGCTCGGCCTCCGCGAGCAGGCACTCGGCCCAGAGGGAGCTCTCGGCGGCCGCCTCGACGGCCATCGTCTCCCAGACGTCAGCGAGCAAGGTCCCAGCCGGCGACCGCCGCGATCGTCCGCTCGATCTCCTCGTCGCCGTGCGAGGTCGAGGGGAAGAGCGCCTCGAACTGGGACGGCGGGAAGTAGACGCCCTGCTCGAGCAGGTGCCGGAAGAGGGCTGCGTAGCGCTCCGTGTCGCCGGCCTGGGCGTCCTCGAAGTTGCGCACCGGGCCGTCGGTCATGAAGAGCGTGAGGAGCGCGCCGACGCGCTGGACGCGGCCGAATGGCGCAAGACCCTCCTCGAGCGACGCAGCACGCGCCTCGAGCTCGCCGTAGACGGCGCGATCGCGCAGCCGGCGCAGCACCGAGAGGCCCGAAGCCGTCGCGAGCGGGTTCCCGGCCAGGGTCCCGGCCTGGTAGACGGGGCCGGCCGGTGCGAGCAGATCCATGACCTCCGCGCGACCGCCGAAGGCCGCGAGCGGCAGTCCGCCGCCGACGATCTTGCCGAGCACCGTCAGGTCCGGGAGAACGCCGTAGCGCTCCTGTGCGCCGCCGCGCGCGACCCGGAAGCCGCTGATCACCTCGTCGAAGATCAAAAGGGCGCCCGAGACGTCGCAGAGCCGGCGCAGCGTCTCGAGGTAGCCGGGCTCGGGCGGGACGACGCCCATGTTCGCGGCAACCGGCTCGACGATGATCGCCGCGAGCCCTTCGCCGTAGTGCATCACTGCGTCCGCGGCCGCGTCGAGGTCGTTGTACGGCACGACGATCGTGTCCGCGGCGGCGCCGGTCGGAACGCCGGGCGAAGCCGGGATTCCGAGCGTCGCCAGCCCAGAGCCGCCGCTCGCGAGTAGCGCGTCGGCGTGGCCGTGGTAGCCGCCGGCCGTCTTGAGGATCCGGTCGCGCTTCGTGAACGCGCGCGCGAGCCGGAGCGCGCTCATCCCCGCCTCGGTCCCGGACGAGACGAGCCGCACCTTCTCCACCGAGGGCACCGCGTCGACGATCTCCGCCGCCAGCTCGACCTCTGCCTCGGTCGCCGCGCCGAAGCTCGTGCCACGGAGTGCCGCCTCGCGCACCGCCTCGAGCGTCTCCGGATCAGCGTGGCCGAACAGGATAGGTCCCCACGACATGACCCAGTCGAGCAGCCGGCGCCCGTCCTCGGTCTCGACGTACGCGCCCTCGCCGCTCTTGACGAACAGTGGCTCGTCGAGGCCGACGGCGCGCATCGCCCGCACGGGCGAGTTCACGCCGCCGGGGATCAGCTCGAGCGCGCGGCGATAGAGGTCCGAGCGCTGCGTCAGAGCCACGCGGGGAGGTCTCGCGTCCAGTAGCTGACGATCAGGTCGGCGCCGGCGCGCTTGATCGCGGTCAGCGACTCGAGCGCCGCCGCTCGCTCGTCGAGCCAGCCGGCGCGCGCGGCCGCCTTGACCATTGCGTACTCGCCCGAGACGTTGTACGCCGCCAGGGGCACCTGGAACGCCTCACGCGCCGCGCGGATCACGTCGAGGTATGGCAGCGCAGGCTTGATCATGATCGCGTCGGCTCCCTCGGCGAGGTCGATCTTGCACTCCCGGATGGCCTCGCGGACGTTGGCCGGATCCATCTGGTAGCCGCGCCGGTCGCCGAACGCGGGCGCGCTGTCCGCCGCTTCGCGAAAGGGGCCGTAGAACGCGGAGGCGTACTTCGCCGAGTAGGCGAGGATCGGCGTCGTCTCGAAGCCGTGGTCGTCGAGCGCCTCGCGGATCGCGCCGACGCGGCCGTCCATCATGTCGCTCGGCGCCACGATGTCGGCCCCGGCCTCGGCGTGGCTGACGGCCGTGCGCGCGAGCAGCTCGAGGCTCCGGTCGTTGTCGACGTCGCCGTCGACCACCACGCCGCAATGGCCGTGCGAGGTGTACTCGCAGAGACAGACGTCGGTGAGGAGGACGAGCTCCGGGAAAAACCGCCGCAGCTCGCGGAGCGCGTTCTGGACGATCCCACCGTCGTCCCACGCGCCGGTCGCCTCCTCGTCCTTCTCCCACGGGATACCGAAGAGCATCACGGCCCTCACACCGGAGGAAGCGAGCCGCTCCACTTCGTGCGGCAGCCCCTGGAGGTCGAACCGCGCCATCCCGGGCAGCTCCTCGTTCGCGAGCGGCTCGGGCGCGACGAAGAGCGGCATGACGAACTGGTCGAGCGAGAGCCTGGTCTCGCGCACGAGCCCGCGCAGCGGAGCCGTGCGGCGGAAGCGGCGCAGCCGGGTGACCGGAAACGGGCTCACGACCGAAGAGTACGCCGCCGGTCGATCAGGCGGCAGGCGCGGGTGGTGCCGCGGGTGGCGGCTTGCCTCCGCCCGAAGGCTCGAGGCCGATCTCGACGAGCGGCGCGTCGACGGGCCACCTCTGCAGCCTGATCCGCTCGGAGAAGAACTCCCACGCGGCGCGCCCGGCGGCGAGCAGCGGCAAGGCGACGAGGATCCCGGCGAAGCCGTAGATCTCGCCGCCCGCGAGCAGGCCGAAGATCACGAGCAGCGGATGGAGACGCAACGTGCGGCCCATCACCTTCGGCACGATGATGTGGCCCTCGAGCTGCTGGATGCCGAGGAAGAGGAGCGCAACCCAGAGCGCCGAGAGCGGGTGCTGGACGAGCGCGTACAGCACCGGCGGGATCGCGCCGAGCCACGGCCCGATGTACGGAATGAGCTCGGTGAAGGCCGCCCACGCGCCGAAGGCCGCCGCGTACTTCCCGCCGTTCGGCACGAGGCCCACCATGCCGAGGATCCACAATCCGACCCCGACGCTCAGGCCGATGATCAGCGAGAGCAGGAACTGGCCCTTGACGTAGCTCGCGACCGCCTGCTCCATCCGCACGATCAGCCCGCCGCGGCCGTGTGGCGGGAAGCGCCGGTCGACGGCCTCTGTGAGCCGCTGCATGTCGAGCAGCATGTAGATCGAGACGACGACGAGCAGGATCGCCTCGAAGAGAAGGGTGACGACCGTGAGCCCGGCGCCCTCCGCCCAGTGAAGGGCCTTGGTCGTGTACTTCTGGACGTCCTTCGTCCCGACCTGATCGAGGAACTTCCGGCCTTCCCGCTCGACGTGGACTCCGCCCAGGTGATGCTGGTCGAGCCAGCCCTGGAGTCGCCCGAGGTCCTGCTCGGCGCCGGTCTGCGGCGGGTGTCCGGAATCGGTCGTAAAGTAGTTGTCGACCCGGTGGGAAGCGGTGCGCGTCTGCTGCACGACCACCGTCGCGAGAGCGAGGATCGCCAATGCGACGACTGCTGCGAAGGCGAGATAGACGAGCGCTACGGCCCCACCACGTGGGATCCGGGCCCGGCTCAGCCCTCGGACCAGCGGGTTGAGGAGCAGCGCGATGAGCAACGCCACCAGGAAGAGGAAGAGGACGTGACGCACCGCGCCCGCCACCGCCCAGACGAGCAGCAGCACTATCGGCAGCAGCACGAGCTGCGCCCAGCGCGGGACCTGGATCGTTACCGGCGCGGGCGGCGGCATTGGAGCGATGGTAGAGAGGGCGTCGGAGGCGGTATCCAGGGAAATCTGGCACTGAACTCGTGGGAAGAGGAGCGGCGGTTCGATAGGGTGGCGCCCGACATGCCGTCCTCGCGCCCCACTCGGAGGCGGCGGGTCGAACGCCGGCAGGCGCGCGTTGCGCGCCGGGCGCGTTTGGTCGGCCTCCTCGTCGTCCTCTCCGCGGTCTTCTTCGTGGCCATCGCCCTCACCGCATTCGGCGGGACGACGACCCCGACGGCGGCCATCGTCCCCCGCCAGAGCCAGGCCACCGTCGCGCAGACGCGGCCGTCCACGGAGATCGTCGCCCAGCGCGGACAGGTGCGGCTCCAGCTCCCGATCTCGCAGAGCCGCCTGACGGCGATCGGCTACCACTCCGCCGGCGCCGGCGCGCTCTCGCTCCAACCGGTCGGACATCAGGCGAACGAGGGCCTCGTGCAGCGAGTCGTGCACGGCATCTTCGGCGGCGGCGGCGGCTCGCCCAAGTGGTACCAGCTGGCGGGCGGCGGCACGTCGGCGCTCGACGTCGGCGCGCCGATCGGCAGCGACGTCTACTCCCCGGTCGACGGAACGGTCGTCGCTATCCGGCCGTTCGTCCTGGAAGGGAAGGCGTACGGGTCCGAGATCGACATCCAGCCCCAGAATGCTCCGTCGGTCGTCGTCGGAGTGACGCAGCTCGTCGCCGACCCGGCGCTCGCGGTCGGCACCCCGGTCGTCAGCGGCGCGACGAAGCTCGGACGGGTGGCCGATCTCGCCGTCGTCGAGCGGCAGGCGCTCGCGCGGTACACGAACGACGCCGGGAACCACGTGACCGTCGAGCTGCGCGCAGCCCCGGTCCTCGCGACCGGCTAGAGGACCCTGCACCGTTGAAGATCCTCTTCCTCGCGGACGTCTTCGGCGTCCCGGGGCGCCGCGCCGTCGAGCAGCACCTGCCCGCGCTGCGCGAGCGCTACGACGCCGACCTCGCGATCGTCAACGGCGAGAACGCGGCGGACGGGGCCGGCATCACCGCGAAGCTGGCCGACAAGCTGCTCGCTGCTGGAGCGGACGTGGTCACGCTCGGCAACCACACCTACCGCCGCGGCGGGATCGCCTCCTACCTCGCCACGAGCGAGCGCGTGATCCGGCCTGCGAACTCCGGCTCGGAGGCGCCGGGCCACGGCCTCACAGTGGTCGAGGCGCGAAACGGCGTCGCCGTCGCGGTCCTCAACCTGCTCGGCCAGCTCTTCCTGCCGACACCGGTGTCCCCGTGGGAGATGGTCGATACGCTGGTGGAGGAGGCCCGGGCAGCGGCGCCGGTCGTCTTCCTCGACTTCCATGCGGAGGCGACGAGCGAGAAGGTTGCCCTGGCGACCTGGCTCGACGGACGCGTCACCGCCGTCATCGGCACGCACACGCACATCCAGACGAACGACGCCCGCATCCTCCCCGGCGGCACGGCGGCCCTCAGCGACGCGGGGATGACGGGCCCGCACGACTCGGTGATCGGCGTCCGCTCGGAGCTCGCGATCGCCAGGATGCGAACCCGCCTACCCGTCCGGTTCGAGCCGGCCGAGGGCGACGTGCGGCTGGAGGGCGTCCTCGTCACGTGCACCGAGGAGGGGCGGGCCGAGGCGATCGAGCTCGTCCGCGTCCCTGCCTGACTGTGTGACGAGCCGGCGGAGCGGCACCGCCGGCGCGAGAAGGGCGATCACGGCGAAGGGATAGAACCACGGGATGTAGGTGTAGAGCCAGTACGTGACCACGAGCTCGAAGCCGGCGAGGAGCACTCCGGTGAACGCGGCGAGCTGCAGTGGCGACTTGTGGCGGGGGAAGAAGGCCAGGGCAACCGCTCCCGCGAGGAGCATCCCCTGCAGCAGGTGCTGCACGATGTGGAGATCGGGGAGCCCACGCGCGTGGTACTGGCCCCAGTCCCAGAGCGACCACGGCGCAGCGCGCCCGATCTGGAAGCCGACCGTGCGCGTCCAGAAGACGTGCGCCTCGTGGAACGGATCGGACGCGAGCAGCAGGATGGAGAAGACCGCGAGCGTGGCGGCTGCGAAGCCCAACGCGAAGCGCCGGCTGGGCCTCCGGCCCGGGTACGTGAGCCAGAGCGGCACGACAAGGAGGGATGCGAACTTCGTCCAGCCCGAGAGCGCCGCGAGGACGCCGCGGGCCGCGGGTCTCGAGACGAGCCAGAAGCCCCAGACGAGGAAGCACGGCATGAGCGCGTCGTTCGTGTTCGAGTTCGAGACGTACTGGGTGAACGGATACGCCGCCCAGGCGAACGCGAGCACGGCGCCGAGTCGTTGGCCGCCGAAGCGCAACCCGACGAGGAAGAGGCCGAGCAGCGTGAGCAGATCGAACGCGATCGCGGTGAAGTGCGCCGCCGGCAAGTCGTCCCACTTCCCGGTCCAGCCCAGGATCGCGTAGCCGGGGATGTACGACTCGTAGGCGACCGGCCCGTACGTGTCCCCTTCCGGGTTCGCGCTCTCGCAGCGGCCGTTCGTCTGGATCCAGTCGCGGATTTCGCCGGCGGCGTCCGCTGGGCCGCAGGATTTCTTCGTGTGCTCGACGGGGAAGTTGCCCCACGGCGCCGTCCCGTGGACGATCCGCTCGGCACCGATCACGCCCGAGTAGCCGACGTCGATCACGTTCGAGCGCTCGACGTTGAGGCCGACCTTGAAGCCGGCCAGGAAGATCGTGGCGCCGAGGAGCGCCCAGACCGGCCAACGAGGCGCGCCCGGGGTACCGCGGTTGCGGACGCCGATCCACGTCCCGCGCAGCACAACCCAGATGAGCAGCGGATAGAAGAGCGGCACCGCCGTGAACACGTCGCCGTGGTTGAAGTACCAGAGCGAGGCGGTCGGCGAGAGGAGGAAGAGCAGGTCGAGGTTGCGGAGCGAGAACGGCCGCCGCCAGTCACCGAGCCCGACGAGGAAGACGAGGCAGAACGCTCCCCACACCCACGGGTTGTTGATGGCGGTACCGCCGAACGCGCCCGGCGAGCCGCGCGCCATCCCCCACGCCACCTGCGGGCCTGTCCACGCCTCCGTCACGTCGCCGCTCGCGTCCACCACCGTGCCCTGGGCGATCTCGCCGGCGTCCCCCCAGAAGATCTTGACCGTCCAATCCTTGGTCTTCGGGTCGTACGTCGCCTCGTGGCTGCGGCCGGAGTGCGGATAGCGCGAGAGCCACGACGCGACCTTCGGATAGCGCTCGAAGTCCTCGA
>Ga0308175_100001103_pt1 | contig 17970 bp, 11 predicted proteins | sample PhyCR1_3_FD_203893 | JGI IMG/M metagenome (GOLD analysis project Ga0308175, IMG submission 203893) | Soil microbial communities from UC Gill Tract Community Farm, Albany, California, United States - DLSLS.C.R1 | ecosystem: Environmental > Terrestrial > Soil > Agricultural land | place: USA...
ACTGCTGAATCCGTCCAGACGGGTGACGCACTCCTCGAGACGGTAGCGTCTGGCGAGCTTGTGACCGCTGTGCAGTTCGGGCGGCGAAGCCTTCCTGCCGGGGCCCTCCGTCCCGCCGCTCCCCTGTGCCTCGTCGCTGTCCGTGTCCCGCTCCGGGTTCTGGGCCACCCCGTCGGCCGTGGACTGGTCCGCCTTCGCGGTCAGCGGCTCGTCACCGCTGTTGTCTGCCACGTCGACGGCAGCCGTGCTCCGTTCCGCCACCGTCGTCCCTGCCTCCCCATCCGTTGCACGCTGTCCGACGCCGAATCCAATTGTGCCCACAGTCCGCCGCTATGCACGACACACAGCCCAGGACGATGGTTGTGCGCCTACCCCCGCCTCAGCGCCCCAGACGCCCGCGAACCATACCCACGAGCGAGTTGAGTTCCTCGATCCGCATCTTGCGGGCGGCGACGAAGAAGACGCCGAGCAGGACCGCGCCACCGGCGATCAGCGCGGCGAACGAACCGACGACGCCCTGGCCGAGGGTGTGCCCGATGCCGTAGCAGGCCGCACCGCTGAGCAGAGCCGCCGGCACCGAGGCGATGCCGAGCCGGGCGTAGGTCCGCAGCACGCGGGCGCCGTCCAGGTCACCGCCGAGCCGCTTGCGCAGCCGCCGCCAGGCGACACCCACCCCGATCGCGTAGGCGAGGCCGTATGCAGCGGCCATGCCCGCCACCGCCCAGCGGGACGGCAGCAGGAAGTAGCAGAGCCCCGAGACAGCGGCGTTGACCGCCGCCACGATGACGGTGTTGTAGAAGGGGGTGCGGGTGTCCTCGTACGCGTAGAAGGCACGCAGGACGACGTACTGCACCGAGTACGGGATCAGGCCGAGGCCGAAGGCCATCAGCATGTAACCCATGTTGGTGGCCGAGCTGATGCCCGCCGAGCCGAAGATCAGCGTGCACATCGGGATGCCGAGCGCGAGGAAGCCGAAGGCGATGGGCACGATGGCGACCGCGGTGGTGCGCAGCCCTTGGGAGATGTCGTCGCGGACGGCTCCGCCGTCGCCCTCGGCGGCCGAGCGCGAGATGCGCGGCAGCAGCGCCGCCATCAGGGACACCGTGATGATGGCCTGCGGCAGACCCCAGATCAGCTGGGCGTTGGCGTAGGCGGCGAAGCCGGTTCCCTTGACACCGGAGTCGTCACCCGCGGCGGTGGACAGCTGGGTCACGACCATGGCACCCAACTGGTTGGCGAGCACGAACAGGACCGTCCACTTGGCGAGCATCGCGGCCTTGCCGAGGCCCTGGCCCCTCCAGTCGAAGCGCAGCCGGATCCGGAACCCGGTCTCCCGCAGATACGGGATCATCGCGAGCGACTGCACCACAAGACCGAGCAGCACACCGGCGCCGAGCAGCCGCTGGCCCTGGGGCGGGATGCTCTCGACGGCCAGGTGGGAGTTGGCCGCGGTGCCGTAGACCCAGATGAACATGCCGAGCGAGATGATGATGACGATGTTGTTCAGGACCGGGGTCCACATCATCGCGCCGAACTTGCCGCGTGCGTTCAGGATCTGACCCATCACCACGTGGATACCCATGAAGAAGATCGAGGGCAGGAAGTAACGGGTGAACGTGACCGCGACCTCGTTGGCCGCCGGGTCGTCCGCGATGGTGGGAGACAGCAGCCGCACCAGCAACGGCGCCGCGAACATCGCGAGACCGGTCAGCGCGGCCAGGGCCACCATCACGAGGGTCAGCAGGCGGTTGGCGAAGGCCTCGCCGCCGTCCTCGTCCTCCTTCATGGAGCGCACCAGCTGCGGCACGAAGACGGAGTTGAGGCCACCACCGACGGTGAGGATGTAGATCATCGTGGGCAGCTGGTAGGCCACCTGGAACGAGTCGGCGAGCAGGCCGAGACCCAGTGCGGCGGCGATCAGCGCGGAGCGGACGAACCCGGTGAGCCGGGAGACCATCGTGCCCGCCGCCATGACCGCGCTGGACTTCAGCAGCCCCGCTGCCTTCCCGCCCTTCTTCGGGACGGGCGGGGCGGCCGTCGCGGTGGCGGCCGCACCGGCGGGCTCGGGAGCCGCGGCCGGGGCCGGCACCGACGACGGCGCGGGGCCGCCGGGAGCGGTGGGTCCGGCCTGGTACGAGGCGTCCGCGTACCGGTTCGGGTGCTGCGGGCTCTGAGCGTGCGGCGGAGCCGGGTAGGGGTCCGCGGGGCGCTGACCGGTGCCCGGACCCGCGGCCGGGCCTGGGACGGCAGGGGGATCCATCGGCGTGGGCCCACCGCCCTGCTGCTGGTCCCGGAAGAGGTGCGCGAAGGCGTCCGGCTCGTGGTACTCCTCACCGGAGTGCGTGACCAGGTCGTCCACGCCCACGAACTGCGTCGTGCGGGGATCGTCGCCGTAGGGCAGGTACGGGGCCGCGCCGTCGGGCTCCGGCGCCGGGGTCTGCGCCCAGACCTGTGGGTCCGGCGCGTGCGGCGACTGGGCCGGCGGGGCGTACAGCGGCTGCTGCTGCTCGTACGTGCCCGGGGGCGGCGGCGGGTGCGCGGCACGGTCGTACAGCGCCTCGGCGACCGGGTCCTGGGCGGCGAGGTCCTGCGCCCGGTAGGGGTCCTGGTCGTAGGCGTCCTGCAGGTACATGTCCGTCGCGTGCTGCGGCGGCACCTGGCCGGGCTCGGGCGGCGGCTCGGGGTAGCCCGAGCCGGCCGCGCCCTGGCCGCGATCACCGTCGTACGGCGCGTTCATGGTTACCCCACCTCATCGTCCCGGGCCACACCGGCCACGACATAGCTCAACGGTCCACTCTCTCACCCGTCCCGGACGGGTCGGTGTTTTCCGGTGCGGTGTCCGGCGCAGGGTCACTCGGCTGCTCCGGGTCCTCCGCTCCGGACGGGGCGTCGGACTCGTCGGGGAGACGGTCCCCGGGGGCGTCGGGGTTCCCCGGATCGTCGTCGGTCTCGCCACCCTCCGCGCCAGGACCGTCGTCCGCCCGACGGGCAGCCGCGCGCTTGCGCTGGGTGTACATCCGGAACCCGGCCAGGACGAGCAGGAGCACACCGCCGCCGATGACCAGCATGACGGTGGGGGTGACCTCGGTGACCTTCACGTCGAAGCTGACCGGGTCGCCGTACTCCTGGCCGTCCTGGGTGTAGAGCTGGGCGATGACCGTGACGCGGCCGTTGGCGTTGGCCGCGGTGGGGAACTTCACGGACTGGCTGTGGCCGCCGGAGACCTCGACGGGTTGCTCGTCGTAGGCCTTGCCGCCGATCTTCAGGCGGGTCGGCATCGTCGAGGTGAGCCGCAGGACCAGATGGCTCACGGGCTGCACGAGGTTGTTCTGGACGGTCACCGGGATGGTGGCGCTGCGTCCGGAGAGCTTCGTCTCGGACTTGTCGATCAGCTTGACCTGGTCGGCCAGCTCGTCGAGCCAGGCCTCGACGTCGCCCCGGAAGCTGTCCGCCTCGGCACCGCGGCCGCGCCAGGACGTGGACATCTCACGGTTTATGGCCCGCCCGAACGGGGTGATCACCCGGGACTGGTCGCTGAGGATCACCTTGAAGTTGTCGAGCTTGTCCTGCGTGCGCGCGATCTGTTCGAAGGCCGTCCTCGGGAGCTCCCGCTTGCGCAGCGAGGAGGGGTAGGCGGACGTCGACGGGATGCGGGTGGTGGCGTCCGGGTCCGGCTTGGCCTTGGCGGCCGCGGTGAGGTTCTGCGCCTGGGACCAGGTGCCGCCCTGGAGCTCCTTCACCGCCTTCGCCATCGCCTGCGCCTGGCCCGCCGACGGCATGCGCTGCGGAGCGACCACGATGCTGCGCTGCGCGTCCGTCTGCGCGTTCACCTCCAGGCTCTGCGCCAGGAACTGCTGGACGGCGAGCGTCGCCGAGCCCGCCTCGGTCAGGTCGTCCTTGAAGGCCGTGGACAGCCGTGCGTCGGAGACTACCGCCGTCGTACCGCCGCCGACCGGGCGAGCCGCGGACGGGGTGTACGGCAGTCCGGCGGTCTCCTGGAGGCTGTCGCTGCGGGCGATCACGCGGTCGGCTCCGGCGGAGGTGGCGACCTTCATGATCGACGGGTCGACAGCGCCTTCCACGGGCCAGGCGAAATCGGTCGTCGGTGTGACGTGAAGCACGGTCTTCACGGTGGTGGCGGCGACGTCGGTGGCGTCCTTGAGGTGGCTGAGCGAGCCGGTGACGCTGGTACCGCTGTGCGCCAGGGAGGCCAGGTCCGGGTCGGCGAAGGGCAGGGCGACGACCTCCTTGCCCACGACGGCCTTCTGTAGCTTGGCCAGCCACTGCTTGGCGACCGCCTGGTGCGGGCCGGCCTTGGTGGTGCCGTCCTCGCCCTGGAGCCGGTAGCTGCCCGCCATGGCGTCCACCGAGGCCAGCAGGTCCGGGTCGATCACATAGGTGACGTCGAGGTCCTTGCCCAGGTCCAGCATCTGCGCCAGCCGGCCGCCCGGTGCGATCTCCTTGGCCAGGTCGTCGTTGAGGAAGACCGGCGTCTGCAGCTCACCGGGGCCCGTCCTCGCCGTCATGTGGGACGTGGAGATCAGCGGCCACAGGAAGGTGGTCCTGGTCTTGGTGTCAGCATCGGACGGCTGCCACGGCAGGAACGTCCGCTGGATGCCGAGCACCTGGTCCCAGGGCTGGGCGGAGGTCTGGCCGGACAGGGCCACACCGAAGTCGTAGACGCCGTCCTGGCCGAGGTCGAGCTGGTCCACCGGGACGGAGATGCTGAAGTGCTGCGCGACGCCAGGCGCGAGCCTGGCGAACTTCTCCACGTACTTGCCGCCGACCTCGGGGCCGGTGCGGGTACGGAGGTCGTCGGAGTGCCGGGAGACGGCGTCGATCGCCGAGCGGGTGTTGAGCAGGGGGCCCACCCGCAAGCCGACATGTGCGCCGGTGACGTTCTGCTTGCCGGTGTTCGTCACCGTCCCGGACACGGTCACCGTGTCCCCGTCCGTCGGGGCGCCCGGGCTGAGCGAGTCCAGGGAGACGGACACCGGGCTGGATGAGGCGGCCTGTGCGGGCGCCGCGGCGGGCAGCTGCAGGAGTCCCGCCAGCAGCGGCACACCGGCCAGCAGTGCTCCGGTGCGCCGCAGCCACCGGCGGGCAGGTGAGGCACTGGTCCCCAGGAAGTCAGCCGCCTCGGCCACGCGCTCGCCCGTCCCTCGTCGTCGTCAGTGGTCGTCGGAATGTGCGTCCACGCATGGTAACGAGGCGCGCTGAGTGGAAGTGCCGCGGTCTGCTCCGCAAGACCCGGGAGCGGCGGCGCCGCGCCCTCTATATCCAGTATCGAGGGGAGAGCGCTTGTACGCCGTAAGCACAGCGCTTGTGCGGGTATGCCGGGAGGTGTCCGCGCCGCTCAATGGAGGCGACCCGGGCCGCCTCGGACACGTACCCTCTTCTGTTGTGCCGAACGCCAACGAAGACACTCCCTCTGCCCTGAGCCAGGCGCAGCACCGCGCGGTCAGCGAGCTGCTGCGGGTGGCCCCCGTCGCCGACGACCTCGCCCGCCGTTTCCAGGCGGCCGGGTTCTCGCTCGCCCTGGTGGGCGGCTCGGTCCGGGACGCGCTGCTCGGCCGGCTCGGCAACGACCTGGACTTCACCACCGACGCGCGTCCCGAGGACGTACTGACGATCGTGCGGCCGTGGGCGGACGCCGTCTGGGAGGTGGGGATCGCCTTCGGGACGGTCGGCGCGCAGAAGAGCGCCCGTGTCGCGGACACCGACTGGCAGTTCCAGATCGAGATCACCACCTACCGGTCGGAGGCGTACGACCGCACCTCACGCAAGCCCGAGGTGTCCTACGGCGACTCGATCGAGGAGGACCTCGTCCGTCGCGACTTCACTGTCAACGCGATGGCCGTGGCGCTGCCGGAGAAGGAGTTCATCGACCCGCACGGTGGCCTTCAGGACCTCGCGACCCAGGTTCTGCGCACCCCCAGTACGCCCGAAGAGTCGTTCTCGGACGATCCGCTGCGGATGATGCGGGCCGCCCGGTTCGCCGCCCAGCTGGACTTCGAGGTCGCTCCCGAGGTCGTCACCGCGATGACGGAGATGTCCGGGCGGATCGAGATCGTCTCCGCCGAGCGGGTCCGGGACGAGCTGAACAAGCTGATCCTCTCCGAGCAGCCGCGCAAGGGCCTGGCCCTTCTGGTCGACACCGGCCTCGCCGACCATGTCCTGCCCGAGCTGCCGGCTCTGCGGCTGGAGAGTGACGAGCACCACCGGCACAAGGATGTCTACGAGCACACGCTGATCGTGCTGGAGCAGGCGATCGCGCTGGAGCAGGAAGGGCCGGATCTCACGCTTCGCCTGGCCGCGCTGCTCCACGACATCGGCAAGCCGCGTACCCGGCGTTTCGAGAAGGACGGCCGCGTCTCGTTCCATCACCATGAAATGGTCGGCGCGAAGATGACCAAGAAGCGAATGACGGCTCTGAAGTACTCGAACGATCTGGTGAAGGATGTCTCACGACTCGTTGAGCTCCACCTGCGCTTCCACGGCTACGGCACCGGCGAGTGGACGGACTCGGCAGTGCGGCGCTACGTCCGTGATGCGGGCCCGCTGCTGAATCGCCTGCACAAGCTGACCCGGTCCGACTGCACGACGCGCAACAAGCGGAAGGCGGTCGCGCTGTCGCGGGCCTATGACGGCCTGGAGGAGCGCATCGGCCAGCTACAGGAGCAGGAGCAGCTGGACGCGATCCGCCCGGACCTCGATGGCAACCAGATCATGGAGATCCTGGGCGTGGGCCCCGGCCCCGTCATCGGCAAGGCGTACCAGCACATGCTGGAGCTGCGCCTGGAGAACGGTCCGATGGCGCACGACGAGGCGATGGCGGCCCTCAAGGAATGGTGGGCCGGACAAGGCTGAGGTGCGGCGGGGTGGGGCCGTGTTTCACGTGAAACACGACCCCACTGCCCTACCGAGGGGGCGATGTTTCACGTGAAACATCGCCCCCTCGGCTGTTCCGGCCGCGGTGGCGTTCGAAGCGGGCCATGCCCACGGCCACCCCGCCATAGATCAGTGCGACGAGAACCACCAGCAGAGCCGAGCGCCCGTCCGGCGGGAGCATCAGCGCGGCGACTCCGGCGGCGCCGACGAAAGCGATGTTGAAGAGGACGTCGTACACCGCGAAGATCCGGCCCCTGAAGGCGTCCTCCACCGACGCCTGGACGACGGTGTCCGTAGCGATCTTGGCTCCCTGGGTGATCAGGCCGAGAGCGAAAGCGGCCACCAGGAGTGGGCCCGTGGCGAAGGGGAGGCCGAGCGCGGGCTCCAGCACGGTGGCCGTGCCGGCGCACACCGCGATCCAACGGCCCGGCCCGAGCCGTCCCACCGCCCAGGGTGTCACCACGGCGGCCGCGAAGAAGCCCGCACCGGACACGGCCAGACCGAGTCCGAGCAGCCGCAGTCCTTCCTCGGGGGTCGCGGAGAGGGCGTAGCGGCACAGCATGAGCAGCAGCACGAGGAGCGCTCCGTAGCAGAAGCGCATCAGCGTCATGGCGGCCAGCGCCCAGGCCGCCTCCCGGCGGCGGGGTGCGGCCAGGTGCCGGACGGCCGAGAGCAGGTCGCGTGCGGTGTCGAGGAGCGCGGTCCGCAGGTGGGGCTGTGCGGGCTCCCGGTCTGGACCGAGCAGAGCGGGAGCCATGCTCAGGGCGGTCAGTGCCGCACACAGATAGAGGAAGGCCCCCAGCAGTACCACCGCGGCATCGGAGTCCGACGCCGCCAGCCGGACCATGAAGGCGAGACCGCCCCCTGCCGTCGCGGCGAGCGTCCCCGCCGTAGGCGACAAGGAGTTGGCGATCACGAGGCGCTCGTTGTCGACCACGTGCGGCAGCGCGGCCGACAGCCCGGCGAGGACGAAACGGTTGACGGCCGTGACGCACAGCGCGGAGGCGTAGAACAGCCAGTTCGGCACATGGTTGACCATCAGTACGGCGGTGGCTCCCGCCAGCAGGGCGCGCAGCAGATTGCCGTACACGAAGACCTGGCGGCGCCGCCAGCGGTCCAGCAGTACGCCGGCGAAGGGGCCGACCAGCGAGTAGGGCAGCAGCAGGACCGCCATCGCCGAGGCGATCGCCGCCGCCGAGGTCTGTTTCTCCGGGGAGAAGACGACGTACGCGGCCAGTGCGATCTGGTAGACGCCGTCGGCTCCCTGGGACAGCAGGCGCACGGTCAGCAGGCGGCGGAAGTCCCGCAGACGCAGCAGGACGCGCAGGTCACGGACGACGGGCATGGGCCCCACCCTCACATATGCGAAGGGTCCCCGGGTCGAGAGACCCGGGGACCCTTCGCAGCCCTGGCAGGAGCGTTCTCTTCGGCGTGCTGAACGGCCGGACCCGTGCTTAGCGCTCGACCTCGCCGCGGATGAACTTCTCGACGTTCTCGTAGGCCTCGTCGTCGAAGTACTGGACCGGCGGGGACTTCATGAAGTAGCTAGAAGCCGACAGGATCGGGCCGCCGATGCCGCGGTCCTTGGCGATCTTCGCGGCGCGCAGCGCGTCGATGATGACACCCGCGGAGTTCGGGGAGTCCCAGACCTCAAGCTTGTATTCCAGGTTCAGCGGGACGTCACCGAAGGCGCGGCCCTCGAGGCGGACGTACGCCCACTTGCGGTCGTCGAGCCACGCGACGTAGTCGGACGGGCCGATGTGGACGTTCTTCTCGCCGAGGTCCCGGTCGGGGATCTGGGAGGTGACGGCCTGTGTCTTGGAGATCTTCTTCGACTCGAGGCGGTCGCGCTCGAGCATGTTCTTGAAGTCCATGTTGCCGCCGACGTTCAGCTGCATCGTGCGCTCAAGGCGGACACCGCGGTCTTCGAACAGCTTCGCCATCACGCGGTGCGTGATGGTGGCGCCGACCTGGGACTTGATGTCGTCACCGACGATCGGCACGCCGGCCTCGGTGAACTTGTCCGCCCACTCCTTGGTGCCGGCGATGAAGACCGGGAGAGCGTTGACGAAGCCGACCTTGGCGTCGATGGCGCACTGGGCGTAGAACTTCGCCGCGTCCTCGGAGCCCACGGGCAGGTAGCAGACGAGAACGTCGACCTGCTTGTCCTTGAGGACCTGGACGACGTCCACGGGCTCCTCGGCGGACTCCTCGATGGTCAGGCGGTAGTACTTGCCCAGACCGTCGAGGGTGTGGCCACGCTGGACCGTGACGCCCTTGTTCGGGACGTCGCAGATCTTGATGGTGTTGTTCTCGCTGGCACCGATGGCGTCCGAGAGGTCGAGGCCGACCTTCTTCGCGTCGACGTCGAACGCGGCGACGAACTCGACGTCCCGCACGTGGTAGTCACCGAACTGCACGTGCATCAGACCGGGCACCTTCGACGCCGGGTCGGCGTCCTTGTAGTACTCGACTCCCTGCACCAGCGACGCGGCGCAGTTGCCCACGCCGACGACGGCTACGCGAACCGAACCCATTCCGGTTGCTCCCTGTGTGTACGAGTGAGGCCCTGAGTGGGACTCACGTGGCGGTGTCGCCGGGCGTATCCGTACCGAAGTGCTCTCCGGTACGGGGCAGGCCGCCCGTCGATCCAGTGGTGGTGTCCTGCTGAGCGGGCCCCCCGGACGCGGAACCCTTCAGGTCCCGCCCGGCCCGCTCGCTCTCGATGAGCTCATTCAGCCAGCGCACTTCGCGCTCCACGGACTCCATTCCGTGGCGCTGGAGCTCAAGCGTGTAGTCGTCGAGGCGCTCCCTGGTGCGCGCCAGGGAGGCACGCATCTTCTCCAGACGCTCCTCCAGGCGGCTGCGCCGGCCCTCCAGCACGCGCATGCGCACATCCCGCGAGGTCTGCCCGAAGAAGGCGAACCGTGCGGCGAAGTGCTCGTCCTCGTACGCGTCGGGGCCGGTCTGCGAGAGCAGCTCCTCGAAGTGTTCCTTACCTTCTGCCGTCAACCGGTAGACGATTTTGGCGCGGCGCCCGGTGAGGGGAGCGGCCAGGGCGTCCTCATGGGTGCTGCCCGGTTCCTCGATCAACCAGCCGTTGGCGAGCAGCGTCTTGAGACAGGGGTACAGGGTTCCGTAGCTGAACGCCCGGAACACACCCAGTGACGTGTTGAGTCGTTTGCGCAGCTCATAGCCGTGCATCGGGGACTCGCGCAGCAGGCCGAGGACGGCGAACTCAAGGATGCCGGAACGACGGCTCATGATCGCCTCCTCTCGGTCCGTCGCGTCTTTATCTCACACTGATGTATCGACTCGATACATCATGACGATAGAACGGCCTTCCGCACGCGACAAGGGGGAGGACGGTGAACGGGATCACATCACCGATTCGTAGGAGGCAAGTTGCCTGTTTTGGGATGAACTTCGGGACTCGGCGGGTTTTGGCGGTGCGTAGTCTGTGCGGCATGCACATCAGCGGGAACCGAGTGACGCCTGGGGGGCGTCCTCGTCCCCGGAGTAGTACGGGTGAATGCGGAACCGACCACATCCGTACTTCGGGGGGACCGGAAACCAGCCGCCGTTTCCAGGCGCGCAAGGGTGCGCCTGCCCGAGGAGTAGTCGTTCGATGAGCGAGCACCGTCGCAAACCGCCGCAGCCGCAGGGAGGCGGACGTGCCGCGGCCCGACGCGGCCAGCCCGGCCCGGCCTCCGGCCGCCGCGCGGCACCGCGAGGCGCCACCGGGTCCTCAGCCGACTCCTATGGGTCCCCTTCCTATGGGTCGGACTCCTATGACGCAGGGGGTGAAGGGCGCTCCTACGGCAGCCGTGCCGAGGCCCGCCGGGCGGCGCAGAGAGGCGGCGGCCGGCGCAGGGTCGGCGAACCGACCGGCCCCGGACGCGGCCGTGCGGGCACGCCCGCCAAGAAGCGTTTGATCAACTACCCACGCCACAACAAGGACGGATGGCACCGCTGGGTGCCTTCCTGGAAGCTCGTCACCGGGTTGTTCATCGGCTTCGTCGGCAGCCTTGTGGCCATGGTCGGCGTGGGCTACGCGATGGTCTCCATCCCCAATGAGAACGACGCGGCCAAGTCCCAGAACAACGTCTACTACTGGGCCGACGGCTCTCAGATGGTCGCGACGGGCACGGGTGTGAACCGTCAGAACGTCACCATCGACAAGATCCCCGAGGCCATGCAGTACGCGGTGATCTCGGCCGAGAACAAGAGCTTCTACCAGGACTCGGGCGTCGACCCCATGGGTATCGCGCGTGCCCTGGGCAACATGGCCCGAGGCGGTCAGACGCAGGGTGGTTCCACGATCACCCAGCAGTACGTCAAGAACACGTACCTCAGCCAGGACCAGACCGTCACCCGTAAGTTCAAGGAGATGTTCATCTCCATCAAGGTGGGGACGAAGCTCAAGAAGCCGCAGATTCTCCAGGGCTACCTCAACACCTCGTACTACGGCCGTGGCGCCTATGGCATCCAGGCCGCCGCCCGGACCTACTACAACAAGGACGCCGTCGATCTCAAGCCCAGCGAGTGTGCCGTCCTCGCGGCACTGCTCAAGGGAGCGACGTACTACGACCCGGCGGGCAACGAGAACCTCGACAAGGCTGCGACGGCCAGTGCCAATCGCAAGCGGTCGGAGGAGCGGTGGTCCTGGATCCTCGGCGAGATGCACAAGGACAAGCGCCTCACCGACGCCCAGTACCAGGAAGCCATCAAGAAGTACCCCATGCCCCAGGACCGCAAGGCGACCAAGGGCATGACCGGCCAGATCAGCTACCTGGCCGACACGGCGAAGAAGTACGTCCTGAACCACTCGAACATCTCTGAGCAGGAGTTCGACAGGGGCGGCTACCAGATCTACACGACCTTCAAGAAGGACAAGGTCAATGCCCTGAGCGCCGCAGTGAAGAAGATCCAGAAGGAGCGGCTCAACCCGAAGCGTGAGCTCGACAAGTACGTCCAGTTCGGTGCGGCGTCGGTGGTCCCCGACAGTGGTGCGATCGTCGCTCTCTACGGCGGTGACGGCTACGAGAACGGTCACTTCACCAACAACGCCGACACCCAGGGTGTCCCCGTCGGTTCGACGTGGAAGCCATTCGTACTGGCCGCGGCCATGCAGTACGGCACGTACGACTCCGGCGGAGAAGGCATCTCGCCGTTGAGCAAGTACAACGGCAACGACCACCTCAAGGTGAAGAAGCCGGACGGGTCGTACTACCTCACCAAGGACAACTCGTTCTTCTTCCAGAAGAACGAGAGCCCTCACCCGTGGGGTTACATCACCCTGCGCAAGGCGATGGAGCAGTCCATCAACACACCCTTCGTGCAGCTGGGCGTCGATGTCGGCATGTCACACGTCCGCGACGTCGCCCGCTCGGCCGGCATTCTCGACCAGAGCATGTCGGTGGACCTCAACCCGTCGTTCGCCATCGGTACCTCCACCCCCAGTGCGATCCGCATGGCCGACGCCTACGCGACCTTCGCCGCGTCCGGCAAGCAGGCGGATCCGTACTCGGTGACCGCCGTCAAGAAGGACGGCGTGGAACAGCCCGGCTTCACCAGGCCCAAGGTCAAGCAGGCGATGGAGTCGAACATCGCCAACAACGTCACGGACGTCCTGCAGAACGTCATCCAGAACGGTACGGCTCAGAACGCCAAGGCCCTGGGCCGTACGGCGGCGGGCAAGACCGGTACCACCGACAAGAACAAGTCGGCCTGGTTCGTCGGCTACACCCAGCAGCTGTCGACCTCGGTGGCGATGTTCCGGGAGAACCCCAAGAACCACAAGTTGCTCTCCATGAACGGCACCGCGGGCAAGGACTCCATCCACGGTGGTGACATCCCGACGCAGGTGTGGACCGAGTACATGAAGGCCGCACTGAAGAACGCGAACGACCCCGGCTTCCCGGACGCGATCAAGATCGGCAAGGTGCATGACGAAGCCGGTGCGCCCGCCCCGACCCCGTCGGTCACCATCACGCCGAGCCAGACGCCGAGCGACTCGCCCAGCCCGTCGCCGAGCCTGACGTCCCCGTCCCCCTCGCCGTCGGCCAGCGAGACCTGCCAGTGGGGCTGGGGCAACAACTGCAACGGCAGTAATGGTGGCACGAACACGGGCGGGACGGACGGAGGTACGACGCCCACGCCCACGGTCACGGACACGACCGGTACCGGCAACACCAGAGGCAATGGCAACGGAGGCCTTTTCTCGGGCCAGACCGGCTAGCTCTCCGGTTTGACCGATTGGTGGTCATTTCGCCCGCCAAGCACGTTTCACGTGAAACGTGGGGCCGCCGCACCCACCAGGTGCGGCGGCCCTCGGCGTATTCCCAGACTGGTACGGCAGGATGTGCCCCATGCCCAGTGCAGAGATGACGCCCGCGGGCGTGCACGAGCCCGATCCCGTACCGCCCGTCGGCGCCGAGCCGGTGCGACCGACCCGTGAGGACGAGGTGGCCGCGGCCGGGAGCGAGCTGATCGGCGGACCGATCGGCCGGCGTGCCCTGCTCGGGACGACCTGGTGGACCCCGCTACGGGTCATCGCGCTCGTGGCGATCGGCATGTTCGCCCTCGGCCTGGTGCAGAAGGCGCCCTGCTACCAGAGCGCCTGGTTCTTCGGCGCGAGTTCGCAGTACACCCACGCCTGCTACTCGGACATCCCCCACCTCTATCAGGGACGCGGATTCGCCGACGGGCTGGTGCCGTACTTCGACCGGCTCCCGGGCGACATGGACTACCTCGAGTACCCGGTGCTGACCGGCGTGTTCATGGAGGTGGCCGCCTGGCTCACGCCGGGCAGCGGCGGCATCCAGCACCAGGAGCAGTGGTACTGGTTCGTCAACGCCGGAATGCTGATGGCGTGCGCGGCCGTCGTCGCCGTGTGCGTGACCCGCACCCACGCCCGGCGTCCCTGGGACGGGCTGCTGGTCGCTCTGGCGCCCGCCGCCGCCCTCACCGCCACCATCAACTGGGACCTGCTCGCGGTGGCCCTGACGGCCGCCGCGATGCTGATGTGGTCGCGGGGCCGCTCACTGGCCTTCGGTGTTCTCCTGGGACTCGCCACCGCCGCCAAGCTCTACCCGGTCCTGCTGCTCGGTCCCCTGCTGGTGCTGTGCTGGCGGGCCGGCACATGGCGGGAGTTCTTCCGGGCCGTGGGCGGCGCGGCCGTCGCCTGGCTGGTGGTGAACCTGCCGGTGATGCTCTTCGCCTACGAGGGATGGTCGAAGTTCTACACGTTCAGCCACGACCGGGGCGTCGACTTCGGGTCGCTCTGGCTGATCTGGGCGCAGAACTCGAGCAACCCGCCCTCCACCGACTTCGTGAACAACGCCGCCGTTGTGCTCGTGGCAGTGTGCTCCCTGGGTATCGCCGCGCTGACGCTCACCGCCCCGCGCCGGCCGCGCTTCGCCCAGCTGGCCTTCCTGATCGTCGCGGTCTTCATCCTGACCAACAAGGTCTACTCCCCGCAGTACGTCCTGTGGCTGGTGCCGCTGGCCGTCCTCGCCCGGCCCAAGTGGCGGGACTTCCTGATCTGGCAGGCCTGCGAGGTGGCGTACTTCCTGGGCATTTGGTTCTACCTCGCCTACACGACCAGTGGGGACGCCCACAAGGGACTGCCCACGCTGGGGTACGACTGGGTGATCGCGGTGCATCTGCTCGGCACGCTCTACCTGTGCGCCGTCGTCGTGCGGGACATCCTCATGCCCGAGCGGGACGTGGTGCGCCGGTCCGGTGACGACGACCCCTCGGGTGGAGTGCTCGACGGCGCCGAGGACGTCTTCGTGCTGGGCGCCGCGGCCCATCCACCCCGCCACGCCGCCCACTTCGACGCGCCTCAGGTGGACTGGGGAAGGCCCGGGCTGCCGCCGAACGGAGAGCGTTCGCTCTGAGCGAACGCGCGCCTGGGCCCACATGAAGAAGGCCGTACACGCGCGATGCGTGTACGGCCTTCTCGGTCCGGGCCCGTACTGTCCGGCGGTCCGGACTAACGGTCCACGATCCGGTCGAACTGGGTTGTGGTGTGCCGCAGATGGGCCACCAGTTCGTCGCCCACCTTCGGCTCGGGGGCGTCCGAGGGGACGAAGAGGATCGACACCTGCATGTGCGGCGGCTCGGCGAACCAGCGCTGCTTACCGCCCCAGACGAACGGGGACAGGTTCCGGTTGACCGTGGCCAGGCCGGCGCGTGCGACGCCCTTGGCGCGCGGCATGACGCCGTGCAGCGCCTTCGGGGCCTCAAGGCCCACCCCGTGCGACGTACCGCCCGCCACGACCACCAGGAAGCCGTCCGAAGCCGCCTTCTGCTGCCGGTAGCCGAAGCGGTCGCCCTTGGTCACCCGGGTGACATCCAGGACGGCGCCGTGGTACTCGGTGGCGTCGTGGTCCCCGAGCCAGAGCCGCGTGCCGATGCGGGCGCGGAACCGGGTCTGCGGGAACTGCTGCTGCAGCCGCGCGAGTTCATCGGCCTTGAGATGGCTGACGAACATCGTGTGCAGCGGCAGCCGGGCCGCGCGAAGCCGGTCCATCCAGCCGATGACCTCCTCGACGGCGTCCGAGCCGTCGGTGCGGTCCAGCGGCAGGTGGATGGCGAAGCCCTCCAGCCGGACGTTCTCTGTGGCGGCGTGCAACTGCGGCAGGTCCTGCTCACTGATGCCGTGCCGCTTCATAGAGGACATCACCTCGATGACGACGCGCGCCCCCACGAGGCCGTACACGCCGTCGACCGACGACACCGAACGGATCACCCGGTCGGGCAGCGGAACGGGCTCCTCGCCCCGCCGGTACGGCGTCAGCACCAGCAGGTCGCCGCCGAAGAAGTCCTTGATACGCGCGGCCTCGTACGTGGTGCCGACGGCGAGGATGTCCGAGCCGAGCCGGGTGGCCTCCTCCGCCAGCCGTTCGTGTCCAAAACCGTAGCCGTTGCCCTTGCAGACCGGGACGAGCCCCGGGAACTGCTCCTGCACGTGCTTGTGGTGCGCCCGCCAGCGCGCGGTGTCGACGTAGAGCGTGAGCGCCATGGCCGGACCCGGACCCTTTCTCGTGGCTGCCGTGTGTCAGTGGGGTGGAGAGCTGTGAAGACTATGGAATCAAACTGCTCAGCGGCGCGACATGTAGATGTCGAGCGCCTTGTGGAGCAGCTTGTTCAGCGGGAAGTCCCACTCGCCGAGGTACTCGGCGGCCTGGCCACCGGTGCCGACCTTGAACTGGATCAGGCCGAACAGGTGGTCCGTCTCGTCCAGCGAGTCCGAGATACCGCGCAGGTCGTAGACGGTGGCGCCGAGCGCGTAGGCGTCGCGCAGCATCCGCCACTGCATCGCGTTCGAGGGCCGGACCTCACGGCCGATGTTGTCGGAGGCGCCGTAGGAGTACCAGACGTGCCCGCCGACGATCAGCATGGTCGCGGCCGACAGGTTCACGCCGTTGTGACGGGCGAAGTACAGCCGCATGCGGTTGGGGTCCTCGGTGTTGAGGGCCGTCCACATGCGCTGGAAGTACGACAGCGGGCGGGGCCGGAAGTGGTCGCGCACGGCCGTGATCTCGTACAACCGCTGCCACTCGGCGAGGTCCTGGTAGCCGCCCTGGACGACCTCGACGCCGGCCTTCTCGGCCTTCTTGATGTTGCGGCGCCACAGCTGGTTGAAGTTCTTGTGCACCTCTTCCAGCGAACGATTCGCCAGCGGCACCTGGAAGACGTAGCGGGGCTGGACGTCGCCGAAGCCGGCGCCGCCGTCCTCACCCTGCTGCCAGCCCATGCGACGCAGCTTGTCGGCCACCTCGAAGGCGCGCGGCTCGATGAAGTCGGCCTCCATGTCGCGCAGGCGCTTCACATCCTGGCTCTGGATGCCCTTCTTGATCGTCTCCGCGTTCCAGCGGCGGATGATCACCGGCGGGCCCATCTTCACGGAGAAGGCGCCCTGCTGCTTGAGGTGGGCGAGCATCGGCTGGATCCAGTCGTCCAGGTTCGGCGCGAACCAGTTGATGACCGGGCCCTCGGGGAGGTAGGCGAGGTAGCGCTTGATCTTGGGCAGCTGGCGGTACAGGACCAGACCCGCGCCGACCATGTCGCCGGTGCGCTCGTCGAACCAGCCGAGATGCTCCGTGCGCCACTCCGCCTTCACATCGGCCCAGGCCGGGACCTGCATGTGGCTCGCCGACGGCAGGCTCTGGATGTAGGCCAGATGCTGCTCGCGGCTGATGGTCCTCAGGGTCAGGCTCATGTCGGGGCGCTCCTCGGGCTGGTGTGTCCCCATGGGTTCAGGGGCTCCGGCTCACCCGCCGAAGCCTACTGCGCCTTGCGACCGCCCCGACTGGGCGCACAGCACCTTCGCCCCGGCCTGTCGCCTGCCGGGGCGTCTGCGCGGTGTTCAGTGAGGCGTCGTAGGAGAGTCGGTGGGCTCAGCCGACGAGCCCACCGAACAGCCCGCCGTTCGCCATGCCGAGCATGAAGCCGACACCGGAGGCGCCCAGACCCAGGATCAGGCCGAACCGTTCACGCGTCGTCACCGAGATCCACTGGCCGTAAACACCGATCACGAGCCCCACCAGTCCGGCCCAGGAAGCGATCAGATGGAGACCGGAGAAGAAGGACGTGATGAAGGCCAGCACGCCCAGGACAAGCGTCACCGCCATGAGGGCGTCCTGGAGCGGATGGGGCTTGCCGTCCGTGGCGAAGAGGGATCCGGCGGTGTTGGGTCGCAATGCCTGCTGTGCCATGGGGCACCTCCTGCGGATCGCGGCGCACAGTAGCGCCATACACACCCGATGTGTACAGACTGACGGTGCCCACCGCCGGATTTCAACCGGAAGCCGGTGTGCAGGTAGTCTGTACCGTCTGCACCGGTGTCTGCCCAGGCCTGTCAGAAATATCTGCGGTCGCACTGCGGGATCCCCCAGCGGGACCCCATCGATTGTCAGTGGTGGCCGATACCGTTGCTTACGCATCACGACCCTCCTGCCACGGAACGACCGTGGCCGCTGAGTCCAAAGGAGGTGGGTTCCACATGCGTCACTACGAGGTGATGGTCATCCTCGACCCCGATCTCGAGGAGCGCGCTGTCTCCCCGCT
>Ga0308175_100001104_pt1 | contig 17961 bp, 13 predicted proteins | sample PhyCR1_3_FD_203893 | JGI IMG/M metagenome (GOLD analysis project Ga0308175, IMG submission 203893) | Soil microbial communities from UC Gill Tract Community Farm, Albany, California, United States - DLSLS.C.R1 | ecosystem: Environmental > Terrestrial > Soil > Agricultural land | place: USA...
GGGACGGGAGTGTAGCGCGGCGGGAAGGCGTTGGGGAGGTTCTCGACCAACTCGCCGACGGCCTCGCCGATGATGTCCAGGTGCAATGTCATCTCGCAGGTTTCCCGTGACTGCCCGAACCATACCATCGCCGATAAGGTTCGGAAAACCTCAGAACCATCCGAACAGACGCTTGCGGCGGCCGCGCGGGGTCTGCACCTGAATCTTTGCAGTCGCGGCGCCGGGGCTGAAGCGGATGAAGGAGCGGCCGCCGAGGCGTTCGAGGATGGCCTCGCGCATGGCGGCGAAGTCGAAGAATTCCTGCCGGCGTAACACCTCGTAAGCGAGGCGCATCTGGACGGCGACGTCTTCGGCCGGGACGCGCCCGGTGCTGGAGCCGAGGCCGGGGAGGGCGAGCGATCGGATGCTGCCGGGAACTTGGCGGTTCTGTTGTGCCGCGGCCTGGAGGGCGGCGCCGAAGGCGAGGGCGACGTTGAGGGTGCCGCGGACGCACTCGGCCGAGCCGCCCATGGTGGGGGAGGAGATGAGGAATTTCGGGAGCGGGCCGCCGGGCGGGGCGACCAGGCCGTCGGTGGGGGCGCAGGCGGCGCAGCCGACGGGGACTGAGCCGCCGAAGCGGACGCGGACCTCGCGCTTGACGCGCTGCTGGATGCCGTCGCCGAGGTAGCGACGGACGACGGCGTCGAAACCGCCGTCCATGGTGGCGCGGGCGTTGGTCGGCGTGACCCACGCGTCCGCCTGCTGGCGGAGCATGGAGTCGTGGACGACCTGGACGGCACCCTCGCCGGCGAAGGCGTCGTTCCAGGCGTCGATCAGACGGCCGTTCAGCTCCGCCAGAGTGACTGTGAATTGCATAAAGACCTCCTTAGCGAAAGAGTGGGGTATTCCCTTTTTTAAATTAAGCGGTGAATTCGATGAGGTACTCGACGCGGTGCTGGCGCGGGTCGTAGATGACGTATTCGTCGTCGGCGAATTGGGACTGCCGCAGGAGGGTGCCTTTGACGCCGTGGCAACTGTGGCAGCCTTCGGGCGGGGCGGACAGGCCGTAGGTGATCCTGGTGTAGTCGCGGACGCGCCCGAGGGCGACGGTGGCGAGGGCCATCATGCGTGTGCCGCGGCCGTTGCGTCCCGGGGAGGTGTAGGCGCAGCTCGTCGAGGCAGCGTCGCCGAAGTAGATGCCGTTGCCCAGCCAGCCGGCGTCGGTGCGGCGGACGCCGAGATTGACGACCACCTTGGGGAGCAGAATGCCGCGGGAGAGGATGCCAACCCAGTTCTGGATGCGCGAGCCGTGGAAGAGGAGCTGGTGGTTGTCGGTGGACGAGGTGAACTGCTCCCACTCGGGCGGGCGGCGGACTTTGAAGATGTTTTTGACGTCGATGGACCAGTGGCCGCACTTTTGCCGGCCGCCGGTGACGTGGTTTTCGAGGCGGCGGTATTCGTCGGCGGCGGGATCGAGACACGCCAGGTCGCAATTGAGGGAGCGGTACTGCTGCTCGACCTTGGAATCGAAGAGGATGCTGCCGCGGTCGCCGTTGATCTGGAGCATGTCCTTCATGAGCTGGAGGGTTTCCTGCTTCTGCCCGCGGGATTTGTCGGAGCCGATGCGGGAGGAGGCGAGGGAGAGTTCGCGGTAGCCTTTTCGGGGGCCGGTCTTTTCGCGGTAGAGGGATTCGTAGGCGAGGCGGGCTTCTTCGACGGACGTGAAGTAGCGGCACTCCTTCTGGCCGGCCTCGGGGTTGAGGTCGAGGTCGTCGGTGCGGCCGTAGTGGGTGAAGAGGCGGCAGGCGTGCTTGACATTCGATTGCCCCGCCGCGTGTAACTCCAGGGCGTAGAACTTGTTGTGATTGGACTTGAGGTCCGTCACCTGGAGGACCGCATTCTGGACGACGGTAAACTCCTGTGGGAACGTGGGTTGTCCAGATTCCCCACTTTTCCAAACCTTCACCGCAGTCATGATTCCTCCTTGCCTGCCGGGGGGATGAGGGGTTGACTGAACGATTCAGAGTTCGCGCCTTGTTCGGTCAGTTTTATAACTGTTAAACAATGTATTGTCAAACTGAAAAGAGGGAAAAATCTCAAATATTCTGGCATGGCGGTTAGCGGCTATTCAGCCATTCGCGCAACGCGCGGACGGCGGCGGTTTGGCCCCTTGAAAGGCCGATGGAGAGGAGGCGGTTCAGCTCATCGACGGGCCCATCGGGGAAACTGGGGCTCGCGTCAATCGCAATGTAGTCACCGTCATCATTCCGCCGGAGCGGAGTGACGCGTCGGCCGTCGTAGCGCCAGACCTCGGGAACGCCCAGGGCGGCGTAGATCGGTTGGCGCGCGATATCCGGGGGAGAGATGTCAACTTCCACGGCGAGGTCTGGTGGGGGATCGACGGTCAGGTCCAACTTTTGTTTGCCGATCACCGCCGGCGCGTTTGCGATGTAATAGCATTCGTCGGGTTCGAGGCCCTTTTGAAGGTCTTCGCGATCGAACGTGGTTGAGCCCAGGCCTTCCACTTCGATTTGCATCGCGTCGGCGTAAGCTTCAATGAGCCGGGCCACAATTTTCTCGACGTGCTCATGAAGTGGCGACGGGGACATGATTTCGAGCCTACCTTGGTCGAAAGTAAGGCGGATGGGGCGGTCGCCGACTTCGGCGAGGAGCGACTGGTACAGCGCCCAACTGACGCCGTTGAGAACGACCCGGCGCTGGACATTCTGAATGGGAGGAGCGGCCAATGTCATTGGACTTCGCGTCGATTATAACATGAAAGCCATCACTTCAGGTGCCCCTCGGGCTGGGCAGAGGGGGGCGTTTGGGGGATTCGCGATCGCAACGGCCACGGGGCGAAGGTTTTTGTAGCCTGCGGCGTCACCTGCGGCAGGCGTCCGGGCACCACCTGGCAGGCGAAGACTTTGGCCTCGTGCATGCTGACGTTGGGATCGGCCAGCATCGGGATGAGGTCGTTGGCCTGGCAGCCGACGGATTCGCCGGCGAAACCCCAGTGGAAGGGGAGGCCGATTTGGTGGATGGTTTTGCCGTCGATCACGAGGGGCTTGAGGCGGCGGGTGACCATGGCGCGGGCCTCAATGGCGCCGCGCGGGGAGCGGACGGTGAGCCAGCCGCCGTGGGTGATGCCCTTCTCGGCGGCCAGTTCCGGCGAGAGCTCGACGAACATTTCCGGCTGGAGCTCGTTGAGCCAACTGTTGAAGCGGCTCATCGGGCCGCTGAGGTAGTGCTCGGTGAGGCGGAAGGTCGTGGCGACGATCGGGTATTCGCTCTCGGGCGTGTGGGCGAGGACGTTGAGCGGGCCTTGGAAGTAGCGGACGGTCGGGCTGTCTTCCTGGTCGGGGTAGAGGAGGTTGTGGAGGGGGGATTCGACGGGTTCGTAGTGCGCGGGGAAGGGGCCGTCCTTGGCGGCGCCGGGGGCGAAGAGCCAGGCGACGCCGTCGGGCTTCATGATGAAGGGCTGGTCGCCGGCGATGGCGGCCATCCCGGCGGCACCGGGGGGTGGGCGGTAGTCGGGCGCCTTGTCCGGGGGGAAATCCGGCTCGTCCACGCCGGTCCACTTCTTTAGCTGCTCGTCCCACCAGATGTATTTTTTGCGCTGAGACCAGGGGCGTCCCTGCGGGTCTGCCGAGCAGCGGTTGTACATCATGCGGCGGTTGTGCGGCCAGGCGAAGCCCCAGTTGGGCTGGACGGGGTTGTCGGTGACGATCCGCTCGCGGGCGCGGTTGCGGTCGTAGGCGGGGAAGACGCCGGAGTAGATCCAGCAGCCGCAGGCGGTGGAGCCGTCGTCTTCGCATTCGGAGAAACCGCTCAGGAGCTTGGGTTTTCCGGTCTTCTGGTCCTTCTCGCTGACTTTGAACCCGTTAATTTCCTGGAGGACCTTTTCGGCGTCGGGCTCGCCTTCGATCCGGCTGATGCTCCCGTCCGGCAAGCGCGGCGGATGGTCGAAGTCGTAGTCCCACGTCAGCGCCTGGATCGCCTGGTCCTGGGGCATGGTCGAGCCGGCGTAGAGCTGCTTGAGGCGCTTGCCGAGGTTGTAGACGAACCACAGGTCCGAGCGGCTGTCGCCGTCGGGATCGACCGCCTTGTCGTGCCACTGGAGGACGCGCTGGGTGTTGGTGAAGGAGCCTTCCTTGGCGGCGATGGAGGCGGCGGGGATGAAGAAGACTTCGGTCTTGATGTCCTTGGCGGGCGGGCCGGTGGGGTCGTCCTTCCAGAAGACGGCGGACTCGGTCTCGAACCAGTCGAGGACGATGAGCCACTGGAGCTCGCGCAGTCCTTTGCGGTGAAGCCCGGCGTTGGGCCCGCCGCCGCCGGGGTTTTGGCCGAAGAGGAAGTAGCCCTTGACGTTGCCGCGGGCCATTTCGTGGAAGAATGGGAGTTGGGAGTAGTCGCCGTCGATGCGGGGGAGCCAGTCGAAGTGGAAGTCGTTTTGGGGCGTGGCGGCGGGGCCGTACCAGGCTTTGAGGAGGCTGACGGCGAACTTGCGGAAGTTGGCCCAGTAGCCGTTGGTGAGGGCTTCGTACTCGCAGTACTTGTCGAGGGATTCGTGATTGGGGTCGGCGGCCGGCTGGGGGAGGTAGCCGGGGAGCAGGTCGTATAGCGTGGGGATGTCGGTGGAGCCCTGGATGGAGGCGTGGCCGCGCATCGCCATGATGCCGCCGCCGGGCCGGCCCATGTTGCCGAGGAGTTGCTGGATGATGCCGGCGGCGCGGATCATCTGCACGCCGGTGGAGTGCTGGGTCCAGCCGAGGGCGTAGACGATTGCCGAGGTGCGTTCGCGCCCGCTGTTCTGGCAGAGGAGGTCGGCGACGCGGAGGAATTCTTCTTCCTTGCAGCCGCAGACGCGCGCGACGAGGTCGGGGGTGTAGCGGGCGAAGTGTTTCTTGAGGAGTTGGAAGACGCAGCGGGGGTGCTGGAGGGTGGGGTCTTTTTCGATGTGGCCGCCGGGGGGAGGGGTGGTGGAGTCGTCGCGCTTGGCGGAGTGGCTGCTGGCGCCGCCCATCAATCCATATCCGTGCATGCCTTTGTTGGAGGAGTCGCCGGAACCGTCGCCTTCACTGGAACCGGATGATCCCACCGCTGAAGCGGTGGGCTTGGCGGGTTGGTGGTCGGTGACGGAGCCGGAGTAGGCCCATTTGCCTTGGTCGGAGTGGTAGACGCGGTCTTCTTTATTGTAACCGGAGAAGAGGCCATCCAAATCTTCGGGACCTTGGTAGCCTTCGGCGATGATGGTGGAGGCGTTGGTGTAGTGGAGGACGTATTCCTTGAAGTACTTTTCGTGGGTGAGGATGTGGTTGATGATGCCGCCGAGGAAGGCGATGTCGGAGCCGGCGCGGATGCCGACGTAGAGGTCGGCCAGGGCGCTGGTGCGGGAGAAGCGGGGGTCCACGTGGATGAGGGTGGCGCCGCGTTCTTTTGCTTTCATGGGCCAGCGGAAGCCGACGGGGTGGGCCTCGGCCATGTTGGAGCCCATGATGAGGATGCAGTCGGAGTTCGACAGATCCTGCTGGTTCGTCGTCGCCGCCCCGCGTCCGAAGGAGGCGCCCAGACCGGGCACCGAGGCGCTATGTCATATCCTGGCCTGATTTTCGATGGAGACGATGCCGAGGGCCCCGCCGAAGAGCTTTTTCATCAGGTAGTTCTCTTCGTTGTCGAGGGTGGCGCCGCCGAGTGAGCCCATGTTGGTGACGGCATTGAGGTAGTTGCCTTTTCTATCCTTTTCCTGGTAGCCCTCGTCGCGGGTCTGCTTGACGAGGGTGGCGATGCGGTCCATGGCCCATTGCAGGGGCTTGGTTTCCCAGTGGTCGGAATGGGGGGCGCGCCAGAGGACGGTCTTGACGCGATGCGGGTTGTGGTGGAGCTGGAAGGTGTTGGCGCCTTTGGGGCAGAGTGTGCCTTCGTTGATGGGGCTGTTGGGGTTGCCTTCGATGTCGATGACTTCGCCGCCTTTGACGTAGATGTTGGTGGAGCAGCCGACGGCGCAGTAGGGACAGACGCTGTCGACGACCGTCGCGCCGTTCAGGCGGGAGGATTTCTGGAGGGTCTGGCGGCTGAAGGGCTGGGGGGGGCGGGGGGAGGGGTCGGGGAAGAAGGGGAGTCGCATGGGGGCCTCCGCAGTGGTTAAGTCACGTCTGATTCTTCTACATGCCGCAGGGGGCGGTGACAACACCGATTCCATCGGCGAAGCTTCTTGCGTATGATATCACCGCATGATACTATATTGGGGTGGGCCGTCACGACCGCACGCTTGCGGCGATCTTCGAGCAGCCGGTACGAGCCGACGTACGCTGGGCTGACATCGAATCGCTGCTGGCGCACCTTGGTGCGGAGATTACGCAGGGGGAGGGGTCGCGCGTGCGGATCGCGCTGCGCGGCGTGCGCGCCGTGTTTCACCGGCCGCACCCTCGAAAGGAAACCGACAAGGGCGCGCTCAGGTCGATGCGCCGATTTCTGACGGAAGCAGGAGTGAAGCCATGATGCAGTACAAGGGTTACGTGGGGAAGGTGGAGCTCGACCCGGAGGCGAAGCTCCTGCACGGGGAGGTTGTGGGGATCCGGGACGTGGTGACGTTCCAGGCGGAATCGGTGGGCGGCATCGAGAAGGCGTTCCGGGAGTCGGTTGATGATTACCTGGAGTTTTGCAAGTCCCGCGGCGAAGAGCCGGACAAGCCGTATTCCGGTCAATTTCTGGTTCGACTCGAGCCCGAGCTGCACCGCCGGCTGAACATGGTGGCGCAGGCAACGGGCACCAGCCTGAATGCTCTGGTGGCGGAATACTTGGAGAGGGAAGTGTCGCAAGCGATTGGCAGGTCGGCGAGGGCATCGAAATCCACAAAAGCCTCGCCGGTGGCACGACAGCGCAAGCGCATCAGCGCTTAGGAATTCACCAGCTCGTCGAGAGGGCAAACACGAGGTTCGCCCCTACTTGGATGCGCGGGCGTCGCCGAGGCGGCGTTTTTGGGTGGCCAAGTAGGCGAAGAGGTCGCGGATTTGTTGGGGTTGCATGGCTTCTAACAGGCCTTCGGGCATGCGAGAGGTTTTGGAGGCTTCGAGGCTGGCGATCTGATCGCGGGGGACGGTGATGCGCTGGGTGCCGTCTTCGATCGTCACCGAGGCGGGGGAGGATTCGACGATGTGGCCATTGAGGATCAGCTTGTTTTTGGTTTTAAGGGTGTAGGTGGCGTATTCCTCGCGGATGGCGGCGCTGGGGTCCACGATGTTGGGGATGAGGAAGTTGAGGTCGGTGCGATCGTAGGCGGTGAGGTCGGGGCCGACGCGCTTGCCTTCGCCGAGGAGGACGTGGCACTGGGCGCAGGTGGCGGTGAAGATTTCGTGGCCGCGGGAGGGGTCGGCGTCGCCTTCGGAGAGGATGTTGCGAACGCGGGCCATGGATTTCTGCTTTTCCTCGGAGCTGGTGGGGCGGAGGGAGCCCCATAGCTTGGTGACGCGGGCGGTGAGGTCGGCGTTGCCGTGGAGGAGGATGTGCTGGACCTGGTCGGTGGGCAGATCGCGGGTCGCGACTTTGCCGGCTTCCACGGCCGACAGCAGCATCGCGGCCCATTGCTCCCGCCCGCACAGGAGTGCGTAGGCGCGCTGGCGGAGGTCCTCTTTCATTCCCGGCAGCAGCGCCAGCACCTGCTCGGCGATCGCCTTGTCGTCGTAGCGGGCGAGGGCGGCCATGGCGGCGGCGCGGAGGTCGGTGGGCTGCTTGGGGCCGATGAGTTTGAGGAGGGCGGCCTGGGCACCGGGGGTGGCGGATTCGCCGAGGACTTGGATCAATTTGATCCGCTCCGCTTTGGACGTCTTGTCCGAGGCGACCAGCGCGACGGCCTGCTCGAAGGCGCTCTTGCTGCCGATGCGCACGCCCAGCCGCACGGCGGCAAGGTTGGGCTTTGCCGAGCCGGCAGCCGGCTCGCCCAGGAGGTGTTCGACGGCCGCCGAGAAACCCGCCGGCACGTTCTGGAGGACGCCGCCTTCGAGCCCCTTGTCCATGCCTTCGACGAGCAGGTTGCGCTCGGTGTCGCCGGGGGCGATGGTGAGGAGTGTGGCGCAGGTTTCGAGGTTTTGCCGGGCAATCTCCGGCGTGCGGTCGGCGGCGTAGCGGCGGGCGAGCCGATCCAGGAGATACTTGCGGACCAGGTTGGCCTGCCAGACCTCGGCGGAGTTGAACATCGCCAGCACGTCCTGCCGGTCGCTGGTCGCCTTGCTCTCGACCGCCCACCAGATCAACAGCGGAATGTAACGGTCGTTCAGATCGTCTTCCCGGACCATCAACCCGCGGACGATCGGCAGGCCCTGCTTGGCCGGCAGCCGCTTGGCCGAACACGCGAGCTGGCTGCGCACGGTGGGGGCCGGGTCCTCCCGCGCCATCGCCGCCAGCCGCTCGCCCACCTGCGGCGAGACCTGGTTCTCCTCGCAGAGCAGCCGCACTGTCCACCCTCGGACGTCCGCCTCCGGCGAGGCGAGGCACTGCCCCGCCGTCGCCTCGTCCAGCCCGCCGCTCAGGTACAACGCCCACAGCGCCTGAAGCGCCGTGCGCCCGGTGTTCTTCTGCAACATCTCCTTCAGCGCCGGCACGACCGATGCGTCGCGCCGCTCGGCCAGGATTCGCCGCGCGGTGCGGGCGTACCAATCGTTGGGGTGGGTCAGGAGCTTAATGAGCTCGGCGCTGGGCAGCTTTTCGAGGTCAAACGGCTTGGCCAGCGGCAGGCCGCGCGGGGAGACGCGGTAGACGCGGCCGGTCGTCTTGTCCCAATCGTCCTTCTCCTCGACGTGGTTGATGCGCGGGTCGTACCAGTCGGCGACGTAGATCGCGCCGTCGGGTCCGGTCTTGATGTCCACGGGGCGGAAATTCTTGTCGGTGGAGCTGAGGAATTCGCCCTCGCGCTTGCTGGTGAAGCTGGAGCCGGCGGGCGTGAGGGTGTGGACGTCGATGAAATTCTCAAGCACGTTGGGGGCGATCCATTTGCCGTTGTAGTAGTCGGGGAAGGCGCCGCCCTGGTAGATGATGCCGAGCTGGGTGACGTGGCCGCCGCGCCAGCCGGAGTGGGGGACGTGGTCGAAGTAGCCGAAGGCGTAGGGGTTGGAGAGGGCGCCATGCTTGCCGAAGTTCTTGATGAAGTAGCCGCCCTGGACGTAATGGACCGCGACATACTTGGCGTAATTGGTGCCGGTGAGCAGGTCGCCGTGCTCGTCCCATTCGAGGCCGAAGGTGTTGCCGCCGCCTTCGCTGAAGACTTCGAAGCGCTTGGTGCGGGGGTGGTAGCGCCATGCGGCCTGCTGGAAGGTGTGACCCTGGATGTGGGCGGTGTTGGTGCTGCCCTGGCAGCCGTAGAGCCATCCGTCGGGGCCCCAGGTGAGGTGGTTGGCGACGGCGTGCGCGTCTTCCATGCCGAAACCGCTGAGGACGACCTGGGGGTCGCCGTCGGGGAGGTCGTCGCCGTCATTATCGGGATAGAACAGCAGGTAAGGCGTCTGGAGCACCCACATGCCGCCGTAGCCGAGCTCGACGCTGGTGGCGAGATTCAAGCCCGTAATGGCGTCCTTGGATTTGCGGTAGTGGCCGTTTTCGTCGGGGTCTTCGAGGACGGTGATGCGGTCGGCGCCTTTGGGGCCGATGGGCGGGGGCTCGGGGACGCGGTCGTAGGTGGTGCGGAGGAACTGGTCTTTGGAGAGGGCCTTCAGGCCGGCGGGGGCGGGGTATTGGAGGTATTGGACGACCCAGAGGCGGCCGCGGGGGTCGAACATGAGGTTGACGGGCTGGCGGATCGTGGGCTCGGAAGCGGAGAGCTTGATTTCGAGACCGTCGGGGAGCTTGAAGTGGTTGAGGGACTCTTCGGGGGAGAGGCCGGCGGCCAGCGACGGCACCGCGCAGGCGAACGACAAGGCTACGCCCCATGCGATCGAAAAAACACGACCTTTCACGGCACTCTCCTCGACGTGCGATCTGTCCATGCGCCTGGCCCGCCGGCGGGCCGCACTATAACTGGCGTGCGGCGGCGGTATCAAACATAATGCCGGGCCGGGGCTTTCGTTGATCCCAACTGATTGCGAGGACGATTGTGAAGCACCGTCGATGCTGTGTCGTAGCCGCGATGATGATGGCTGTCGCTCCGCTGGGTGTGCGCGCGGACGGGCCGCGGGACAACATTCCGACGGACGTGCGGCCGATCCCGCCGCTGCCGGCGAAGGAACTGTCGGAGGCCGATCGGAAGGAGATCGAGGCAGCCGGCGCGCGGTTGGGGCAGGAGATCGAGGTGCTGCGGGGTGAGCTGGCTGACAAGCCGAAGTTGCTGGCCCTTCTGCCGGACGTGCAAATCTATCACAATGCGCTGCGGTATCCGATTCAGTACCATGAGGCGATCGACATCAAACGCGCCAGACAGGCGCTGGCGGACGGGTTGAACCGGGCGAAGGCGCTGCGGGCGGGGCAGGCGCCCTGGGTCGCGGGCGGGGGGCCGCGGGGATACGTGTCGCGGATTGACTCTTCGGTGCAGCCGTATTTGCTGAGCGTGCCGAGCACGTACACGCCGGGGACGAGTACGAAGTTCCGGCTGGACCTGAGTTGCCACGGCCGCAGCGAGACGTTGACGGAAATGGCGTTCATCTACGGCAAGCCCCCTGCCGCGACGGATCATTTCACCGTGGGGTTGTACGGACGGTATTGCAACGCGAACAAATTCGCGGGGGAGATCGATTTGCTCGAAGCGATGGACGCTGTGAAGGGGCAGTATCCGATCGATGAGAACCGTGTGGTGGTGATCGGCTTTTCGATGGGCGGGGCGGCGTGCTGGCAGTTTGCGGTGCACTACACGGACTTGTTCTGCGCGGCGTCACCGGGGGCGGGGTTTGCGGAGACGAAGGAATTCCTGAAAGTGTTCCAGAAGGAGGAAATCGCCCCGCCGTGGTGGGAGCAGACGCTGTGGCACTGGTACGACTGCACGGATTATGCGGTGAATTTGTTCAACCTGCCGACGGTGGCCTATGCCGGCGAGATCGATCCGCAGAAACAGGCGTCGGACATGATGGAGAAGGCGATGGCGGCCGAGGGGCTGACGCTCGAGCGGCTGATCGGGCCGGGGACGAAGCACGCGTACGAGCCGAAGACGAAAATCGAGTTGGACAAGCGGCTGGATGCGTACGCGGCGAAGGGGCGGAATCCTGTGCCGCAGAAGATTCGATTCACGACGTGGACGCTGCGGTATCCGCACATGTTCTGGGTGCACGTGGAGGGGCTGGACAAGCACTGGGAGCGGGCGCAGGTGGATGCGGAGATCGCTGGCCAAACGGCAGTGAAGGCGAAGACGCAGAACGTTTCGATGCTGACGCTGTCGTTCCCGGCGGGCGAGTGCCCGTTCGCGGCAGGGTCGAAGCCTTCCGTGACGATCGACGCCACGACGCTGGAGGGGCCGGTGGTGGCGCAAGACAGGTCGTGGGTGGCGCGGTTCGCGAAGTCGGGGACGGCGTGGATCACGGCGGCGGCGGGGGAGGGGCGTTTGCGCAAGCGGCCGGGGTTGCAGGGGCCGATTGATGATGCGTTTCTGGATCGGTTCATCATGGTCCTGCCGACGGGAAAACCCTTGAGTGAGAAGACGGGGAAGTGGGTGGAGGCGGAATCGAGGCACGCGATCGACCATTGGCGGAAGCAGTTCCGCGGCGAAGCGATCGTGAAGAAGGACACGGAGGTGACGGACGGGGACATCGAGAAAAGCAACCTGGTGCTGTGGGGCGATCCCGCCAGCAACCAGGTGCTGGCGAAGATTGCGGCCAAGCTGCCGGTGAAATGGGGCGGGGACGCGGTGCTGATCGGGGATAAGACGTTCGCGTCGGCGAATCACGTTCCGGCGATGATTTATCCGAATCCGCTGAATCCGGGGCGGTACGTGGTGGTCAACAGCGGGTTCACGTATCGGGAGTACGATTACCTGAACAACGCGCGGCAGACGCCGAAGCTGCCGGACTTTGCGATCCTGGACGTGGAGACGCCGGCGAGTTCACGGTCGCCGGCGGGGGTGGCGTATGCGGGGTTTTTTGACGAGGGGTGGCAGTTCATGGCGGATGAGCGGCAGCCGAAGCCGTAAGAAGCCTGCCCAGGAATCGACACGAGTTTCACACGAATGAAAGCGCGGGCAGACGGCGTAAGATGATTCGTCATGCCCGCCGACCGCGTCAATCTCCCACCGGCCAAATACGACGCCTTGCACCGGGCGGTGCTGGCCGGGTTGCTCAGCAACGTGGGCAACAAGACCGATACGTACGAGTACACGGGGGCGCGCGGGGTGAAGTTCAGCATTTTTCCCGGGTCGGCGCTGTTTCACGCGAAACCGCAGTGGATCGTGGCGGCGGAGCTGGTCGAGACGACCAAGCTTTACGCGCGAACGTGTGGGCGGGTGCGGCCGGAATGGGTCGAGCGGCTGGCGGAGCACCTGGTCAAGCGGACGTATTCGGACCCGCACTGGAACGCGCAGACGGCGCACGTGACGGCGTACGAGAAGGTGACGCTGTACGGGCTGGTGCTGGTGCCGCGGCGGACGGTGCACTACGGGCCGATCGATCCGAAGCAATCACGCGAAATTTTCATTCAGCACGCGCTGGTGAACGGGGAATACAACTCGGACGCGCCGTTTTTCCGGCACAACCGGCGGCTGATCGACGAGATTCGTACGCTGGAGGCGAAGTCGCGGGCGGCGGACGTCCTGGCGGATGAGAAGGTGCAGTTCGATTTTTATGACTCGCGCGTGCCAGCCAATATCCACAACGGGCCGGCGTTTGAGAAGTGGCGGCGGGAGGCGGAGCGCCTGAACCCCAAGCTGCTGTACATGTCGCGGCGGGACCTGATGCGGCACGCGGCGCACGGCGTCACGGCCGAGCTCTTTCCGGACACACTTGCGGTCTCGGGCGTGACGCTGCCCCTGGAGTATCACTTCGAGCCGGGGCACCCGGCCGACGGCGTGACGGCGACGATCCCCCTGGCGGCGCTGAACCAGATGCCGGCCGAGCGGTTCGAGTGGGTGGTGCCGGGGTTGCTGAGGGAGAAGATCACCGCGTTGATCAAGACCTTGCCGAAGCAGGTGCGGGTGAGCTTCGTACCGGCGCCGGACGTGGCCGAGGCGGCGTTCGCCACGCTCAAACCCGGCGACGGGTCGCTGTACGACGCGCTGGCGAGCTTCCTCACGCGGCTGAAGAACGTGGCGGTGCACCGGCAGGATTTCGACCCCGGCGCGTTGATGGACCACCTGCTGATGAACTTCAAGGTGGTGGACGATTCGGGGCGGCAGGTGGCCGGCGGGCGGGACCTGAACGCGATCAAAAAGCAGCTGGGCGTGGCGGCGCGGGAGACGTTCGCGGCGATGCCGGCGGGGGAATATCACAAGGACGGGATCAAGGCGTGGGATTTTGGGGATTTGCCGGAGTCGGTGGAGGTCAGGCGGCATGGGATGACGCTGCGGGGGTATCCGGCGCTGGTGGACAACGGGCCGGGCGAGGCGGTTTCGTTGCGATTGCTGGATTCGCTTGATGCGGCGAACGCTTCGCACAGGGCGGGCGTGCGGCGGCTGTTCATGCTCCAGGTGCGGGAAGACCTGGCGTACCTGCGGCGGAACATTCCCGGCATCGACCAGCTCTGCCTGTGGTACGCCACGCTGGGGAATTGCGACGATTTGAAGGCGGACCTTTTGGCGGCGGCGGCGGACCGGGCGTTTTACGACGACGACCCGTTGGCCGCGGCGCTGCCGCGGACGCACGCGCATTACGTGGCCGAAGCGCAGGGGGCGTGGAGGCGGTTGCTGCCGGTGGGGCAAGAGCTGTCCGCCCTGGCGAAGGAGGCGCTGGCGAACTATCACGAGCTGGCGAAGGGGTTGGCGGGCGAGTTCGCACCCGCGCTGGACCCGGCGGCGGCGGACATGCGGGAGCAGCTGGCGATGCTGGTGCCGAAGAATTTCCTGACCGACACGCCGTACGTCTGGCTGCGGCACGTGCCGCGGTTTCTCAAGGCGATGCAGGTGCGGCTGCGGAAGCTGACCAACGCGGGGCTCAGTCGCGACACGGCCGCCGCGGCGGTCGTCACGCCGTTCGCGCAGAATTACAGGCGGCGCGTGGCGAAGCACCGCAAGGACGGCGTCGTCGATCCGCAGCTCGAACAGTTCCGGTGGATGCTGGAGGAGCTGCGGGTCTCCCTGTTCGCGCAGGAGTTGAAGACGTCGATGCCGATCTCGCCGCAGCGGCTGGAAAAGCAGTGGTCGGTGGTGAAGCCGTGAACGCGGCACGGGCGGCACGCCCGTGTTTTTCTGTTTCGGCCTGGAAGAGGCGGGCGGGGCCGCCCGTGTCACTGGGTCACAGCGCCCCCATCCTCCTCCACTCCGCCAGCGCCTGCTCCCCATCCAACGGCACGTCGCAGTCGCGCATGCCTCCCTTTCGCTCCAGCGCCGCCAGTCCGGCGCGCACGGCATCGTCCGCGTGCGCATACCCCCCGCCGCCCACGCGCTGCTCGAGCATCTTCCTCGCCTCTTCCGTGGACGAATTCAATTGCATCTCCGCCTCCTGCTCCTCAAACCAACGGCGTGCTCACGCCATCGCCGTCATCACTCTTTCCGCCGCGATCACCCCCTCGTGCGTCAGCGAAGGGCGCCCGAACGTGGACCGCATCAGCCCCTCGGCCGACCAGTACCCCACGTCCTGCGCCACCTGCTCGGGATCAAACCCGCTCTCTTGAACGAGGGCCTCGCGGCTCACGGAATAATTCGGCCGCCCGTCCACCATCTTGTACAACGTCGTCAGCAGCTCGTACCGCTGCACCTGGCGTTCCGCTACGCTCGTGCCCATGGCGATCTCCTTCGCTTCGTGATCTTCCGCCGTGGAATCTACCGGATGTTCCACGGCCGCGCCTGCCCCAAAACCGCGTCATTGCAATATAAAATTTCTGCCAATGCACCCGCCGCATCCCACCCTCGCCGTGCTCGCGGGCGGCCGATCCATCCGCATGGGCCGCCCCAAATCGCACCTGGTGCTGCGCGGCGGGCCGGTGCTGCACGACCTGCTCGACCGGATTGCTTGGCCGGGGCCGACGCTGCTGGTGACCGCGCCGGGGCGCGAGCACCCGCCGGGGTGGGAGCGGTTCGGCCGGGAGGTGGCCGATCCGGTGGAAGGCGAGGGGCCGCTGCGGGGGTTGCTGACGGCGTTGGGGGCTTGTGAGACGGATTTGCTCGTGGCGCTCACCGTGGACATGCCCGGCGTCGGGCGGGAGCAGGTTGATTGGCTGGTCGGCGAGTTGAACGGACGGCCGGAAGCGCTGGGCGTGATGCCCCGCCGACGGGGCGGCGGCGAGGGGAGGATCGAGCCGTTCCCCTCCGCTTACCGGCGCGAGTCCGCCGAGGTCGCGAGGGAGCAACTGGCGTCCGGCGCGCGCGCGGTCCATTCCCTTTCATTTCGGCCGCGGTTCGTCACGCCGGACGCGCCCGCCGATTGGCCGGCGTCAACGTGGACGAACTTGAACGGGCCAGGGGATGTGGAGCGATTCCTGCGCCCGCGGTGATCGGCGGCCCGTGCTCACCCGCCGTGCGTCACGAGCCAGGCCATCCATGCGAGGCCGACGAAGAACAGCGTGATCGTGCCGCCCCAGACGAGCCAGAGGATGGCCTGCTCGCGGTTCATCGCTTGGGGCGCGAGCGGCCTTTGGGTCGCATGTTGCGGCGCGACTCGCCGCCGCCGTGGCCTTGCTTGCCGCCTTGACGACGCTGCCCGCCTTGCCGCGGATGGTGCTGCGCTGGTTGCTGCTGGCGGTCGCGGCCGCCGCGCTTCTGCTCGTGCCTTTTGCCGCGCCCGCCGGCCTTTGCGTCGCGAGGTCCCTCGCCCTGCTGCCGGCCGCCCGTCGCCGGCCGCGCCTTTCGGTGTACTTCGATCACCGCCAGTTGCAGCTCCCGCCGCGGCACGTCCACCCGCACCACGCGCGCCTTCACGACGTCCCCGATCCCGATCTGCTGGCCCGTACGCTGCCCCGTGATGACGCCGCTGCGCTCGTCCACGTCCCACCAGTCATCCATCAGGTCCTCGTAGCGGATCAGGCCGTCCACGAGGTAGGCCTGGATCTGTACGAAAATCCCGAAATTGGTGATGCCCGTGACGACGCCCTGGAAATCTTCGCCGATGTGGTTCTGAAGGAGCGTGAGGATCTTCACCTGCCGCAGCTCGCTCTCGGCGTCCTCGGCGCGGCGCTCGGTGAAGCTGATGTGCCGGCCGAGCTCGACGAGGTCGTCGAACGTTGGCGCGTCCTCCAGCCGGATCTTGCCCTTGCGCCGGCCGCCGCGGACGTCGCTCCCGCCGGCCAGCTCGCGAGCCTCGAAATACTTGTCGAGCAGCCGGTGGATCGTCAGATCGGCGTAGCGCCGGATCGGCGAGGTGTAGTGGCAGTAGTGTTCACTCGCCAGGGCGTAATGCCCGATCGGCTCCGGCGAATATTCCGCCCGCGTCATGCTCTTGAGGATCGCAAGGTTGATCGCGAATTCCTCCGGCTTGCCCTTCGCGTGCTCCAGCAGCGACTGGATCGCCTTGCGGTCCAGCTCCTTGGGCAGCTTGTAGCCGGCCACCTGCACGAACTGCCGCAGCTTGTCTGAATCGATCACCTCCGGCTCGGGGTGCGTCCGCCGCAGGAACGGCACGTCAAGCGAATCAAGCAGCCGGGCCACCGCCTCGTTCGCCTCGACCATGAACATCTCGATCAGCGTGTGCGTGAAGCTCGCGTCCTCCGGCACGGCGTCGATCACCTTCCCCTCCTCGTCCAGCACCAGCTCCACCTCCGGCAAATTCAAATTGATCTGCCCCTGGTGCTTGCGGCGCTTCTGGAGGCGTTTGGCCAGCTGGTTCATGTCGCGGAGCAGTTGCACCACCACATCAGGATAATCCGACACCCGCCGCGCACCGTCGGGGTGCGGCACCTGGTCGGCGTTATCGATGATCGCCTGCGCCTCACGATACCTCAGACGCTTGGCGCTGGTGATGATCGTGTTGACGAACTTCGTCCCCACCGGCTTCACGTCGTCGTCGTAGGTGATGAACACGCTCTTGCACAGCCGCGGCACCCCCTCCTGGAGCGAGCACACGCCGTTGCTCAAAATCTCCGGCAGCATTGGGATCACGAACCCCGGAAAATACGCGCTGTTCCCGCGCTCCCGCGCCTCGACGTCCAGCGGCGTGCCCTCCTCGACGAAGTAAGAGACGTCGGCGATGTGCACGCCGAGCTGCCAATAGCCGTTCTCGAGCCGGCGGAGCGAGATCGCGTCGTCGTAGTCCTTGGCGTCCTCCGGGTCGATCGTGCAGACCACGTCCTCGCTCATGTCCACGCGGCGGGAGCGCTCGTCTTCGGGGTCGAAGCTATCCACGGCCTGGCGCGCCTGGTCGCGCACCTCGTCCGGAAAGCCTTCGGGCAGGTTGTACTGGACGATGACGCTGCGGAGGTCCACGTCCTTTTCGCCGGCCTTGCCGAGCACCTCGCTGATGACACCCACCGGCCGCTGCCCGTCCTCGGGGTACTGCGTGAGCTCGACGACGACCTTGGTCCCGGTCTTGATGTGGCGCGACGCCGCGTCCGGCGTGAGGATCGGCTCGGTCAGGGTGTTGCCGTCCGGGAGCACGGTCCACTCCGACCCCTGCTTCACCAGCGTCCCGACGAATCGCCGGTTCGTCCGCTTGATGATTTCGGTAATGCGCCCCTCGAAAAGCGCCTTGCCGCCCTCGCGCTTGCGGTTGGTGATGACGGCGCGGACTACGTCGCCGGTCATGGCGCCGCTGTTCCCGCCGCGGGGGATGTACAAATCTTCCTTCGCGCCCGGGTCGGTCGGGACGACGAAGCCGAACCCGCCGCGCTTGGAGTGGTAGGTCCCGACGAACTCCTCCCGGCTGGCGGACCGCGTCGGCAGCAGCACGGCACCCCGCGACCCCAGCACCACGCGCCCCTGGTGCATCAGCTCCT
>Ga0308175_100001105_pt1 | contig 17955 bp, 9 predicted proteins | sample PhyCR1_3_FD_203893 | JGI IMG/M metagenome (GOLD analysis project Ga0308175, IMG submission 203893) | Soil microbial communities from UC Gill Tract Community Farm, Albany, California, United States - DLSLS.C.R1 | ecosystem: Environmental > Terrestrial > Soil > Agricultural land | place: USA...
CACTCAGCGATTTCAGTCGGGGAACGCTGTTGGGCCAGCAGCAGAAGAATATGCAAGCGCAACAATGGGCACAGCAGCCCCAAGCACCGCATCTGCTTCCGAATCTGGGCTTGCTCGCAATCCTTCAGGTTGACTACGATCGAAGTGGGCACGGCGGTTTCTTTGGCAACACTCGGTCAATTCGCACTTCCGGTGTAGCAAGTAGAAATTGCCGTTTGCTCCTGCTAATCTCCCCCAACTGTCCGGCCTACCCTGTGGTCCGATTTAGTTTTCGATGATTTCTTGTGCACTTCGGTAGTGATGGAACCGGTCACGCTCGTTTCTGGTCCGACCTTGGACGTCCTGAAGCTTCCGCCTGACAACTCACTATAGCCTTCCGGAGTTGCTTTCAGGATCGGATTGAACACACGGCTGTCTAAGAATTTCAGCAACTCTATCTTGCTCGCCACCATTACATACCCTGGCAATCAGAATTAAGCTCCACGCTGCTCTGTGTTACTCGATTCGTTAGACGCGGTGGATGTGTGGTTGCTCACTCGGGAATTCAACAGATGTAAGCCAAACCTGTTCTACCGTGTTTCCAGTATGAGACTCGCACTCATCTATCAATACGAGCTGAAAAGTAGCCAGTGTACCGGTGCCGAAGGCGGCGAATACAAGAGAAAACCTTTGCTCTACAAGGGTCTTAGACCACGCTTTACACAAGCATGGTAAGCGTAAAAGGCCGGTGTTTTTTCTGTGGCAAGAAAACCTTCTGCCCGATGTCCATGGATTGGATTCATACCAGGAGACCTATGCCAGACAGCACTCTACAAAATCCAGCGACAACCGACCCTAGGCCCCAAGAACCCAAACCGGAATTCAATGAGCGGAAAGTTGAGTACCCCGGTGTAGAAGGCCATATGAACATTAAGCCTGATCACGGCGAGGAGTCGTACCAAGGATCGGGCCGCCTGACCGATAAAGTAGCGATCATTACAGGAGGCGATAGCGGTATCGGCCGTGCTGTCGCGATTGCCTTTGCGCGGGAAGGGGCAGATGTTCTCTTCACTTATCTGACCGAAGAGGAGCAGGACGCCAACGAAACCGCTAGTTGGGTGGAAAAAGCCGGGCGGAAATCCGTTAAGATCCCAGGCGATTTACGCCAAGAGCAGCATTGTCAGGAAGTCGTTGAACGCGCCTTCCAGGAATTTGGAAAACTTGACCTCTTAGTGCACAACGCCGCCTTCCAGATGGCGCACGAAAAGCTGGAGGAGTTCACAACCGAAGAGTTCGACCGCACCTTCAAAACTAATGTGTATGCCCTGTTCTGGCTCGCGCGTACCGCACTGCCGCGTATGAAGCCCGGGAGCGCGATGATCAGCACCGCTTCGATTGAGGCCTACGACCCGAGTCCCACTTTGGTTCCCTATACGGCGACCAAAGCCGCTATTGTGAATCTGACTAAAACCTTTTCGAAACTGGCCGTGAAAAATGGCGTACGTGTCAATGCCGTCGCGCCCGGGCCCGTTTGGACGCCGCTCATTCCGGCCACCATGCCCGAGCAGAAAATCAAGAGCTTCGGCCAGCAGACCTCCTTTGGACGGCCTGCGCAGCCGGTCGAGATTGCGCCTCTCTTCGTCTTTCTCGCCTCGAACGAGGCGCGCTATGTCACGGGTGAGGTCTATGGAGCTACAGGGGGTCAGAGTCCGTTCTAAACTTGGGGTTCGGAGCACAAGCGGGAGATGGCCGAATCTATCGCTGTTTCCGCCATGCTAGTTCTTCGTAAGCGGCTCGGCCATTTCCACAAGTTGGAATCATCTGGAAGGTATTGACAAGTTAACGATAGGTAGTGCCAGATACTGGAGCCGTGGCCAACCCCTCCTACAAGCGACATCGGTTTCCGCCGAAGATCATCGCGTATGCAGTTTGGCTGTGTTACCGCCTTGCACTCTCCTTCCGCGATGTCGAAGAGTTACTGGCTTCCACAAGAGTAATCGTCAGCTACAAAGCCGTGCGGCTATGGTACGGCAAGTTCGGCCCCGAATTTTTCGGAAAGCTGCGACCGCATAGGCGACGATTGGGCCGTCGTTGGTTCGTCGACGAAGTTTTTATTCGGATCAACGGAACGATTCATTATCTATGGCGAGCGGTCGATCAAAACGGTATCGTGGTTGATATTCTGGTGCAAGCGCGGCGGGATCGAGCGGCTGCCGAACGCTTCTTCCGCCATCTGTTACGTAGCTCGGGCACTGTGCCGCACACCGTTGTTACGGATCGGCTTCGTAGCTACTCTGCCGCGCTTCCTCGTGTGCTGCCCAAAGTCAAGCACCAGCGCGGACACCTGCACAACAACCGAGCGGAGATGGTGTAATCACAAATGACAAGTTTTGCTTTGTCCGCCGAACACGTTTATTCCTGAAGCCGCGCTCCTGGTTTCGGAAAGGCCTTTCTCCGTCTCAGGCCGAATCCCTTCCCCAGGGAGGGAGTCATGCCACGGCTATGGAACGTGCATCGGACTGTGCAGCCCGACCCCGAGCAGCACGTCGGTGGGATCGAGCCTATCAGGAACTGCTGGCCTGGCCCAGCCGATCCTCAACAGAACCAAGAATCGCACCCGTTGTGCCCCGCAAATCTCCCGCCCGGGAGGTAAATCATGAGAGTGGCCCTGTATGCCCGTGTTTCGACACACCGTCAAGCGCAAGCTCAGACAGTGGAGCAGCAGCTAGATCGCCTGAGAAACTATGCCCAGCAACAAGACTGGATCGTTCTCGAGGATCACGTTTTTCGTGACGATGGGTACAGCGGAGCCTCGCTGAAGCGCCCGGGTTTGGACCGGTTGCGGGACCGGGCGGCCGACTGTAGCCTGGACATGGTCTTGTTGACAGCGCCCGATCGCCTGGCGCGAAACTACGTCCACCAAGTTCTTTTGTTGGAAGAATTAGATCAGCACGGCTGTCAAGTGCACTTTCTCGATCGGCCCATGAGTCAGGATCCCCATGATCAGCTTTTACTGCAGATTCGCGGCGCTGTGGCGGAGTATGAGCGTACTCTCATTGCGGAGCGCATGCGCCGTGGTCGTCTTCGGAAACTCGAAGCTGGCTTGTTGCTGCCCTGGACGCGACCGCCCTATGGTTACCGGCTCGATCCGGAACGACCTCGCGATCCGGCTCGAGTACGCATCGAAGAGAATGAGGCCGCAATCGTGCGCGAGATGTTTGCCTGGTATGCCGAGGAGGCGCACAGTTTATGGTCCTTAAGCCGCTGGCTATATGAGCGAGGCATTGTAACGACCGGGCAGCCCCGCTGGAACCTAGCCAGCCTACAAGCCTTGCTGTCCAATCCGAACTATGTTGGGCACGTCTACGGCAACCGTTGGAGTCAGCGTCCTTGTCAGGAGCGGCGCTCTGCGACGGCCGCACGGAAGGGTTCTGCCTTGAGCAAGGGCAGCGCACCTCGGGAAGAGTGGATCTTTGTCGCCTCGATACCGGCCCTGGTCAGTCAAAAACAGTTTGATCGCGTACAGGCGAAAATGGCAGCTAACCGCCGTTTTGCCCACCGCAATAACAAAGCGCATCCCTATCTCTTACGCGCCCTGATCAGTTGTGGAATTGGTGGCTTAGCCTGTCTGGCCCGGACCGCGGAACGCCAGCTGCGGTATTACTGTTGCACAGGCAAACTGCAGGCGCTGATTTCCCATCGTGAACAGAAGTGCCCCTCGCAGTTCAGTCCGGCCGAACGCTTGGACCCACTCGTGTGGGAGGACCTATGTGCTCTGCTCACCCATCCTGAGCAGATTGCACAAGCGCTCGAGCGAGCACACGGCGGGCACTGGCTGCCTTAGGAGTTGCAAGCCCGGCGGGAAGGACTGCGTCGTGGCCAAGCCCATTTGGAGCAGCAACTCGAGCGTCTGACAGAGGCCTACTTAGCCGCTGTAGTCCCCTTAGCGGAATACCGGCGGCGGCGAGGTGAGTTGGAACAGCGTCGCCAAATTTTAGAAGAACAATACAGACAACTAGAGGTCCAGGTGGACCGCCGCAACGAGTTGGCCAGGTTGGCGCAGAGCATGGAAGATTTCTGTGGGCGCGTGCGGCAGGGACTGGCGCAGGCCACCTTCGAGCAGAAACGCCAACTGGTGGAGTTGCTTATCGACCGCGTGATCGTCAGCGACGGAGAAGTCGAAATCCGGTACGTCATGCCAACCGCACCAAAAAGTGAGCAGACTCGCTTTTGTCATTTGCGATTAGACTATCGAAAATTCCCACCAGCGAGTCCGCGAACGCGAGCGGCGCATGAGTCGGTTCAAGCCTTCCAGACAGGCTCAGCAATTCCTTTCGATTCAGACCGCAGTCAGTTCTCATTTTCGGCCGCGAAGGCACCGCCTCACCGCTGCCCAGCGCTTGCGAGATCCCTCTCTTTTTTCTTTGTCAGTCGCCGTTACCTTGCAGTCATAGTGAGTCCAGTCGTCAACAAAACTTCCCGACTCATCCCGCTGCCGACAGCGATATCTGGACCCAGCGGGATTCGAAACCCATAGCTCGTAGTTGACAAATCGCCGCGCAGCCGCTTCCTTCTTACGACTCGGTCCGCAGCGCCCCGGCACGACCACCGTCCTGTCCGTCATCTTGTGCGCCGGGCCGCTTCCGATAGAGATCTGTCGTGAATCACGCGTCACCCGAAAGTTTGGCCGATGCGTTGGCACGCTGAAGAGCGTCGTGAGCGAGCAGCAAACCACCCGCAAGCCTGGAGTTTGTTGATGATCGCGGACAAGTAAACTCAAGAGCAGTCAAGCTGATCGTGAAAGGATACGCTGAACCCATGCGAAAGGATTTAGGCAAGCGCGGCAAGGCCGCCACGCTGGCCCTCGGCTCACTCGTTGCGATCCTGCTTCCGGTAGGAGGATGGCCACAACAGACCGCGAACAATGACATAGGCGACGGCGGCAACTCCATGGGGTTCGACATGGCACCCGAGACAAACCTCGCGGTCGTGAATGCTGCCATGAAGCAGATACCGATTCATATGGCGCCCGGACCGGTACAGCCGACCTGGAAGTCTCTAAAACAAAGCTACCGGGTGCCGGATTGGTTTATCGGTGCGAAGTTCGGGATTTTCATGCACTTCGGTATCTTCTCCGTTCCGGCGCACAAGAATGAATGGTACGAAAAATTCATGTATGCAGGGGGTGAGGACAGCACGCTAAAGGCGATGCGGAGTCACGACAGCCTTCTTGCTTGGCATACCGCACATTTCGGTCCTCCGGACAAGTTCGGATACAAGGACTTCATCCCCATGTTCAAGGCGGAAAAATTCGACGCCGATGCCTGGGCGTTGTTGTTCAAGCGAGCCGGCGCGCGCTATGTGATCCCCGGTGCGCAGCATCACGAAAATTTCGCGATGTGGGACAGTCAGGTCACGCCCTTTAACGCGGTGAAAATGGGGCCGAGACGTGATGTGATCGGGGAACTCGCCAGAGCGGTGCGGAAACAAGGTATGAAGCTTGGGGTCGCAAATCACGGCATCGAAAACTTTCAATTCATCAACCCGCCCCCCGAACTCGCAAATCGCATGAAGGCGGAAAAGGCAGATCTCTTCGATACCAAGTGGGCCGACTTCTACAACTATGCCGATCGAAGCGATGCCGCGTGCGAGCGATTCCTCGTCAACTGGTACGAGCGCAATGTCGAATTGATCGACAAGTACCGGCCCGATCTCATGTACTTCGATAATGGGATCGACCAGCGTTACCTCGACCCCCTCAAGTTGAGCATCGCCGCTTACTATTACAACCGGGCCAAAAACTGGGGTAAGCAAGTCTCGCTCACCACGAAAAAAGCGGCCTTTTCGCCGACTGACAAGAACACCGAAACAGTCGGTTCCATTATTGACTTCGAAGGACACACCCCGCGCGGCATTCGGACCGGCTCATGGGAAGAGGATCGCCCCATCGGCAACAGCTGGGGATACACGGCTGGCATGCGCATCAATTCCTCTGACACCGTAATCTCGTGGCTGCTGGACGCGGTGAGTAAGAATGGAACTCTCCTGCTCAACGTGTCCCCGATGGCAGACGGCACCATTCCAGAAGACCAACAGCAGACTCTGCTTAAGGTCGGCAAGTGGCTTAAAACAAATGGTGAGGCGATCTATGACACGCACTCCTGGATCAAGTTCCAGGAAACGGGCAAGCAGCACATCTACTTTACGGTGAAGGGCGAAGTCCTATACGCCATTCTGTTGGGCAAATGGTCAGGTTCAGACGTCGTCATCACCTCTTTGGCGAAAAGTCAGGCGCCCGCGGGCAAGATCACGTCCGTGACGATGCTGGGCAGCCCAAAGACTTTGAGCTTCAGCGAGGATCCCGATGGATTGAAAGTCAAGCTGCCGGACTCAGCGCTTAATGACACTGAGGCCTATACGCTTAAGATCACCGGATTGCAGATGAACCCGCCCACCTGGACAGAATCGGGCAATCCGATGCCGAATAACGGAGTTGCGGATAATCAGTAACGCGTTTGGCCCGTAGCTTAGAGCCAATGAGTGAAGCGGGGATCGAAGTGCAACGCGGGTATCGGGTATGAGGAGATGCGTGGTGGCCCATGCCGGGTCAACCGTTCTCTGTATTCCAGAACATCGTCGCAGAGATCCATAAGTGTGGAATGAAAGCTAATTTCAAACCAGCTCTTGATCCGCCGGTGATCCGCAGCTGCCTATAGCTCGGTATTTCGATGGCGATGCGTTGGATCCCATCCCGCGGATCCCTATGGCGCTCCGCACGGTTCGCATCCGGATCGAAACGGTAAGGGCCTCTTCGGCTCCAACTCGGTTACCCGATGCTCATCGGCTCTCTTTTTTCTCAAACCGGGGAACGTACGTTCAGGTGCCTGCTGGAAATCCCACCGCCAGTGATGTCATAGAGTCGGATTGATCTCGCGCGATCGCGCCACTACTGCGATCGTGGAGAACCCCTGCGAGCAGCTCGTTCTTAGTGCCCAACCTCAGGGCTAAAGAGCCGTCATCAACTGCGCTAGAGCTAGAAGCCACATTTGAGCGCTTGACTGCTCTTTTGATTTTGATAAACTACCCGCAAAGTTAGGTCGCCGATTGCCGGTGATAGCACGACAGACGGGGACCGCCGACCGGGTTGTTGGAAGGGGTACCATGTTTCTGAACGTTGCACCAAAAGCTACCGCTGCTTACTCGGATAGGATGCTTCGCCTGTTCGGGCCGACAAGCCTTGCGGAGCGTTCATTCCGCTGTCTCTCTCTGTTAATCTTTTCGGCTGCGGTCTTGCTGGCACAAATCAACACTGCCACCCTGAACGGCACCGTCTCGGATCCCACAGGCGCCAAAATTCCAGCGGCGCAGATCACCATAGAAGGCAGTGCGAGTCAAGCAACTCGCACTACACAGACGAACGGCGACGGCGTCTTTTCAATCCCACTTTTGCAGCCCGGTTCCTATACGGTCACCATTTCCAAGGAAGGCTTCACCACATTCAAAAGTAACAGCGTACAACTCACGATTTCACAGGTTGCAAGCTTAAACGCAACACTCCAGGTCGGGTCATCCACACAAGCTGTGACCGTCACCGGTGACGTACCTCTTATTGAGACGAGCACAGCAGGGCTCGGCACGGTGATCGGACAGAAGGAAACCACCGAGTTACCGCTCAACGGAAGACAATTCGCACAACTGCTGCAGTTGGCGCCTGGAACAGTTCCCATCACTGTGTCTCAGAGCGCGACCCCTCCGATTGGATCAGGATCCACCACGCCTTCGGTAAATGGCGGATCAAATCGAAGCAATTTGTTCTTTATCGATGGCATCTACGCCACGGACCCGTTCTTTAGTACCTTTTCAATTAGCCCTTCTGTAGACGCTCTGCAGGAATTTAAGGAACAAACGCATACAGATCAGGCCGAGTTTGGTCAGGTGACTGGGGGGACGGTAAACATTGCCTCAAGATCCGGGACGAACAGCTTTCATGGAGAAGCGTATGAGTTCCTTCGCAACAATGATCTGGATGCGCGGAATTTCTTCGCTCCAAAGCGCGGTATTTATCGCCAGAACCAATTCGGCGGAACCTTTGGCGGCCCAATCATTCACAACAAGCTTTTCTTTTTCGCTTTCTATGATGGTTACCGCTACACTCAGTCGGCGAACAACTTTACGCTCGTTCCTACTCAGGCGCAGATCAACGGGGATTTCAGCGCCATTCCCACCACTATCTACAATCCTTATACGTACAACTCCACAACTAAGACCATTCAGCCATTCGCCGGAAATCAGATTCCGGCGCAACTGATCAATCCGGGAATGATTGCTTACCTCAAGGCGTTCGTGCCTGCGCCGAACTACTTCGTTCCAGGCTCTCCCTACAACTATCTGAATACCGAGCCACAGACCACAAACCAGGATCAAGGCGGCATCCGTGGAGACTATGCATTGTCCGAGAAAGACTCCATCAATGGCCATGTCATGGTGAGTCGCGCAACAAATTCGACCCCCAGTTCACTCCCGCAGGAGCCCTTTGTTACTACTTTCGATGGAACGAATGCTGGTGTGAACTGGATTCACAGTTTGAACCCCACCCTCGTTACCGCAGTGACACTTGGATATAACTCACTCACTCACGGACAGGAGTATCTGCAACCCAATGCGGGTGCAGCCTTCTCTTCTTCCGGGCTGTCCGCTGGTTTCACAGATACACCGGGTGATATCAAAGTACCCAAGGCTCCCGGGCTCTCGCCCAATGGATATTTCTCTGTGCAGACCGGTTGGGGGCCGATAGGACCGCAATACGTTTCCCAATATTCAGGGACCGTCTCTAAGACAACTGGTGTTCACAGTCTAAAGTTCGGGGCTGCCTACTATCAGACCTGGGCTTATACGAACTGGGCACAAGACAATGAAAGCTTCAATCAGCAAGCGACATGGAACCCAATCACACAAACTGGGGGGGACTCCTTCGCCAGCTACTTGCTGGGCTTGCCAAACAGTGCAAGTCGTCAGCTCGGCAACTCAGGTGTATCGCTCCGCTCGGCGGTTACGGGTCTCTTCGCGCAAGACTCGTGGAAGATCACCTCAAAACTCACCCTGAATTATGGTCTGCGCTGGGACTACACGCAACCGGTTACCGAGAAGAACAATCGCTTGGCTGCATTTAGCCTATCGAATAGCAGCTGGCTACTTGCGAAAGATAATGTAGATGCTCCCCAGGCTTTGCCCTCGGGGGTCTTCTTTTTGAATCGCCCCTCCATTACGAAGCCTGACTACACAAACTTTTCACCTCGGATAGGGCTGGCGTATCAAGTCGGACCGAAGACGGTGATTCGAGCCGGCTTTGGAATCTTCTACGATAACTGGTCCGGTGCTTTGCAGGCCGCGCAAAATGCACGTGGCGCGTGGCCTTCCGGCGCCTCCCAGAGCGTGTCCAACCTAAATACAGCCGGAGTGACGTCCGGCGTCACCGCACAAAATCCGTTTGTTGGACAATCGACGACGATTCCCGCTAGCCCATTTCCAAGCAGCGGCGCTGGGTTCCTGGCGGTGGATTGGCGTGATGCTTACTCTCCGCAATGGAATTTCCAAGTTCAGCAGCAGATTGGAAAAGCTGCTACTGCATCACTGGCCTATGTGGGATCATCGACGGTCCGTGCGCCTATCCAGGTTCCATTCAATTTGGCCGTTGTGCCTGCACCGGGACCTATTCAGCCCAGGCAGCCGTATCAGGATATGACCAGCCCGAAGGCGGTCAGCACCTTCTCGATGATTCAGAGCATAGGGCGCAACAGCTATCACTCCCTACAGGCACAATTTGATCAGCGATTCAGTGGTGGGTTATTCTTCATTGGCTCGTTCACCTGGTCGAGGAGTATCAATATTGGATGTGCGAGCTTCTGGGAGGCGTGCAGCATTCAGAATCCCTACAACCTAAATGGTGAACGTGGGCCTTCTCCACTCGACGTGCCACTCGTCTTCACCTTCAGTGCAGGCTACGAATTACCCTTCGGCAAGGGGAAGCCTTTCCTCAACCGGCGCAGTTTGTCCTCGATGGTGTTCGGAGGCTGGCAGGTGAATGGGATCTTGTCCGCGCACAGTGGAACTCCCTTCACTCCGACCATCAATTTTGACAACGCGAACGTAGGAGGGGGGACGCAGCGTCCGAACGTCGTTGGGAATCCTAGCTTGCCCCACCGAACGGTAACCGAGTTTTTCAATGTGAATGCTTTCCAAATCGCAGCGCCGTACTCATACGGGAACGCTGGACGCGATAGCTTGCGCGGACCGGATTTCTGGAACGTGGACTTCTCGCTCTTCCGAAACTTTGATTTTATCGAGCGTCTGAGACTTCAATTCCGCGGTGAATTCTTCAACATCTTCAATCATGCGAACTTTATGAATCCCGGATCGAGACTGGGCAATCCCGGCTTTGGCACGATCACGTCCGCATACAATCCGCGGCAGGCACAACTGGCGCTGGAACTGAGGTTCTGAGGATAGAGATCTTTCGGGCCTTGTTGCTGCCGCGGCACGGACGTCGATACTCAACCGGAATTTAGCCGCGTGCACCACAAAGCTGAGCGCCCATTCGAAAATCGAGTTGGTGTGCAGCATGCAGGAAGCAGGAGTTGAGAAACAATTGGAGACAGATGGCTGATGAAAGTAAGACGGGGGCAAGTTTTGTGTCTTACCTCAGCAATCCTGCTGGCCTGCAGTCTCCACGCAGCAATCGCTCCGGAGACTGCTGCCGATCATTTTCGGCTAGGCCGTTTGTTGGGCGAAGCCGGCGATATGCAGGCCGCTGCGAAGGAGTTCCGCGCGGCGATTCGTCTTCAATCCGGCTACTCGGAAGCCCATTACTTTCTTGCGCTTACCTCCATCGCTACGCCTACGGAAAGACTTAATTGGCCCGAGGCGGCTTCCGAATGCAGGCTGGCGCTCGCAAGCCGCCCGAATTACCCGGAGGCACTGCACTTGCTTGGAGTGTCACTCGCCGCAATGGGCAGACAATCGGAAGCAGTCGAGCAGTTTCGGAAAGCCCTGCAACTTAGGCCAAATTATCCCGAGGCGCATCTCGAACTGGGAATGGCATACGCTGCGCAGTTGAGGAATGATGAAGCAATCGCCGAATACCGACAGGCGATTGCGTCTCGTCCGCAGTATGCCGCAGCGCACGAGCGTCTCGGAAAATGTCTTTTTCAAGAAGGCAAGCTTGCCGATGCGCAAGCGGAACTTGCTACTGCTTTGAAGATAAATCCCGATCTTGCCGACACTCACTACCTTTTGGCGCGGGTGCTTGTAGCCCTCCATCAAAAGACGGCTGCTGAAGTCGAATTCCGCGAGGTGAACCAACTGCATTCACGCGGCACTCTGGCAACCGAATCAGTTCGTCTCAGCAATGCAGGACTAGCTGCCGCTCGCCGAGGCGACTTCGCTGCCGCTATTCAAAGCCTCGAAGAGGCGGTACGGAAGAAGCCGGATTCTGCAGTTGCTCACTACAATCTGGGCTTGGTTTTGGCGGACGCTGGACATTTGGACTCGGGCATTGTTGAGGTAAGAAAAGCCATATCACTGGCTCCGCTTGAGAAGAAGATGCAGGCAAGCTTGGGCCGGATGCTGGCGCGGACAGGAAGCGTGGCGGATAAAGCCGAATGCCCTCAGTCCGATACCAGCACACGGCATCTAGAATGTGGGAAGCTGCTCGCCAGTAAGGGAGATCAACTTGGCGCCATCGGTGAATACTTGCGGGCGCTTGCGCTCGCGCCCAACAATACCGATGCTCGGAATGCGCTCGCCCAAGCTTACCGCGCCTCCGGTGATCTAGACAATGCAGAGCTCGAGATGGACAAGCTTAAGCTGATGCAGTCTGGAACGGTAGCCCCCTAACCAAAATTCGGTCAAGGCACCGGATGTCGAGTCAATTGAGGAACGTGATCAAACATGTGCCTCCGAACTTGCTGTTGCCTAGCGCTTCAGCCAACGTACTGGGCACGCTCGCGAGCTAGTATTTGATCCCATAATCACCGAAGCTTTGGACTCGTGATGCGAAGGTAAAACGCCCTGTTTCGCGAAAGACGAACGCTTCAAGTCGGTAGATTACGGCAGAACGGCCCGACCCGAACACACGTTCGTACGATTCCATTTTCACGACAGGACTCGCCCGAAGGCCGAAGTCAGTGTCAACTTCTGTAAAACGCAAGACGTTTGGTCAAAGGCATCGCTTTCGGCTGTAGCTCTTCGGTCATCTCCTTTGCAGCAGGTCCCAATTTCGGTGGTATCGTGCGCCACTCGCGGAAGCCTCAACCGTCAGCGGCTGGAACTGGTTGCGGCGGCGCCCGCACGAGTACAGCTCGCCTGAACTGACATTCTGATTTTTTGGCGCCCTCCCTCGCGGAGCGTTATCTTTGTCTTAAACGTGATGCACCGCTCTTGCTCCCGCCGGCTGTTTCTAAATTTGGTGGCCGGCTCCGCTGTCGTTACGGGGAGGGGCAGACTCCTACACTCCGCTCCATCGCTCCCTGTGGCAAATCCGTTGCCGGTGATGGGATCTTGCGAATTCCGGGTCCAGGAGCTCTCCTCTCCAGCTCTCCAGAAGTTCTCAGCCCTGTTGCAGCCAGGCCACGATGCCTTCCTCTGCGAGCAATACGCCGCAGAGCTCACTGCCATTCTCAGACGTTTTAGCAGCGCACCTGGCGATCCACAAACTCTGCTCTCCGCATTGGCCCCCAGTGTGGCATTTACGCCGCTACAGGAGACCAACGTAGAGGTCCTGAGGATACAATCATCAATCAGAGCCGAACGAGTCCACTTCTCTTCCGCCCTCGCAAACGGCCGTGACGCTTTCCTCTCTAGTCTCTCGGCCTATCTGCGACCATTTACGAAGATTGAGACGGCCGAGCTGCTCATCACCGATCTTCATATTTTAAGCAAGTCACCAGTGTCTGTAGAAGCGACGGTCCGTTGGAATCTTGTCGGCACACTCAGCGGCACTGCGAACTCTGCCGAACGTCAGGAGCGTACCACTACCTGCACTCTGTCGTGCCAAGCTCTCAACCCCGGCCAATGGATGATCCATCGCTGGCTTATGTCTGATGAGAGTCGCGTCTCCGTCTCAGGTCCCGCCTTCGTCGACATCACCGCTCATGCTTTGAGTAATGATCGCGAACTCCAACGCCAGTTCGCCAATGGCGTCGACCACTGGCGTTCCGTCATTGATGCTGCCTCTGGCATTGATGTTTATGGGAACAACGGTGTCGCGGCCGGCGACTTTGATGGGGATGGTCTCGATGACCTCTATATCTGTCAGCCCTCCGGCCTTCCCAACCGTCTGCTGCGGAATCGTGGGGACGGCACCTTTGAGGACGTGACTGCGCAGTCTGACCTCGGGCTGCTCGATGGAACGGCGTCGGCCCTGTTTGCCGATTTCACCAACTCCGGCACACAGGACCTCATCGTCGTCCGTACTTCCGGGCCCTTGCTTTATCTGAACCAAGGCGGCGGCAGATTCGAACTCAAACCTGACGCCTTTCGCTTCGCGAAGCCCCCATCCGGCACCTTCACCGGCGTTGCCGCGGCCGACTACAACCGTGACGGTCTTCTCGACGTTTACTTCTGCCTTTACGCCTATTACCAAGGCCTGAGTCAGTACAACCACCCTCGGCCCTACTACGATGCGCAAAATGGCCCGCCCAACTTCCTCATGCGCAATCGCGGAGACGGTACGTTTGAAGATGTCACCGCCCCGTCTGGAATGAACCAGAACAACAACCGTTTTACCTTCGCCTGCGGTTGGTGCGATTTTGACAACGACGGCTGGCCCGACCTTTACGTAGCCAATGATTTCGGCCGCAAGAACTTCTACCGCAGTAACCGCGATGGCACATTCACCGATGTTGCCCACGAACGAGGGGTCGAAGACTACGGAGCTGGTATGAGCGTCTCCTGGTTCGACGCCGACAACAACGGACATCAGGACCTCTATGTCACTGATATGTACTCCGCGGCCGGAAGCCGAGTCACGTCACAGGATGCTTTCCTGCCGGGCGCTACTCCTGCCATTCGCAAAGCTTACGCCAAACACGCTCGCGGCAACTCGCTCTTCATCAATGGAGAGCCTAAGCAGCAACTCTCAGATGCGTCCCTCTCTTCTGGTACCGGAATGGGCCGCTGGTCCTGGTCCGGTGATGCCTGGGATTTCGACGGCGATGGCCTCTCCGACCTGTATGTCACAAATGGCTTTATTTCCGGCGAGCAGCAGGATGATTTGGCTAGCTTCTTCTGGCGCCAGATCGTCGCTCGCTCCCTCGATAACGGCAGCGGCGCCCTGGATTATGAACTCGCCTGGAATGCCATCAACGAACTCATCCGCTCGGATCACTCCTGGAACGGCTATGAGCGCAACATTTTTTTTCTCAATGCTGGGAACCGTCGTTTTGTCGAAGCCGCTGGCGCCATGGGACTCGATTTTCGGGACGACAGCCGTGCCTTTGCCCTGGCTGACTTCGATGGCGACGGCCGTTTGGAAGTTGTCCTGAAAAACCGCACCGGTCCGCAACTGAGATTTTTGAAGAACGCTTTCCATTCTGTCGGCAACTCAGTCGCTTTTCGCCTTCAGGGCACACACAGCAACCGTGATGCCATCGGTACTGTCGTCACGCTGCATTCCGGCTCGCTCACCCAAACTAAGTTCATCCAGGCCGGCTCCGGCTTCCTCTCGCAACACACCAAGACCCTGCACTTTGGTGTCGGTGACGTCACCAGTCCTGTCGCCGCAACTATACGTTGGCCCAGTGGCGGCACTCAGTCCTTCGCCCGTATCCCGGTCGGCCATCTGATTAGGATCGAGGAAGGCAAAGCCAACTTTATTGCCAAACCGTTTGGTGACTGCCAGACTCCGGAAGCAGCTCCCTGGCGAACCGACTCCCGCTCAGCGCAAACAGTTGCTGAGTCCTGGCTGATTGAGCCCCTGCCTGCCCCGAACCTTCCACCCGACAAAAAAGGCCGGCGGCTTCTGCTGACGCTTACCACCAGCGGCTGCGCTGACAGTCAGGAACAACTCAACGAACTCTCGGCCGCTGAGCGAGAGTTCCAGAATGCTGGGATCGAGAGGCTCACCATAGAACTCGACAAAGCGGAGCCCAACGTGGCTGGCGGCTACAGCATCCTGTACCGGTACCTCTTCGACCGCCGCCGTCCCATTACTACGCCGCTCAACCTTCTGATCGATCGCGACGGCTCAATAGTTAAGATCTCGGCTGGAAAAACGTCACCGCATTCTATTCTGGCCGACTTTGCGAATATCCCGTCTACAGTAGAGGCCCGGCTCGAAAAGGCACTCCCGTTCCCCGGCCATTACCACGCCGAAACGCCGCGCCGAAACTTCTTCACTTACGGCATCGCGTTCGTTCAGCACGAATACCTGGACGCCGCTCTGACCTGTTTTGAGCGGGTGGTTGCTCTCGACCCCAACAATGCCGCAGCCCACTATAACATCGGCACCATTTACCTGAACAAGCAAATGCTGCCAGAGGCCCACACAAGCTTGGAGCGCGCGGTCGCGCTCGATCCGAACGACGTCGATGCGCTCACGAATTTGGGTTCCGTTGCCGGTCAGCTCAAGGAGTACGACACAGCGTACCGTTGCTTTGAAGCAGCCGTCCGTCTCAACCCCGCGCATCTGATCGCCATGCAAAACCTGGTGATGCTAGACCGCTGGAAAGGTCGGACAGACTTGGCAGAAAGGCATCTGGAGCGGGCCATTGCGGCAAGTCCCAATGATCCCGAATTCCATTTTGGTCTTGGCATGCTGTTCGCCGGCGACAATAAGTTCGACGCGGCTCAAGCCGAACTCGATCGCGCGGTCGCCCTGCGCCCCTCGGAGCCGGTCACTCTCAACAATCTCGGCGTGGTTTTACTGCGCCTCCAAAGGCCAGAACAAGCCTTGCAGCGCTTCGAGCGTTGTATCAAACTCGCCCCCGACTATGACCGCCCTTACCTCAACATCGCCGCCATTTATCAATCACAAGGGCGCGTCATGGAAGCGCAGCAGTTGCTCAAAGGCTACCTGGCCCGCCATCCCGAGAACAGCGAAGTGGCCGAAGCTCTCAAGGCCCTCAGCCGATGAAAACCCTGACCTTTCTCGTCATCCTGGCGGCCCAAGCGCCGATCGGTACCTTTGACAATGCCAAGCCTGCAGGACCCGACCAGCTTCGTTCCGTAGGCGTCCGTGGAGCCGTGGATACAGGCGGTTACGCCGCCCCCGCAAATATCAAATCGCAATCCGATCTCTTTAAGGAACTCGCCTCCGCGCAATCGGCCGTGGTGGCGTCGCTTCATTCCTGTCTGGCCAATCTTGCCCTGCAGTACGAATCCGAGGGCCACTTGGACGCTGCCGTCCAGCAGTTCGAAAAGCTGGTTGATAAACGAGCGGCCTTCGTACAAGGGGTGGCGTTCTTATTTGCTGGCGATCTCGCCCGCGCCAGCCAGATCTTTGATGCAAATAGCTTGCTACTCGGCCAGGGTGCCGTGGCGTTCGAAGCGGGGCATCCGGACCAGGCCCTGCACCTGTTCCTCACTGCTGCCCGCCAGAACCGGGGCGTCCTCGATCCTTATCGCTTCATTGCCGTGGCACTACATACGGCCGATCCCGTTCCGGTCCTTCCCCAATTGCAAATGCTGGCGCAGCAGCAGCGCGCCCCCGCAACCGCCCATCTCGCCTACGCCGTCGGGCTGATTCGGCAGGGCAGTACCGCCAAAGCCGAAAGGGAACTCGAGCGCGCCCTCGCCTTAGACTCTAATCTCGCCGATGCGCATTTCCAACAAGCTGCCCTGCTGGCCACCAAGGGCAATACCGCGAAAGCTGTCCAGGAATATGAAAGAGCGATCAGTATCGACAATACCATCGTAGAAGCCCACTATCGTCTCAGCCAACTATATGCACGCCTAGGCAACCTCGACAGTGCTCGACGCGAACTAGTCCTCTACTCTCAACTGCGTGATCAGCAAAGATCAAACGTTGCGGCAGCCAAAGTTCCCGTCCAAGTGCCCTCCGCGTCTTGCTCCGAAGCATCAGAAAGCAGCCCCATTGCAAATAAGGCCAGAACGGAGTGAGGCGTGCCGACCGGGCTTTATTGCCGAGTCACTTAGGTTCCATTGGGAAGTTTCGAATGAGCGTGGAAGGGGATGAGCTGGGCTCGTGAAGAGGAGGCGCTCAGGCAGTGAAGCCGAAGAGTTAGGCGACGAATCGGGTTTCCCGTTTGGTCAAAGAAATCATGCAGCCCTTGTGTAATAGCGAAGGAGTCCGCCGAGACGCTGGTTGCAGACGACCGGTGAACCGCGAGAAGCGGTGTCAGCAGGGGCAGGGAAGAGCAGGAAGTTGTGTTTGCCGTGATGGTTTCGCTCGGCGTGATAATGCGCGAGATATTCAGCGAGAACTCTCTTTAGCGCTGACTCACTGAACAAGATCAGCTTCGACAGACACTCCTGTTTCACGGATCGGAACCCGTATGGCCCGGATATTCGACACTGCTGAAATAATCGGGAAAGATGCGGAGAATGCTCGATCCCGTTCAGTTTATGCTGGTCGCCATTGCGGGCTGGATGAACCAGCGCCAGCAGCAGAGCATCGAGTACCTGCGGGAGGAGAATCGGGTTCTGCGCGAGCAGCTCGGGAATCATCGACTGCGTTTCAATGATGACCAGCGCCGGCGCTTAGCGGTCCGTGCCAAAGGACTCGGCCACAAGCTTCTGGCGGAAGTGGCCACGCTGGTCACACCCGATACCTTGTTGGCCTGGCAGCGTAAGCTGATCGCAGAGAAATACGACGGTCATAAGAAGCGCGGACCAGGACGCCCGCGAACCGACGAGAAACTCGAGAGTCTGGTGGTGCGCAGGGCGGAAGAGAACCGGGCTTGGGGCTATCGTCGCATCCAGGGTGCTATTTCAAATCTCGGACATAAGCTAGCGCGCAGC
>Ga0308175_100001106_pt1 | contig 17954 bp, 16 predicted proteins | sample PhyCR1_3_FD_203893 | JGI IMG/M metagenome (GOLD analysis project Ga0308175, IMG submission 203893) | Soil microbial communities from UC Gill Tract Community Farm, Albany, California, United States - DLSLS.C.R1 | ecosystem: Environmental > Terrestrial > Soil > Agricultural land | place: USA...
CCCATCGAGATCGAGCGTGCCGACGACGAGCGCCTGGCCGACTACGTCGCGCTGACCGACGTGGCGCTACGGCGGCGCACCGAGCCCGAGCGCGGCCTCTACATCGCCGAGTCGGAGAAGGTGATCCGGCGCGCGCTCCGTGCCGGCCACCGGCCGCGCAGCTACCTCATGGCGCGGCGCTGGCTGACCGACCTCGGCGACCTGGTCGCGGACGCCGAGCAGGTCGGCACACCGGTGTATGTGGGGGAGCACGACGTGATCGAGGCGCTCACCGGCTTCCACCTGCACCGTGGCGCACTCGCCGCGATGCAGCGGCCCGCGCTGCCAGCCGTCCACGACCTGCTCCGCGACGCGCGACGGGTCATGGTCCTCGAGGACATCGTCGACCACACCAACGTCGGCGCCGTCTTCCGAAGCGTCGCCGCGCTCGGCATGGACGCCGTCCTGGTCACCCCGAGGTGCGCAGACCCGTTGTACCGCAGGTCGATCCGCGTCTCGATGGGCACGGTGTTCCAGGTCCCCTGGACTCGGATCGACCCCTGGCCCGGTGGTGTCGACCTGCTGCGCTCCGCCGGCTTCACGGTCGCGACCCTGGCCCTGGCCGACGACGCGGTCAGCCTGGAGGACCTCGCCGCCGACCCGCCCGAGCGGCTCGCCCTCGTCCTCGGCACCGAGGGCGACGGGCTGTCGCACCACACGCTGCGCGCGGGCGACCTGACCGTCACCATCCCCATGGCCGGTGGCGTGGACTCGCTCAACGTGGCTGCGGCGGGCGCAGTGGCCGCCTGGGCCCTGCGCCCGCCGCAGCGGGAACCTCGGTGAGGTGCTACTTCGTCGAGTCGTTGTAGCTCTTGATGAGCGGCTCGACCGACTTGGCAGCCTTGGTCATCGCCTCCTGCGGGTCAGCGCCGTTGAGCGCGGACTCGAGGCCGTCCTCGGAGGCCTTGCGCGACTGCGGCATCACGCCGAGCAGGCAGCCCTGGGTGGCCTTGGTCAGCTTGGTGTTCTCGAGCTGCTTGACCGCCACGTCGAACAGCGGGTTCGCCTGCCGGTAGGCCACGTCGGACGGCTCGTCGAGGGCGCCCTTGCTGATCGGGAAGTAGCCCGTGCCGGTGTGCCAGGTGGCCTGGCTCTTCTTGTCGGCCAGGAACTTCACGAACTGCCAGGCCGCCTCCTTGTTGGCGTCCTTGTGACCGACCCCGTCGATCCACAGCGACGCGCCGCCGATGATCGGGCCGCCCTCGGAACCGGAGGTGATGTGCGGGTAGTTCGCCGCCCCGAGCTCCCAGCCGCCGTCCTTGGCGGCCTGGCTGTAGCCGCCCAGCTGGCCGGTTGACTCGAGGTTGATCGCGAGCTGCCCGGACTTGAAGGCAGCCTGCGCGGCCTTGGTGTCACGACCGGTGTTGGCCGCCAGCCCGTCCTTGACCATCTGCTGCCACCAGCTGACGACCTTCACCGCGTCCGGGCTGTCGAACTCGACCTTGGTGGCCTTGCCGTCGCGGCCGTTGCCCTGGTCGCAGTACTCCTGGTTGTCCGTGGCGATGAACTGCTCGAGCAGCCAGCCGTAGATCGCGGCGCCGAAGCCGTAGTCCGCCGGGCCGCCCTTCTTCTTGGACAGCTTCTCCGCATCGGCCCGGATCTCGTCGAGGCTCGTCGGCGGCTTGTTCGGGTCCAGGCCGGCCTTCTGGAACAACGTCTTGTTGTAGTAGAGCACCGGCATCGAGGTGTTGAACGGCATCGAGTACAGCTTGTTGTCGATGGAGTAGTAGCCGGTGATGTTGGGCTGCAGGTCGGAGACGTCGAGCTTGTCGCGGTCGATGAACTTCTGCATGGACACGGTCTGCTTGGCGTCGATCATGAACCGCGTGCCGATGTCGTAGACCTGGATGACGTCGGGGGTGGACTTGCTCTTGATGGAGGCCTTGTACTTCGTGATCGCGTCGTCGTACTTGCCGGCGTAGGTCGACTTCACCTCGATCTTGCCCTGGTGGGCCTGGTTGAACTCGTTGACCAGCTGGGTCAGGACCTCGGCGTTCTTGCCGTCCATGGCGTGCCAGAACGAGACCGTCGTGACGCCCTTGACGTCCTTGAGCGCGTCGGCGCCGGGCGCGTCCTGCCCGCCCGAGGAGTTGCCGCTGCCGCCCCCACAAGCAGCCAGGACGAGGGATGCTGCGGCGATGCCTGCGGGAAGGGCGTACCTCAGTCCGCGTGGGCGGGTTGCCCTGCTTGTGGATCTCAACACGTCGTGCACTCCTTTGCGCATCACTTGACTGCACCCGCGGTGAGCCCGCGGACGATGAAGCGCTGCCCGAAGATGACGAGCAGCAGGGTGGGGAAGAGGGCGAGCATGACCCCGGCGAGCACCATGCCGGGGGAGTCGGAGTCGGAGGTCTGCAGCTGGCTGATGCCGATCTGGATGGTCTGGTGCTTCGGGTCCTCGGTGGCCAGCAGCGGCCAGAAGTACATGTTCCAGGCCGACAGGGCCGACCAGATGCCAAGCGCCGCCAGGCTGGGGCGCGACAGTGGCAGCAGGATCGAGAACAGGAAACGGAAGTGCCCTGCCCCGTCGACCCGTGCGGCGTCGCGCAGCTCGAGCGGGAAGGACAGGAAGGACTGGCGCAGCAGGAAGGTGCCGAAACCCGTTGCCAGGAAAGGAAGGGCGAGTCCAGCGATGGTGTCCTTGAGGCCCAGGCTCGAGATCAGCAGGTAGTTGGGGATGATGATCGACTCGAAGGGGATCATCATCGTCGACAGGAACAGCCCGAACCAGAAGGCCCGCCACCGCAGCGGCAGGAACACGAACGCGTATGCCGCCAGCGCGCTCGTCACCATCTGTCCCACGGTGATCGCCAGCGTCTGCAGCACGCTGGTGAGGTACTGCGAACCCAGCGGGATGATGCCCAACGCGTCGCCGTAGTTGTCCGGGTGCACGCCGCTGACCGGCCACAGGGCGGGCGGGAAGCTGTTGGTGTCGCGCTCACCCATGAACGACCCGACCAGCCCGTAGTAGACGGGGAAGCAGATCACGAGGAACAGCAGCCCCAGCACGACATAGCTGCCGAGGTTGGCGTGACGTCGTCCCCGCACCCGGGCGGGGGCCGGCGTCGTCCGGGCGGACGCCGGCCTGGTGCCCACCTGCTGCGCGCTCACCGGTAGAACACCTTGCGTTCGAGGACCCCGAACTGCAGCGCCGTGATGACCAGCACCACCAGCAGCAGCACCATCGCCTGCGCCGAGGCGTAGCCGTAGTTGGAGTTGTTGTTGGCGAAGGCCTGCTCGTAGATCGAGTAGACGAGGGTGGTCGTGCGCCCCTCCGGCCCGCCCACGGTGAGGATCTTGATCTGCCCGAAGCTCTGGAGCGAGTGGATCGTGCCGACCACGACGAGGAAGAACAGCTGGGGCGTGATCAGCGGCATGACGATCGAGCGCTGCAGCCGCCAGCCGTGCGCGCCGTCGAGCCGGGCCGCCTCGAGCACGTCGTCGGGGAGCGCGCCGAGCCCGGCCGACAGCACGAGCAGGTTGTAGCCGATCTCCATCCACACGGTGGCGCCGCTCACCGAGAACAACGCGAGGTCGGGGTCGGTGAGCCAGTGCACCTTGTCGACCCCGAGGTGGGAAAGCAGTCCGTTGAGCACCCCGGACGCCGGGTTGTAGAGCACCCCGAAGATCACCGAGGCGGTCGCCACCGAGAAGGCGAAGGGCAGCGCAAAAGCGGTGCGGAAGAAGCGGATCCCGCGGATCCGTCCCTGGAGGAGTAGCGCAGCGAGCAGGGCGATCGCGATGCTCGGCACCACGGTGAGCACGGTGAACCCGAAGGTCACCCACAGCACCTTGCCGAAGTCCGGGTCGCTGAACAGCTTGCCGTAGTTGACGAGCCCGACCCAGCCGCTGGGGTTGCCCAGGATGTCCGTGCCCTGCACCGACAGGATCACCGACTTGACCAGCGGCCAGAACACGAAGACGCCGAACACCACCAGGGCCGGCAGCAGGTAGGCGAACGCCCCCAGGCCGTGCCGACGCGTGGCCGACCCGGCGCCGGTGGCGGGAACCGTCATTCCGCGACCATATAGGTCGGAAAGGTCCCAGTCGCGCAGTGTGGGCGGAGATTTCCTCTGTGTCGCAAGGGCTGGTGTGCCGGGTGGCCGGCGCCGCCTGCGTCAGGTGATCTGGTAGGTCGCCGTCAGGACGCCGCGGGCAAGCGTGTGGAACCCCGTGTTGAACGCGGCGACCGCCGCGCTGACCGAGTCGTCGATGCCCAGGTCGTCGGTGTCGAGCGCGTGCACCGCGAACAGGTAGCGGTGCGGGCGGTCGCCCGCTGGCGGCGCTGCGCCGCCGAACGCCTTGGTGCCGTAGTCGTTGACCACGTGGAAGGCCCCCTCGGGCAGACCGGAGCCCCCGGCGGCGCCGGCGTCCTCCGCCAGGTCGGTGACCTGTGCCGGGATGCCCAGGACGGTCCAGTGCCAGAACCCCGACGGAGTGGGCGCGTCGGCGTCGAAGCAGGTCACGGCGAAGCCCTTGGTGCTCTCCGGGGCGCCGCTCCACGACAGCTGGGGAGAGGTGTTGCCGCCGGAGAGTCCCCAGTCGTCGAAGACCTGCGCGTCGGGCAGCGTGCCGCCGTCCTCGACGCTGGCGCTGGTGACCGTGAAGGAGGGGACGGACGGGAGCAGGTCGTAGGGGTTGGGTGCCTCGGGTCGCTCAAGGGTCATGCTCGCGACACTAGCCGCGACCCCGTCAGCCCACCAGACGATCGAGGAGCGCGGCGAGCTCGGCGGCGGGGTCCGTGGTCAGCCCGCCATGCACTGGTCCGGGCTGGACGACGGTGCTGCGGGGCGCACTGAGCCACCCGAAGCGCTTGCCCAGCCCACCCAGGGTGGGCAGCCCGCCACCGGTGACCCCGCGGCATACCCGGCACACCGTCTCGAGCGCGTCGCGCACCTCCCGGGCGTCGACCTCGGGCGCGAGCGCCGCGAGCCGCGCCTCGTCGACCCGGTAGGCGGCATCGAGGAAGTCGGCGCCCTGGGAGTAGAGAACCACGCCGACGTTGACGAACTCCTCACGCTCCACCCGTGGCACGCAGCGCAGCACCACGTACTGGTACCCGTGGCGGCTCATGGCGCGCCGCCGGGGAGCCAGGCGCGGGGGGTGGCGACGCGGGCGAGGAGGTGTTCGACGTATGCCGCGCGGCCGGCGCCGGGGCTGTCCAGCCCGGGCGCCCGCTCGAGCCACTCGTCGGGAACGGCGGCGGTGACCTCGTGCAGGAGGGCTTCGGTGACCTGCGGTGCGAGCCGCTCGTGAGCGGCCTCGGGTGCCTCCGCAACGTCACGCAGGACGTGGGTGCCGGCGTCGAACGGCTGGGCGGCGAACCGTGCCGGGTCCGGGGCGCGGCTCGGCCAGCTGTGGTGGAAGTACAGGGCAGCGCCGTGGTCGATCAGCCACGGACGCCCGTGCCAGACCAGGAGGTTGGGGTTGGACCAGGTGCGGTCGACGTTGGCGGTGAGCGCGTCGAGCCACAGGATGTCGGCGGCGGTGTGCGGCTCCGGAGGACGCGAACCGTCGTAGCCGAAGGAGCCCGGCAGGAAGTCGATGCCGAGGTTGAGCCCGAGGCTGGCGGTCAGCAGGTCCTGGACCTCCTCGTCCGCCTCGTACTTGGCGATGGGCGACTGCAGCTCGACGACGGTCATCCGCGGCACCGCCAGGCCGAGCGCGCGCGCCAGCTCACCCACGACGACCTCGGCGACCAGGACCTTCAGGCCCTGGCCGGCGCCGCGGAACTTGACCACGTAGGTGCCCAGGTCGTCGGCCTCGACGATGCCCGGCAGCGACCCGCCCTCCCGGAGGGGGGTGACGTAGCGGGTGGCCGTGACCTGTTCGAGCACGGCGCCCAGCGTAGGGCCCTCAGGCGTCGCCGACGGTGACCGCCTCGGCCTCGAGCGGGCTGTCCACCCGCTCGGCGCCGTGGCCGGGCTGGTCGTCGATGACCCGCAGGAACGACCTGGCGGTCAGCAGCACCCCGACCCCGAGGACGACAGCACCCGCGCCGACCCAGAAGGGGATCTCGGCGGAGCGCTCGCCGAGCTTGCCGGCGAGCCACGGGGCGACGGCACCGCCGCTGAACCGCACGAAGCTGTAGGCCGCCGAGGCGACTCCACGCTCGACGGGGGAGACCTTCATGACGGTCTCGGTGATGAGGGTGTTGTTCACACCGAGGAACGCCCCCGAGAGGACCACCCCGACCACGAGCACCGACTTGTGGTCGGTACCCAGCCCCATCGCGGCGAGGATGAGCGCGAACCCGAGCAGTGCGCCGACCACCCCGGGCAGGGTGCCGAACCGCCGCTGCAGCCGGGGGGCGACGAAGACCGAGGTGGTCGCGAGCAGGACGCCCCAGCCGAAGAAGACCAGGCCGACGCCGTGGGCGCCCATGCCCAGTGGGAACGGCGTCCAGGCCAGCAGGGTGAAGAAGCCGAAGTTGTACAACAGCGCGGTGAGGCCGACGGTCAGCAGGCCGCGGTGGGACAGCGCCCGCAGTGGTGCGGTGATCGAGCTGTGGTGGGTCGGCCTCGGCGTCGCGGGAAGGGTGGCGAGGATCGCGACCAGGGCGATCGCCATCAGGGCGGAGACGCCGAAGAACGGCCAGCGCCACGAGTGGCCGCCGAGCCACCCACCGAGCAGTGGTCCGGAGGCGATGCCGACACCCAGCGCGGCCTCGTAGAGCACGATCGCCTGCCCCACCGAGCCGGCAGCGGCGCTGACGATGGTCGACAGCGCGGTGGCGATGAACAGCGCGTTGCCCAGACCCCACAGCGCCCGGAAGGCGACGATGCCGTTGACGCTGTCCTGGGTGCCGGCGAGGCCGGCGCCGAGGATGATCACCAGCAGGCCGAGCAGGAGGGTGCGCTTGGCCCCGACACGGCTGGACACCCAGCCCGTGGCGAGCATGGCGACGCCCATGACCGCCATGTAGCTGGTGAACAGCAGCGACACCTGCGAGGGGCTGGCGCCGAGGTCGTGGGCGATGGGTTGCAGGATCGGGTCGACGAGGCCGATGCCCATGAAGGCGATGACACAGGCGAAGGCGACGGACCAGACGGTCTTGGGTTGGCGCCACATGAGGTGGTTCAGGGTTCCTTCCGGGAGGGCGGGGTGGGGGACTGTGCGGCGTGCTCGAGGAGGTCCTCGATGGCCGTGACTGCGGTGCGCAGGCGCTGCAGGTCGGCCTCGTCGAGGCGGTCGAACACGGGGGACAGCACCGCGACGCGGGCCCCGCGGGCCTGCCGCAGGGCGGCGCTGCCGTCGGCCGTCAGCGAGACCAGCGTGGCGCGGGCGTCGTCGGCGTCCGGGACGCGCTGCGCCCAGCCCTCGGCCTCGAGCCGCTGGAGCTGGGTCGTCATGGTCGGCTGGCTGCAGTTGTCGGCGGCCGCCAGGACGCTGACCCGTGCCGGACCGAGCTCGTCGAGCAGGGCCAGGAGCCTGGCCTGGGCCATCGGCACCTCGACCGCCGCATGTCGCGAGGCCCAGCGGTTGAGGCGGGCGACGGCACGCAACAGCTCGTTGCCGAGCTCGCTGTGGTCGTCCACGGCGCCATATTACATAGACAACCTATGTAATGGCGAATCCGGGCCACGGTAATGGCGCACAATGGGACATGTGCGGACACTGACGCGGGGGACCCGGGCACCCGACTTCGAGCTGCAGGACCAGGCCGGACGACCACGCCGCCTGTCGACCCTGCTCGAGCGGGGGAGTGTGGTGCTCTTCTTCTACCCGGCGGCTCTGACGGCAGGCTGCACCAGGGAGGCCTGCCACTTCCGCGACCTCCACGAGGAGTTCGAGGAGGTCGGAGCACGTCCGGTGGGGATCAGCCCCGACCACGTGGAGAAGCAGGCGCGCTTCGACGCCAAGGAGGGCCTCGGCCTGCTCCTGCTCTCCGACACGGGCGGCTCGGTCGCGGCGGCCTACGGCGTCCGGCGCAGGTTCCTCACCCCGGTGAGGCGGGCCACCTTCGTCATCGGGCGGGACGGCGTGGTCAGTGAGGTCGTCACCAGCGAGTTCAGCATGCACCTCCACGCCGACCAGGCCCTCGCGGCGCTGCGCGCGGGGGTGCGCGCCGGCTAGGTGCCGCGAAGGGCCCGCACGCTGTCGATCGTGTCGGCCTCGTCGGCGCTCTTGTCGTCGCGATAGCGCAGCACCCGGGCGAACCGCAGCGCCACCCCACCGGGGTAGCGCGAGGAGGTCTGGATGCCGTCGAACGCCACCTCGACGACCTGCTCCGGCCGCACCGGCACGACCCAGCCCTCGGTGCCCTCGGTGGCGAGCTCGGTGAAGCGCTGCGTCTGCCACGCGAGCATTGCGTCCGTCATGCCCTTGAACGTCTTGCCCAGCATGACGAACGCGCCGGTCTGCGGGTCGCGTGCCCCGAGGTGGATGTTCGACAGCCACCCCTGGCGCCTGCCGCTGCCCCACTCGACGGCGAGCACGACCAGGTCGAGGGTGTGCCGCGGCTTGACCTTGACCCATCCGGCACCGCGTCTCCCCGCGGCATACGGCGCAGTGGGGGACTTGACCACGACGCCCTCATGCCCGTCGCGCACGAGGCGAGCGAAGAACTCCTGCGCGGCAGCGGGGCCGACGGCCCGCACCCTCGGCACCAGGAAGCTGCCCGGGACCAGCTCGGCCAGCAGCTCGAAGCGCTCGGACGCGGGGACGTCGAGCAGGTCCGTGCCATCGAGGTGGAGCAGGTCGAAGAAGAACGGTGTCACCGGCACCTCCTCGCGAAGACGTTGCACCCCAGCACTGCTCATCGTTCGTGACGCGGTCTCCTGGAACGGCAGCGGGCGGCCCGATGCGTCCAGCGCGATGGCCTCGCCGTCGAGCACCAGCTGACGCGAAGGAAGGGCCAGCACGGCCTCGACCACCTCGGGAAGCCGGTCGGTGATGTCGTCGAGCGAGCGGGTGAACAACCGCACCTCGTCGCCGTCGCGGTGCGCCTGCAGGCGGATGCCGTCGAGCTTGCCGTCGAGGAAGGCGTCGTCGCCGACCTGGCCCAAGGCAGTCTCGACGTCGGGCGCTGCGGCTGCCAACATCGGCCGCAGCGGCCGGCCCACCTCGAGACCGATGCCGGCGAGCGCCCCCTCACCGCCGCGCAGCGCGGCTTCGGCGACCAGGCTCGACCAGCCCGCGAGCATCGCGGCTCGGCGCACCGTGGCCTCGGGTACCTCGGCGGCGCGCGCGATGGCCTGCTGCACCACCCCGTCGAGCGCGCCCTGGCGGACCTGCCCGGTGATGAGGTTGCGCAGGTACTGCTGCTCGCCGTCGGTGAGGCGCGAGAACAGGTCGCGGACGGCGCCGGCGCGTCCGGACGCGGACCCGGCACCGCCGAGCGAGGCGAGGCGGCCGAGGGCGTCGTCGACCTCGGCGACGGTGAGCGCCGGCTCGGCCGCAGGGGTGGGCAGGTCGGTGAGGCCACGCCAGCTGACGCCGACCCGTCGCTGCGGCAGGGTGCCCGACAGGTACGCCGTGACGGTGGCCGCCTCGTCGGGGCCGGCTGCGCGCAGCGCGTCGGAGAGAACCTCCACCTTGGCCAGGCGGGACCGGGTCGTGGCGACCGCCTGCGAGGCGGAGACGACGTCGGCGAACAGCACGGCCCGACGCTACCCCCGGGCACCGTCAGGCGAGGACGTCCTGCAGGTCGGTCGCATCCATGCCGTGCGCCTCGGCGACGGGGGCGTAGGTGACCTGCCCGTCGTGAGTGCTCAGCCCCAGCGCCAGCGGGTGGTTCGCTCGCAGCGCGTCGCGCCAGCCCCGGTCAGCCAGCTCCACGGCATACGGCAGGGTCACGTTGGTCAGCGCGTAGGTGCTGGTGTGCGGCACCGCGCCGGGCATGTTCGCGACGCAGTAGAAGACCGAGCCGTGCACCGGGTAGGTCGGGTCGGCGTGGGTCGTCGGGCGCGAGTCCTCGAAGCAGCCGCCCTGGTCGATAGAGATGTCCACGAGGACCGAGCCGGGCTTCATCCGGGACACCTGCTCGTTGGTGACCAGCTTGGGCGCCTTGGCGCCCGGCACCAGGACCGCGCCGATCACCAGGTCGGCATCGCTGATGGCGCGCTCGATCTCGTAGGTGTTGGAGGCGACGGTCTGGCAGTGCCCCTGGTAGATGGCGTCGGCGTGGCGCAGCTTGGCGATGTCGCGGTCGAGCAGCAGCACCTCGGCCTGCATGCCGAGTGCGATCGCGGCCGCGTTCATGCCGGAGACGCCGGCTCCGATGACGACGACCTTGGCGGCGTAGACGCCGCTGACGCCACCGAGCAGCAGGCCCCGCCCACCGTTGGCGCGCATCAAGGTGTTGGCCCCGACCTGCGGGGCCAGCCGCCCGGCCACCTCGGACATGGGGGCGAGCAGCGGCAGCGAGTGGTCGGGCAGCTCGACGGTCTCGTAGGCGATGGCCGTCACCTTGCGCGCCACCAGCTCCTCGGTGAGCCGCTTGTCCGCGGCGAGGTGGAGGTAGGTGAACAGGGTCTGGCCCTCGCGCATCCGGTGGAACTCCGGCTCGACCGGCTCCTTGACCTTGAGGATGAGGTCACCGGTTCCCCACACGTCGTCGGCGTCGTCGAGGATCGACGCGCCCGCGGCGGCGTAGTCCTCGTCGAGGATGGAGGAGCCGGTGCCCGCCTCCTTCTCCACGAACACCTCGTGTCCGTGCACCACGAGCTCGTGGACGCCGGCGGGGGTGATCGCCACACGGAACTCGTTGTTCTTGATCTCGCGGGGAATCCCGACCTTCATCGTGCCTCCTGGATCGCAGTGGTCCCTCGAACAATGTCGAAGATCGGCGCGCCTGCCAACCACCCGGGCGAGGACGACTTTGACCGATCCATCTCCCGTCGTGCCGTCCGCGGCGTAGCCTCGGGCTCGATGCCGGGGTCGTCCAACCGGCGAGGGCAATCCCGGAGATCCGATGAGCACCACTGCGCCAGAACAGCGGACCGTGCCGCGCGCCTCCCCGGGCTACCTGCACGACGTGCTCCTGTGGTCGGGCGAGCGGGACTTCGTCACCCGCACGGCTGCGTTCGTCATGGAGGGGGTGGCTGCCGGGGAGCCGGTGCTGGTCGCCGTCCCCGAGCCCCGCTCCAGGGCCCTGCAGCGCCACCTCGGACGCGCGGCCGATGAGGTCCGGTTCGTCGACATGGCCGCACTGGGCGCCAACCCGGCGTGCATCATCGATGCCTGGTCGCGGTTCGCCGAGGAGTGCCGCGAGCAGCCCTCGCGCGGCGTGGGCGAACCGCTGTGGCCGGGGCGGCGCGAGGCCGAGATCGCCGAGTGCGAGCTGCACGAGGCGCTGCTCAACCTCGCCATCGGCGTCGACCGTCCCCTGTGGCTCCGGTGTCCCTACGACGCGGCCGGCCTGCCGGACAGGGTGATCCAGCGGGCGTGCGATGTGCACCCGTTCGTCGCCTCCACCGACGGCGGGACCTCGGTGAGCAAGAGGTATGCCGGGGAGGGCCTTGGCCGGGAAGGGTTCACGACGCCCCTGCCCGAGCCCGCCACGCAGCCAGTAGTCCGGCGGATCGCGGACGGGGGGACGATGAAGGCGCTGCGCGACCTGGTGGAGCACGCCGCCACCGCGGCGGGCGTCGAGTGGGACCGCTCCATCGACCTCGGGCTGGCGGTGCACGAGCTAGCGGTGAACACGATCACCCATGGCGGTGGCAGCGGGCAGCTGCGGCTGTGGAGCGAACCCGCGGCGCTGGTCTGCGAGGTGTCCGACGACGGGAGGGTGCAGGACCCGCTGGCCGGCCGGCACCACCCCGGCGACGAGGCGGCGCAGGGCCGGGGTCTCTGGATGGTCAACCAGCTGTGCGACCTCGTGCAGCTCCGGTCGGGGCGCCACGGCACCCAGGTGCGGATCCACACCTGGCTCTGAGGCGGCTGGCTCGGCGCTCGAGCTCGGTCAGGGAACGACGGTGGCGGCGTGGTTCAGCGCGCCGATGAACGCCTGGCGCCAGGGCAGCGCCTCGCGGGTGGTCCGGCAGGACGCGCCGCCGCACGAGCAGGCCCACGTCCAGCCCCCGGCGGCGCCGCGCTGGACCCGGGGGTGGTGGGTGGTGCTGGTGGTGGTGCGGATGGCCGTGCGGCTGCTCACACCATGAACGGTACGAACCCAGCGGCGAGCCGGCTGGCAAAGACACGCGCACCCGGCCGAACGGAGGAGTGTCGGCGGAGCCGTTCGGGCCCGGGCGAGGTTTGGCGAGCCGTCCGAGGGGGCATCCACCCTTGAGTGTGCAACCTGCAGGACACCCGAGGGTGCCACGGGCAACGCGTCGGCTGAACGGTGAACAAGGCGCAGAGCGACGTCTGGTGGAAGAACACCATCACGTACTGCCTGGACGTCAAGACCTTCCTCGACTCCGACGGCGATGGCTGGGGCGACCTCGCCGGGCTCGAGCGAAAGCTCGGCTACCTGCGCGACCTCGGTGTGGGGTGCATCTGGCTCACACCGTGCTACCCGTCGCCGATGCGTGACGACGGCTACGACATCAGCGACTACTACTCCGTCGACCCGCGGCTGGGCACGCTGGGCCAGTTCGTGGAGCTGGTGCGCACCGCCCACGCGCTCGGGATGCGCGTGGTCATGGACCTCGTGGTCAACCACACCTCGGACGAGCACCCGTGGTTCGCCCAGGCGGCCGACAACGGATCCAGGTACCACGACTACTACCTGTGGTCGCGCACCCGTCCGGACCCCCAGCCCCCCGTCGTGTTCCCCGGTGAGCAGAAGCAGACGTGGAGCTGGAACCGCAGCGCCCGCAGCTACTACTTCCACCGCTACCACGACTTCCAGCCCGACCTGGCCTTCGGGCGCGCGGACGTGCACGACGAGATCCACCAGATCCTGGGCTTCTGGCTCGAGCTGGGGATCGACGGCTTCCGCGTGGACTCGCTGCCCTTCCTGATCGACAAACCCGGCCGCGAGGACGAGCCGGTTGAGGACCGTCACGGCGACCTGCGCACGCTGCGCGGCTTCCTCAGCCGGCGCAACGGCGAGGCCGTGCTCCTCGGGGAGGCCAACGTGCCGGTCGAGGAGCAGCGCCGGTTCTTCGGCGATCCCTCCTGCCCGCACGACGAGTCAGAGGCGCAGGTGCTGTTCGACTTCGAGATGCAGGCGAGCATCTGGCTGGCCCTCGCGCGCGGCTGCGCCGAGCCGATCGTCCGCGCGCTGCGCGGACGCCCCGACCTCCCCGGCTCGTGCACGTATGCCGTGTTCGCGCGGCACCACGACGAGCTCACCTTCGAGCAGGTGCTGTCCGAGGCTGAGGCGCGGGAGATCAGGGCGGCCTTCGACCCCGACGGCGTCGGGTGGATCTACGACCGGGGGCTGCGCCGTCGCCTGGCGTCGCTGCTCGGTGGGGACGAGTCGCGGATGCGGCTGGCCATCTCGCTCGTGATGGCGCTGCCGGGCATGCCCGTCCTGCACTATGGCGACGAGATAGGGCTGCGTGACGACCTGGGGCTGCCCGGCCGCTTGGCGACCCGCCCGCCGATGCGCTGGAGCCCGGGTGACGGTGGCTTCTCGACGGCGCCACCGAAGGCGTGGGTGCGCCCGCCGGCACCGGCAGGCGGTGGTGTCAAGGACTCCGTCGCCGAGCAGCGCTCGGATCCCGACTCGGTGCTGTCCTTCACACGGCACGCGATGTCGCTGCGGCGCGACTGCCAGGAGATCGGGCACGGTTCCAACCGGGTGCTCGAGTCGCCCGACCCGGCGGTGCTCCTCGTGGAGAGCACCTGGCTCGACGGCGTGGTGCTGACGGCGCACAACCTGTCGGACCGACGCGTGGAGAGGGCGTTGGGCGACGACCTGCCGGAGGAACCCCTAGACGACGTCGTCGACCTCACCGAGTCCCGGCTCGTCGACCTGCGGGAGCCGCTCTCCCTCGACCCGTTCGGCGTGCGCTGGTTGCGAGTTCGCGAACCCGGCCGGATCAGCCGTTCGGCCGCCGGTCACGCATCGGCCACGGAGTGAGGCGCTGGATGGTCGGTCAGCCCGGACGGGGAGCCAGCAGCAGGGCCTGGTCGGGCTGCACCTCACCGTCGTAGCGGGCGAACTCGCCCTTTCCCTCGAACGCCTGGCTGTCGACGTGCACCTCCCAGTCACCCTCGAGGGGCACCTTCTTGGTTCGACCGGTGAAGTTGACGAGGACCACCACGTGGTCCGCACCGAGCGAGCGCCGGTAGGACAGGACCCCGCGGGCCAGGTCGAGGTGGTGCCAGCTCCCGAACTGCAGCACCGGGCTGCTCTGCCTGAGGTGGATGAGCCGGCGGTGCAGGTTGAGCATCGAGTCGGGGTCCTCGCGCTGCGCCTCGGCGCTCAGCGTGTCGGAGTCCGGTGGGAACGGTCGCCAGGGGGGCCGTCCCTCCCACCCGTGCGGAGGCTCCCTAAGCCAGGGCATGGGCCCGCGCGCGACGTCACGGCCAGCCGGGTCCACCATCTGCGTGCGTCGCAGGTCGAGGTCCTCCAGGCCGAGCTCCTCGCCCTGGTACAGGAACACGGTGCCCCGCAACGTCAGCAACAGGACGGCGGCGGCGCGGGCTCGCTGCATCGAGCCGCCGTAGCGGGTCCGCAGCCGCGAGTTGTCGTGGTTGGACAGCGTCCACACCGGCCAGGCGTCCGCGGGGTCCAGCTGCTGCTCGATGGTCGTGATGAGCATCCGCCAGACGATCGGGTCCCACGGGGCGTCGAGGGGTGGGAAGTTGAAGGTCAGCTGCAGCTCGTCGCCCTGCCCGTAGTACTTGACGATCTCGGCCTCCTTGCGCAGGTTGACCTCGCCGACCAGCACCCGGTCCCCGTCGTAGGAGTCGGTCAGGCTGCGGACCCGGCGCAGCACCTCGTGGGTCCGCGGGTGGTCGTTGAAGCTGTTGATCGGCTCACCGGCGAGGCACCGGTCGTCGTCGGAGAAGCTCAGGTCCTTGCCCAGGCACTGGGTGGAGTCGATGCGGAACCCGTCGACGCCTCGGTCGAGCCAGAACCGCAGGCCGTCCAGCATCGCCTCGACGACGTCCGCGTGGTACCAGTTGAGGTCCGGCTGCTGGGGGAGGAAGAAGTGCAGGAAGTACTGGTCCGACGCCTCGTCCACGGTCCACGTGCTCCCCGAGTCGATCGCCGACCGCCAGTTGTTGGGGGTGTCCCGCCAGTAGTACCAGTCTCGCTTCGGTGAGCTGCGCGACCGGCGCGCCTCCGCGAACCAGGGGTGGGCGTCGGAGGTGTGGTTGGGCACCCAGTCGATGATGACGCGCATCCCGCGGGCATGGGCGTCGGCGAGCAGCTGGTCGAAGTCCTCGAGCGTCCCGAACCGGGGGTCGACCCCGCAGTAGTCGGCGACGTCGTAGCCGCTGTCGCACATGGGGGAGGGATAGAAGGGACACACCCACAGCGCCTCGATCCCGAGCCAGTCGAGGTGGTCCAGCTTGGCGCGGATGCCAGGGAGGTCTCCCTCGCCGGAGCCGGTCGTGTCGGCGAACGACCTCGGGTACACCTCGTAGCAGACCGCGCCCATCCACCAAGGGTGTTCCGCAGCTCCATTCACACCGGCTCGCTTACCCGGCCGACGAACACGGAAACGGCGTGGCGTGGCGCCACCTCGGTCGGGTGGCCTCGGCGCACCCGCCCTCTTGTGCATCATCTGCACCATCGGTTGGTCCTGCGGTTGCGACGTCCCCTTTGTCGTGCTTTGCTGAGGGGCGTAACCCCAAGTGGTCCAAAAGTGGTGCCACCTCCACCCGCTCGTTCGGAGGTCACCCAATGGCACCGCAATCTGTTGTCCCTCGTTCTCCGTCCCCGTACCAGTCCGTCGACTCCGGAGACGGTCGCTGCGAGCGACTCCTCGCCGAGGCGCAGAACTGCACCGATCCCCGGCGCAGCGAGGAGCTCCGTCAGCAGGTCGTCATGGAGAACCTCGACCTGGCCGACGCGACCGCCCGCCGCTATCGCGGTCGTGGGCTCGACCTGGACGACCTGGTGCAGGTGGCTCGCCTGGCCCTGGTCAAAGCCGTTCGCGGCTACCGCTGCGGTCTTGGGCACAGCTTCGCCGGCTACGCGATCCCCACGATAAGCGGGGAGCTCAAGCGGCACTTCCGCGACTGCGGGTGGGACGTGCGCCCGCCGCGCCGGCTCCAGGAGGCACGCTCGCGAGTGCTCCGCGAGGAGGAGCAGCTGTGGCACGTCCTGCGCCGCCAACCGAGCATCGCCGAAGTGGCCGATGCGGTCGGGCTGAGCGTCGCGGAGGTTCGCGCCGCCAAGGTGTGCGCCGCCGCCTACAACAGCGTGCCGCTCGACGCACCTGCTGCCGACGGGCACGCCAACGAGCCGGCCGATCCGGGGGACGTCTTCGCCCGCTTCGAGGAGCACGAGGTGCTCGCCCAGGCGATCCGCTCGCTGCCGCCGCGTGACCAGCTGATCGTGCGGCTGCGGTTCGTCGAGGAGCTGACCCAGAGCCAGATCGGCGAGCGGCTCGGTGTGAGCCAGATGCAGGTCTCCCGACTGCTCTCACGCATCCTGCGCCAGCTGAACGACGACCTGCGCGACGTCATCTCGGCGGCGTAGGCCGCCTCAGCGCCGCGTCCTCACCGCGTCCTCACTTCGCAGCCGGCTCCTTGGTGAGTTCCTGCTGGATGTCCTCGAGGCTGCGGCTGCTGGTCTCGGGGACGCGTGACAGGAAGAACAGGAACGCCAGGACGCCGATGCCGGTGTAGAGGAAGAAGGTGCCCTGCCGGGTGATCGCCTCTCCGAGGCTGAGGAAGGTCACGGCGACGAGGAAGTTCGCCGCCCAGTTGCCGACCGTCGCAACGGCCATCGCCTTGCTGCGGATGCCGGTGGGGTAGAACTCCGAGATCATCAGCCAGAACACCGGGCCGAGGCCGATCGCGAAGGACGCGATGTAGACCAGCAGTGCGGCCAGGGCCACCCAGCCGGCGTCCTGCTGCAAGGTCTTGGAGGAGAAGTAGACCCCCAACACGGCGAGCGCCACGGTCAGGCCGACGGTGCCCGTGAGCAGCAGCTTGCGCCGACCGACCCGGTCGAGGAGCAGCACCGCGACGACGGTGAACACCACGTTCGTCACCCCGACGAAGACGGTCTGGGTGATCGAGGCGCTCTTGGTCAGGCCGGTGTCCGACAGGATGGTCGGGGCGTAGTAGATGACGGTGTTGATGCCGACGAACTGCTGGAACACCGCAAGCCCCAGACCCACCCACAGCAGGGGTCGCAGCCGTCCGCCGAAGAGGTCGCCCAGCTTCGAGGACCGCTCGTTGCGCGCGGCCTCCTTGATGTCCTCGATCTCCCCGTCGACGTCGGCGCGCTCATCACCTGCGCGCAGCTCGTCGAGCACGTGGCGTGCTTCGTCCTCGCGGTTGCCCTCCATCAACCATCGCGGCGTGTGGGGGACCGTCAGCATGCCGATCGCCAGGGCCGCGCCCGGGATGACGGCGATGCCGAGCATCCACCGCCAGTTGTACTCGACGCCCTTGAGGGCGAAGTTCACCAGGTAGGAGATGAGGATCCCGGTGGTGATCGCCAGCTGGTTGAACGAGACCAGCCCGCCGCGCAGCCGCGGCGGCGACACCTCGGCGATGTACAGGGGTGCGACGAAGGACGCCGTGCCGACCGAGAGGCCGAGCACGAAGCGGAAGCCGATGAGCATGGGCACGCTGACCGCGAAGGCGCAGCCGAGTGCGCCGATGACGTAGACGCTGCCGGAGACGACCTTGGTGTACTTCTGGCTGATCCGGTCGGCGAGGTAGCCGGCCGCGACGGCTCCCACGATCGCTCCCAGCAGCAGCGAGGAGACCACCCACTGCTGTGCGGCAGTGCCGGCGTGCAGGTCGTCCTTGATGAACAACAGCGCCCCCGAGATGACGCCGGTGTCGTAGCCGAACAACAGGCCACCGATGGCGGCCATCGCCGA
>Ga0308175_100001107_pt1 | contig 17943 bp, 11 predicted proteins | sample PhyCR1_3_FD_203893 | JGI IMG/M metagenome (GOLD analysis project Ga0308175, IMG submission 203893) | Soil microbial communities from UC Gill Tract Community Farm, Albany, California, United States - DLSLS.C.R1 | ecosystem: Environmental > Terrestrial > Soil > Agricultural land | place: USA...
GAGGTGCGGGGACGCGCTCCGCCTGGTGCGCGTCCCCGCGTTCAGCCGTAGAGAGTTACGACTTCTTCAGGTACAGCTGGTTGATGTCGATGAGGCTCGACACCGACCCGTAGCGGGCGCCGCCCACGTTGGAGCCCGAGAGCTGGAACTGCTTGGTGTACCACAGCGGAGCCGCCGGAACGATCTTCTCCAGCATGTAGTGCTGGGCTTCCTTCCAGGTGGCCGCGGCCTCGGTCGGCTTCTGCGACAGAGCCTTCTGGATGAGGCCGTCGAGCTTCGCGTCCTTGACGTGCGAGTAGTTCGGCGAACCGTCCGTGACCTGCGTGCCGTCGTAGACCGGGGTGATGACGGTGGAGGCACTCGGCCAGTCCTGGCCCCAGCCCGTGACGTACATGTCGTACGGGTTGTCGAGCTTGCCGATCTGCTCGTAGTAGCTCGCCGCGTCGACCTCCTTGGAGACGACGTTGAAGCCGACCTTGGAGAGGGCGTCCTCGATGGCGACCTTGCGCTTCTGGCCGTTCTCGCTGTTGCCGTAGGCGAAGACGACCTTCTTGTCGGCCGCCGGGACGCCCTTGAGGAGCTCCTTGGCCTTGGCGAGGTTGCCCTGCGGCGTCTTCAGACGGCCGTAGGGGTCGTACTTGGCCTCGTAGCCCGGCAGGGTCGGGGCGAAGTAGTTCGGGGCCACGTCACCGCCGTAGACACCACCCTCACCGGCGATGAGCGACTTGGAGTTGACGGCGTAGGTGATGGCCTGGCGGACCTTCAGGTTCTTCACGCGGTCCAGGTTGAACGACAGCTGCATCACGTAGGGCTGGTAGCCCTTGACCGTGCGCTTGCTGACGGCCGGGTTCTTGATGACGTCCTGGATCTGCGTGGCCTCGACACCGCCGGTGAGCTGGATGGCGTTCTTGTCGTTGCCCTGGTCGGCGATCAGACGCTTGGTCTGGGTCGACTCGGTCACGCCGAACTGGAAGTTCCAGCCGTCGACGTACTGGTGACGCACGGAGTCGGTCTTCGGGTCCCAGTTGGTGTTCTTGACGAGCACCATGGACTTGCCGTTCTTGTACGACTGGATCTTGTACGGGCCGGTGGCGACCGGAGCCGTGTCGTACTTCTCCTTGGTGTCGTCCTTCGTGGGGACGATCGCGTAGCCGGCCATGGCCAGCGTCTGCGGCAGGTCCGGGCGGGCCTGGTCGAAGTGGAAGACGACGGTCTTGTCGTCCGGCGTGTCCAGGACGGACTTCGGCAGGTGCTTGCCGTCGAAGCCGCCGCCGGGCAGCAGCTCGCGGTACTTGCCCGTGTACTTCTTGCCGGCCAGCCAGTCGTGCAGGTAGGGCGGGCCGTCGAAGATGAACTTCGCGAACTGGCGCTCGACGGTGTGGCGGACGTCGGCGGACGTGATGACGTTGCCCTTGGCGTCCTTGACGCCGTCCTTGAGGGTGAACGTCCAGGTCTTGCCGCCGTCCGACATCTTGCCCGCGTCGGTCGCGATGTCACCCACGACCGAGACGCCGCCCTTGCCGTCCTCCTTGAACTGGGTCAGGCGACGGAACAGCAGGTTGGCGACCTGACCGGCGTCGGAGACGTAGGTCTGGCCCGGGTCCAGGTGCGAGAGGCCCGCCTCCTGGTAGACCGTGATGGTGCCGCCGCTCTGGGCACCGGGGACGTCCTCGGCCGGACCGGTGGAGCCGGCGGCGTCGGCGTAGGTGACCGCCTTCGACTGGACGGAGGCCTGCTGCTGGTCCTTCTTGGAGTCCTGACCGCCGTTGCCCCCCTTGTTCTCGGAGCACCCGGTGAGCACGAGGGAGCCGGCCGCGAGTGCGACGACGATGGCCTGCGCTCTGCGCGAGCTGAACGACTTCATGAGGCGAATGCACCTACCTGTCGGTTTGATATTTCCTGAGTACTGCCTGACGCGGCTGGTAGGCCGACTCGGGGGTGGCAGTCATCCCCCACCGGTTGGACGAACTACCGTCCGGACTTGGGGTCGAACGCGTCCCGCACTGAGTCTCCGAGGAGGTTGAAGGCCAGGACGAAGATCACCAGTGCCAGACCGGGGAAGAAGAGGAACGCCGGGTCCTGCTCGGTGTACTTGGCACCGTTGGCGAACAGCTTTCCCCAGTCCGGGGTGGGCTCGACGAAGCCGACCCCGGCGAAGGACAGGAACGCGATGGTGAGGATGGTGCTGGGCAGCGTGTACGTGAACTGCACCAGGATGGGCGTCACCACGTTCGGCAGGATCTCCTTGCGGACGATCCGCCAGGGCGAGGCGCCGGAGACCTTGGCGGCCTCCACGAACTCCCGCTCGCGCAGTGACAGCACGGTCGAGCGCACCAGACGTGCCATGCCCATCCAGCCCAGGAGCCAGAGCACGATGAGCATCGCCACCGCACGGAGGTACGTGGGCGTCTCCTCGCGCGGGTCCACGAAGAACGCGGTCACCACGGGCATGAAGGCGATGAAGAACAGCTGCTGCGGGAAGGCGAGGAAGAAGTCGGTGACGCGGCCGATCCAGTAGTCGGTCCTGCCGCCGAAGTAGCCGCCGATCAGACCGAGGACGATACCCGTGACCATCATCAGGACCGTGATGCCCACCGCCATGTACAGCGAGGTGCGCATGCCGTACACCAGCATCGCGAACACGTCGCGGCCGTACTGCGGCTCGACGCCGAACCAGTGCGCCCCGGACAGGCCGCCGAAGTAACCGAGCGGCAGACCGAAGTCGTCGAGGACCGGGGTGCTCTGGTAGGTCGGGTCCTGGCCGTACAGGGTGTACGGGTCCGTCCCGCTGATCTTCGTCAGCAGCGGCGCGGCGAGCGCCACGACGAAGTACAAAATCACTATCGCCGCACAGACGACACCGGTACGGTCACGCTTGAAGCGCTGCCACATCAACTGGCCGGGAGAGCGACCCTCGAGCGTGGTCTCGCCCTTGGCGGGCGCAGGTGCCGGCTCGAGTTCTGGCTCCAGGGCAACCGACGGCCCGGAGCCTTCAGCCTTGGCAGGACTGGACATGTGAGTTCTTCCCCCGGGGGGTTGGAGAGCTGAGCGCAGCGCAGATACCGGAGAGTTCTGCGGTTTGGGGGAACTTTCGCCAATGCGTTCAACGCGCGTCAAGGGCGGAAGACATAGGGATCTCCCTACCGTCATTATTTTGAGCAAAAATTGCAGAGATCGACACCTGTGCGCGCTTGACATGGTCAGTGGGTTCTCGGCAAATCGGACAGCTCGTTACTTTTTTTTCGTTACATGTCCGAAACTTGACGCGCTTGTCCCCGGTATCCGAACACTCGGTACCGGCGGCTGTCCGGGCGAACCGGTCACGGTGTCGCTACCCGTGCGGGGTCCGGACATACATACCGAAAGCCCGGCCCTCCTGATGGCGGAGGGCCGGGTTCCACGGGCTTGGGGCGTCGGCGTCAGCCGTGCTTGGCGCGGCTCGCGGCGCGGGCGCGCTCGCGGGCGTCCAGGTTCACCTTGCGGATGCGAACCGCCTCGGGGGTCACCTCGACGCACTCGTCGTCGCGGCAGAACTCCAGCGACTGCTCCAGGGAGAGCTTGCGCGGCGGCACGATCGCCTCGAACGAGTCGGCCGACGAGGACCGCATGTTCGTGAGCTTCTTCTCCTTGGTGATGTTCACGTCCATGTCGTCGGAGCGCGAGTTCTCACCGACGATCATGCCCTCGTACACCTCGGTGCCCGGCTCGGTGAAGAGCACACCGCGCTCCTGGAGGTTCGTCATCGCGAAGGCGGTGACGGCACCTGCACGGTCGGCGACCAGGGAGCCGTTGTTGCGGGTCGTCAGGGTGCCGAACCAGGGCTCGAAGCCCTCGTGGATGGAGTGGCCGATGCCCGTGCCGCGGGTCTGGGTGAGGAACTCGGTGCGGAAGCCGATGAGACCGCGGGACGGCACGACGAACTCCATGCGGACCCAGCCCGAGCCGTGGTTGGACATGTTGTCCATCCGGCCCTTGCGCACGCCCATGAGCTGCGTGACGGCACCCATGTGCTCCTCGGGCACGTCGATCGTCATGCGCTCGACCGGCTCGTAGGTCTTGCCGTCGACGTCCTTGGTGACGACCTGCGGCTTGCCGACGGTCAGCTCGTAACCCTCGCGGCGCATCTGCTCGACCAGGATGGCGAGCGCCAGCTCACCACGGCCCTGGACCTCCCAGGCGTCCGGGCGCTCGGTCTCCAGCACCCGCAGCGAGACGTTGCCGATCAGCTCGCGGTCCAGGCGGTCCTTGACCTGGCGCGCGGTGACCTTGCGGTCCTTGACGGCCGCCTTCGCGTCGGCGCCCTTGCCGGTGCCGCCCCGGCCGACCAGCGGCGAGGTGTTCGTACCGATCGTCATCGAGATCGCGGGCTCGTCCACCGTGATCAGCGGCAGCGGGACCGGGTTCTCGGGGTCGGCCAGCGTCTCGCCGATCATGATGTCGGGGATGCCGGCGACGGCGCAGATGTCACCCGGGCCGGCCTTCTCGGCGGGCTTGCGGGTGAGCGCCTCGGTCATCATCAGCTCGGTGATCCGCACGTTGCTGACGGACCCGTCGCGCTTGATCCAGGCGACCGTCTGGCCCTTGCGCAGCTCGCCCTGCTCGACGCGGAGCAGCGCGATACGGCCGAGGAAGTTGTCGGCGTCGAGGTTGGTGACGTGGGCCTGGAGCGGGCCCTCCTCGTCGTACGTGGGGGCCGGGATGTGCTCCAGGATCGTGGAGAAGAACGGCTCCAGGCTGTCGCTGTCGGCCGGGACCGTGCCGTCGTCCGGCTTGGTCAGCGAGGCGATACCGTCGCGGCCGCAGGCGTAGACGATCGGGAACTCGATCTGGTCCTCGTCCGCGTCCAGGTCCAGGAAGAGGTCGTACGTCTCGTTGACGACCTCGTCGATCCGGGAGTCCGGGCGGTCCGTCTTGTTGATGCACAGGATGACGGGCAGGCGCTGCTGGAGGGCCTTGCGCAGCACGAAGCGGGTCTGCGGCAGCGGGCCCTCGGAGGCGTCGACGAGGAGCACCACGCCGTCGACCATCGACAGACCGCGCTCGACCTCACCACCGAAGTCGGCGTGGCCGGGGGTGTCGATGATGTTGATGGTGATCGGGTCCCCGCCGGCCTTCGGGTGGTACTTGACCGCCGTGTTCTTGGCCAGGATCGTGATGCCCTTCTCACGCTCCAGGTCGTTCGAGTCCATCATGCGGTCGTCGACGCCTTCGAGCTGGTGGGCGGCGAACGCGCCGGCCTGCTTCAGCATGCCGTCGACGATGGTCGTCTTGCCGTGGTCGACGTGGGCGACGATGGCGACGTTGCGGATGTCGTGACGCGTTGCAGTCACAGCCATGGTGCGGCGTACTCCCGGAGTATGAGGATTGCCCTGCGCGGACGTCTTGCTGATGCGCGGGCCCTGCCGGGCTGGACACGCCACGGCCTCACCCCATGGTACGTGGCCCTGCGGGTGAAGGCCTCCGCAGGGCCACGGGGCCGGGTGCCGGACGGCTCGGGTTCACGTTCCGGACGGGTTCCGGTTCACCGGCCGGATGGGCCGGGCCTCACTTCGTGGCGGTCGGGCCGGGTGCGATCTTCGCGCCCTTCTTCAGGAAACCCATGTCCTCGTAGACCGGTGTCCGGAAGCCGAACGCGCCCGCGTTGACCACGTCCTTGCGCACGCCGACCAGCTCGGGCCGCTGGTAGAGGGGGATGGAGGCGGCCGCGGCCCAGATACGGGAGTCCGCCTTGCGGATCAGGTCGCGCGCCTCGCCCTCGTCCAGCGTCGCCGCGGCCTGGTCGAAGAGCTGGTCGACCTGGTCGGTGCCGACCCGGGTGTAGTTCTGCTCGATGTTCACCGAGCCGTCGGCGGCCGGGATCGGCTTGCCGTAGATCGGCCGGGCGTCGGTGGCGGGGAAGGCGGAGGAGGGCCACGAGTACAGGGCGAGGTCGTAGTCGCCGGAGGCGATGTGGTCCTTGAAGTAGCTCTCGTCCGAGACCTTGGTGATCGTCGTGCGGATGCCGACCTTCGACAGCATCGCCGAGATCCGGGCGGCGACGGTGTCCAGCGTCTCGGATCCCGGCCCCGAGGGAAGCACGAAGCGCAGGTCGAGGGCCTTGCCGTCCTTGGCCAGCGGCGCGGTCACGGCGCCGGCCGGGGCGGCGGTGCCCTGCGGGGCGTAGGCGCCCGGCGCACCGCCCTGCTTCAGGTCCTTGTCGGAGTACTGCCTGCCGTCCTGGGCGAGGTGCCTGCCGCCCTCGTCGCCCTTCTCCCGCCGCTCCTCGGCCGACTCGTGCTGCTTGGCCTTGTCGTCCTCGCCGACGATGTACTCGCCGTCCTTGCCGCCGTCGGACTTCTTCTCCTTGTCGCCCTTGCCGGGCTCGGCGCCGGCCGCCTTCTCGGCCTGCTTCTGCTCCTTCACCGGTCCGCCGGCCACCCAGCCGGCGTCCGTGAGCAGCGCCTGTGCCTCCTTGACGTCCGGGCCGCCCAGGGCGCCGCTGCCGTCGGCGTAGGCGTCCTGCCCGGACAGGGCGAGGTGGCTGCCGACCGGCACGGCGGGCAGGCCGAGCGGGGTCAGCACGGCCTTGGCCAGTTCCTCGCGGTCGAGGGCCCGCGCGACGGCCCGGCGGACCCGCTCGTCGGCGAGCATGCCCCCGGCCCCGTTGAGAGCGAGCTGGGTGTAGGCGGGCTCCAGCGACTTGCGGACGCCGAAGGCGCGCAGTTCCTGCTGCTGTTCCAGGTACCGCGTGATCGCCTTGCGCAGCTTCTTCTTGCCGACCTTCACCTGCTCGGTGTCGAAGCCGTGCGCCAGCGCCCAGGACCGCAGTTTGCTCGCGGAGGTCTTGCCGCCGCCCCGCAGCGGGGAGCCGCCCGAGCCGGAGGCCGCCTTGATCCGCTCGGCGTCGGCGGAGTCGATGTCGGCGAGCTGCACGGTTCCGTCGGCGAGCGCGGACACCCGCTTGTCGCGGTCCACCGCGTGCAGCACCAGCTCGTTCAGCTTGGCGGGACTGCCCCACCAGCGGGGGTTGCGGGTGAGGACGACGTCCTTCTTGGCGGTGTCGACCTTCTCCACCTTGAAGGGGCCCGCGGTGACGTTCAGCTTCCGGCGGGCGCCGTCGTTGAAGGCGTCCGGGGTGCCCATGACGTCCTTCGGGTACAGCGGGGAGAACAACGACTTCCAGTCGGCGTAGGGGCGGGAGAAGGTGACCCGGACCTGGAGGTCGCCGGAGCCGCGCTCGATCTTCTCGATGCGGTCGTAGCCGGCGTTGCGGGCGGTCCAGTAGGCGCTGTCCTTGCCGGACAGGGCGCGCCACTGGGCGGCGAAGTCGGCGGCGCCGATCTCCCGGCCGTCGCTCCACACCGCCTGCTGGTTCAGCTTGTACAGCACGACCTGGCGCGGCTCGGTCTCGATGACCTTGGCGGACTCCAGATAGGCCGGGTTCGCCGCCGGCCGGCCGTTCGCGTCGGACCGGAACATCGACGGCAGCACCGCCTGCGCGACGCGGGTGGTGCCCGCGTCGGCGTCGGCCTGGTAGGTGTTCAGGGTCTCCGGCACGGCGTCCACGGCCCACTTCAGCGTGCCGCCGTCGGTGACCTTGTCGCGGGCGACGAGGCCGATGTCCTGCCCGGCCAGGGGGCGGCTCGCCTCCTCGTCGGAACCGCAGCCGGCCAGGAGCGGCACCGCTAGGGCGCCCGCGGTGAGGAAGGCGGCCGGGCGCAGGACCGCGCGCAGGCCGACGCCGTGGTGGGACATCTCTGCTACCTCCGGGGAGCCGCGGGCGTTATGATCACTTTTGGCGGTATATGGAGCTGATCAGATCTATCCACCCACTGAAGAGGAAAGGATCCGGCAACAGCGGGCGACACGGCGGCAACGGACACGAACCCCACCCGTGCGGCGCAATACACCGAAAGTGCATCCGTACGCCTCGGCCAATCGGTGCACATCTCTTCACAGCACCAGGTGTGACGCGCAACACTCCAAGGCGCATGAACGTCGCCGCCCAGGGCCCGCAGACCCGCGGAAGTGAGGGCAAGTCATGTCCGTGCACGACGAACTGACATCCGTCCAGCGCTGCCTGGACGAACTGCACCGGTCGATCGGACGCCTGGAGCAGCAGCTCGGCAGCGGTGGCCTGGAGATGCGCCGGGTCCGGATGGACGCCGACCATCTGCGCGACAGCCTCGGGCTGCTGCGCGAGGCGGCGAACCACCCGGCCGCCCCGAACCGGCCCGACCTCGTCACCATCTCCGACACGCCGTACGACATCAGCCTGTGGACGGACTCCGACGACGAGGGTCTGGGCGCTCGCGACCGGCACGCTCCCTGACACCCCCGAACCGACCGGAGTCCCGTCTTGGCTACTGGTACGGAATCCCAACCGGACAGCGGTGGCGTGCGCGGCGGTACGCGCGCCGCGATCGCCGCACCGCATCTGCGGACCGACCGCTGGTGGCTGGCGCCCGCCGTCACCGCGGCCGGTCTGCTCGCCTTCGTCGTCTACTCGACCTGGCGGGCGTTCTCGAACACGGACTACTACGCGGCGCCGTACGTCTCCCCGTTCTACTCGCCCTGCCTGGCGGAGAACTGCCACACCATGCGCGCCGGGCCGAACGCGGAGATCTTCGGGAGCTGGTGGGGCATCTCCCCGGCGATCATCATCCTGATCTTCCCGCTCGGCTTCCGCCTGACCTGCTACTACTACCGCAAGGCGTACTACCGCAGCTTCTGGGCGTCCCCGCCCGCCTGCGCGGTGGCCGAGCCGCACCGCGGGTACACCGGCGAGAGCCGCTTCCCGCTGATCCTGCAGAACGTCCACCGCTACTTCTTCTACGCAGCCCTGCTGGTCGCCGGCGTGCTGACCTACGACACCGTGCTGTCCTTCCGGGACGCGCACTACCGCTGGGGCCACATGGGCCTCGGCACCCTGGTCTTCCTGGCCAACATCGTGCTGATCTGGGCGTACACGATCTCCTGCCACTCGTGCCGGCACATCGTCGGCGGCAAGCTCAAGCACTTCTCGAGGCACCCCATGCGCTACCGCGCGTGGCAGTTCGTCGGGCGGCTGAACGCCCACCACATGCTGCTCGCCTGGGCGTCCCTGGTGAGCGTCGCGCTCGCCGACTTCTACGTCTATCTCGTCGCGTCCGGTGTCTTCGACGATCCGCGCTTCTTCTAGTGACTCCAGTGAGGGACTGATTGATGTCCGTGGTCGACCGGCAGGAGTGGGACGTCGTCGTGGTCGGTGCCGGGGGCGCCGGACTGCGCGCCGCGATCGAGGCGCGCGAGCGGGGCGCCCGTACGGCGGTGATCTGCAAGTCGCTGTTCGGCAAGGCGCACACGGTGATGGCCGAGGGCGGCATCGCGGCGGCGATGGCCAACGCGAACGAGCACGACACCTGGCAGGTCCACTTCCGCGACACGATGCGCGGCGGGAAGTTCCTCAACCAGTGGCGGATGGCCGAACTGCACGCCAGGGAGGCACCGGACCGGGTGTGGGAGCTGGAGACCTGGGGCGCGCTGTTCGACCGGACGAAGGACGGCCGGATCTCGCAGCGCAACTTCGGCGGCCACGAGTACCCGCGGCTCGCGCACGTCGGCGACCGTACGGGCCTCGAGCTGATCCGCACCCTTCAGCAGAAGATCGTCTCGCTCCAGCAGGAGGACGCCCGGGAGACCGGGGACCACGAGTCCCGGCTGAAGGTGTTCCAGGAGTGCACGGTCACGCGGATCCTCAAGGACACGGCATCCGACAGCGGCTCCGCCGCGGGTCAGGTCTGCGGCGTCTTCGGCTACGAGCGCGAGACCGGGCGGTTCTTCGTCCTCGAGGCCCCCGCCGTGGTCGTCGCGACCGGCGGGATCGGCAAGTCGTTCAAGGTCACCTCGAACTCGTGGGAGTACACCGGTGACGGGCACGCCCTCGCGCTGCTGGCCGGGGCGCCGCTGCTGAACATGGAGTTCGTGCAGTTCCACCCGACCGGCATGGTCTGGCCGCCGTCGGTCAAGGGCATCCTCGTCACCGAATCGGTGCGCGGGGACGGCGGGGTGCTGCGCAACTCCGAGGACAAGCGGTTCATGTTCGACTACGTCCCGGACGTGTTCAAGGAGAAGTACGCCGAGTCGGAGGAGGAGGCCGACCGGTGGTACGACGACCCCGACCACAACCGCCGGCCTCCCGAGCTGCTGCCCCGCGACGAGGTGGCCCGGGCGATCAACTCCGAGGTGAAGGAGGGCCGCGGCTCGCCGCACGGCGGGGTCTTCCTGGACGTGTCCACGCGCATGCCCGCCGAGGTCGTCCGGCGCCGGCTGCCGTCGATGTACCACCAGTTCAAGGAGCTGGCGGACGTCGACATCACGGCGGAGGCGATGGAGGTCGGGCCGACCTGTCACTACGTGATGGGCGGCATCGCCGTCGAGTCCGACACGGCGGCGGCGCGCGGGGTGCCGGGGCTGTTCGCGGCCGGTGAGGTCGCCGGCGGCATGCACGGCTCCAACCGGCTCGGCGGCAACTCGCTGTCCGACCTGCTGGTGTTCGGGCGCCGGGCGGGCTGGCACGCGGCCGAGTACGCGCAGGGACTGGCGGACCGGCGTCCGCGGGTCGACGACGCCCAGGTCAACACGGCGTCCGCGGAGGCCCTGCGCCCGTTCTCCGCGCAGACGGAGGGTGAGGCGGGCCCCCCGGAGAACCCGTACACCCTGCACCAGGAGCTCCAGCAGACGATGAACGACCTGGTCGGCATCATCCGCCGCGAGGGCGAGATGGAGCAGGCCCTGCACAAGCTGGCCGAGCTGCGGGTGCGGGCCCGGCGGGCCGGTGTCGAGGGGCACCGCCAGTTCAACCCGGGCTGGCACCTGGCCCTCGACCTCAGGAACATGCTGCTGGTCAGCGAGTGTGTGGCGCGGGCCGCGCTGGAGCGCACCGAGTCGCGCGGCGGGCACACCCGTGAGGACCACCCCGCGATGGACCGCGGCTGGCGCAACGTGAACCTGCTGTGCGCGCTCGCCGACCCCGGTGGAACCCTCGCCGGTACCGATCCCGCCCGGAGCCAGATCCGGCTCACCCGGGCGACCACCGAACCCGTCCGCCCGGACCTGCTCGCCCTCTTCGAGAAGGAGGAGCTGGTCAAGTACCTCGCCGAAGAGGAGCTGTACGAGTGAGCAGCTACGAGGCCCGCTTCAAGGTGTGGCGGGGCGATGTGAGCGGCGGTGGCCTGGCGGACTTCACGGTCGAGGTCAACGACGGCGAGGTGGTGCTCGACATCGTGCACCGCCTCCAGGCCACCCAGGCCCCGGATCTCGCGGTGCGCTGGAACTGCAAGGCGGGCAAGTGCGGTTCCTGCTCGGCGGAGATCAACGGGCGGCCCCGGCTGCTGTGCATGACCCGCATGTCGGTGTTCGGCCGGGACGAGACGATCACCATCACCCCGCTGCGGGCCTTCCCGGTGGTCCGGGACCTGGTGACGGACGTCGGCTACAACTACCGCAAGGCCAGGGAGGTCCCGGCGTTCGTGCCGCCGGCCGGGCTGGGCCCCGGCGAGTACCGCATGTCGCAGGAGGACGTGGAGCGCTCGCAGGAGTTCCGCAAGTGCATCGAGTGCTTCCTGTGCCAGGACGTCTGTCACGTCGTGCGCGACCACGAGGAGAACAAGCGGGCGTACGCGGGCCCGCGCTTCCTGATGCGCATCGCGGAACTGGACATGCACCCGCTGGACGCGGCCGCCGAGAAGGGCCTGGACCGCGGGCGCACGGCCCAGGACGAGCACGGCCTCGGCTACTGCAACATCACCAAGTGCTGCACGGAGGTCTGCCCGGAGGGCATCCGGATCACGGACAACGCCCTGATCCCGTTGAAGGAACGCGCCGTCGACCGCAAGTACGACCCGCTGGTGTGGCTCGGGTCGAAGATCAGGAGACGCTCCTCGTAGCCGGCGGCACTACCGCCGCGCCCAGTCATTCCGGTACGCGGTCCAGTCGTCCTCGGTGGCCGCGAAGTCCACGTACAGGGCGACGCCGAAGCGGGTGCGGCCGGCGTCGGTGCGGGACAGGCCGAGGCGGACGCCGCGGACGGCGGCCGGGACGGTCTCGGCGTGGGCCCAGTGGCCGAAGCGGTTCTCGTGGTAGAAGGGCAGGCCCATGAGCAGGTCGGTGGTCCTGGGTGTGACCTCCAGGGCGAGGCTGGTCTGCTGGGCCACATAGCCGCCGTACAGGCTCTGCAGCGGCTGCATGGTGTCGTACGACATCACGGCGATCTGGTCCACGCGGCGGGCCACCTGCCCGAAGTAGGCCTGCGACCACCACTTGGGGTGGCCGGTGGTCGTGCCCCAGAAGGAGTGGAACCCGGGCAGCGGGTCGATCTGGTGGGCGGCGACGGAGAGCAGGGCGTGGTGGGCGCGGGTGAGGGCGCGCAGGTCGTCGAGGAGGGAGAGGTAGTCGCGGTCGCCGGAGTGGAGGGGCTCCAGGTCGAAGTGGGCGCCCTCGAAGCCGGCAGCGAGGATACCGCGGGTCGATTCGACGATCGCCTCGCGGGTGGCGGCGCGCTCCAGGTGCAGGCCATAGGGGCCCTCGCTGGCCAGCACGTCGCCGAGCCAGGCCTGGACCCGGACGCCGGGGAGTTCCCGGTGCACGGCCGCGATGAGCCAACCCGCCTTTTTGTACGCCGACTTCGGGAGCGTGCCGTCGTGCTCCAGGGGTCCGGAGTGGACGTACAGGTCGCGGATGCCGGTGCCCCGGAGGCGGTCGGCGAGGGCCTTGACGTCCGCGTCGGTCTTGCGGCCGTCCACCCAGGCGTGGCCCAGCCAGAGGGCGTCCTTGTGGCGGGTGAGGGTGCCGGGTGCCGGGGTGCCGGTGTAGTTGAGGCGGAGGGCCGTCTCGGCGGTGAGGAGGGGCAGGGTCAGGGCCAGGAGGACCGCGATCAGGACGCGGCGCAGGCGGCGGCGTCCGGGGCTTTTGCCGTCGCCGGGTGCGGGCTGGTCGGCGGCGGGTGCGGGCCGGTCCGCGGCGGGTGCGGGCCGGTCCTCGGCAGGTGCGGGCCGGTCCTCGGGGGCCTGCCCTTGCGGTGTCTCCTGGTCCGGTTCCGTCTCCCGGTCGTGCCGTGCCGTGCTCATTCCGACCCCCTGTCATCGCGTTCCCCCAGCCGCGTCCGCCCCACTCGCGCGGGCGCCCACCTGCCCATACGCTCCGAAATGTGACGCGCTCCCCGATCCGCGGCCGGCCCCGGCGCACCCGCGCGCCCATACGGGCGCGCCTGGCGCTCGCCGCGGCCGGTGCGCTCGTGGGAACCGGGTGGCTGGTGTTGCCGGTGATGACGGCGGGGGGCGGTGATCCGGTTCCCGCCGCCCCGGTCGGACCGGTCGCCGGCTCCGCCGCACCGCGGCAGGACGAGACCTCCACGACCGACCTCGTGCTGCCGCTCGCCGTCCTCGGCGCGGCCGGGGTGCTGGCCGGTTACGGGTATCTGCGGCGCACCCGGCGGGCCCGGACCCGCACCACACCGGGCGTGGTGCCGGCGGCGCCGCCCGTGCCCACTCCGGCCGAGAGCGAGCGGCAGGCCCGCGCCGCGCTGGTGCTGGCCGACGACTGCGTGCGGGGCAGCAGGGAGGAACTCTCCTACGTCGAGGAGCTGTTGGGGGCGGAGGCGGTCGAGCCGTTCGCGCATGCCCTGCGGGCCGCGGAGACCGAACTGTCGGCCGCGTTCGCGATGTGGCGGCGCTACGAGGAGGGTGTTCCGGCGGACGCGACGGCCCGGCGGCAGGCACTGGTGGGGGTGGTCGGGCGGTGTGCGGAGGCGGGACGGCGGCTGGACGCCGAGGCGGCGGAGCTGGACCGGCTGCGCGGGCTGGAGCAGGGGGTGAGCGCGGCCCTGGAGGTCGCGGAGGCGCGGTTTCGTGAGCTGGCCGCGCGGACGGCGGCGGCGCAGGCGACGGCGGCCGGGCTGCGGGAGCGGTACGCGCCCTCGGCGGGCGCACCCGTCACCGGGTATGTCGAACAGGCCAAGGACCGGCTGGTGTTCGCCACCGAGCGGCTCAACGAGGCACGGCAGGCGGCCGACTCGGGCGAGCTGTCGCGGGCGGCCCGGCAGTTGCGCGCCGCCGAGGGCGGTGTCACCCAGGCCGGCGTCCTGGTGGGCGGGGTGGAACGGCTCGCGGCCCGGCTCCGGGAGGCGGCCGCGCTGGTGCCGGCCGCGCTGACCGGCGCGGAGGCGGAGAACGCCGGGGTACGGAAGGAGGGCGGGCGCACCTCCCTGACCGGCGGTGAGCTGCGGGCCCGGCTCGCGCACGCCGACGCCGCGCCGGCCGCCGTGCGCGCCGAGCTGACCGGCGGCCCGTACGACCCGCTGGACGCGCTGCGCCGGATCACGCGGGCCGTGGAACGTCTGGAGGCGGGGCGGTCCGGGGTGCTGGAGGCCGCCGCACTGCTCGTGTCGCGCGGCGCGGTCGACGCCACGGAGGACTTCGTCGCCGTGCACCGGGGGGCGGTGGGCGCACCGGCACGGGCCCGGCTGGCGCAGGCGGTGCGGGCCCTGGGCTCGGGCGCCGAGGCGGACGTGCTCGCCGGGCAGGCCCGGGAACTGGCCGAGCTGGACGTGCGCGCCCACGGCAACCCGTTCGCCGACGGCCACACCACCGGCCTCACCGGCGCCGTCCTCGGCGGCATCCTCCTGGCCGAGGACCCGGACGGCGGCCCCCCGACAAGCTTCGGCGGCCCCCAGACCCGCTCCCGCCGCCACATGCCGTGACGCGCCTGCCGCCTGCCGCCACCCTTCGGCAGAGGCTGAGCCAGCCAGAGGACCTCCAGCCCCGCTCCCGGCCCCGCCTGCCGTGACGCGCCCGGGTTCTCAGAAGAGGCTGAGCAGGGCCTCCGCCGGGTCGGTCAGGCCGGTTTCGCCGCCGGGGAGGGGGAGTTCGAACCACACCGTCTTTCCGCGTGGCGTGCGCCGTGAGCCCCAGGCCGCGCTGAGCAGCCCGACGAGTTGCAGGCCGCGGCCGCCCTCGTCCGTGTCCCGGGCCCGGCGTCGCCGCGGTTGCACGAGACCGGAGTCCCACACCTCGCACACCAGGGTCCGGTCCAGCAGCAACCGCAGTCTGATCTCGCCCTCCCCGTAGCGCAGCGCGTTCGTCACCAGCTCGCTGACCAGCAACTCCGTCGTGTCGACCAGCGGCTCAAGGCCCCAGCCGACCAGCTGTGCCCGGGCGTACTCACGGGCCCGCCCCACGCTGCGCGGCTCGCGCGGCAGCGTCCAGTCGCCGACGGACTCGGCGGGCAACCCCTGGACCCGGGCCATCAGCAGCGCGATGTCGTCCTCGCCGTGGTGGGTGTCGAGGGTGTTCAGGATGTGGTCGCAGACGTCCTCCAGGGGCCGGGAGGGATCGGTGAGCGCGCCCACGAAGGCCTGGAGGCCCTCGTCGAGGGGGTGGTCGCGGGACTCGACCAGGCCGTCCGTGTAGAGGGCGAGCAGCGCGCCCTCCGGCAGTTCGACCTCCACCTCCTCGAACGGCTCGCCGCCCACACCGAGCGGCATCCCGGGCGGCACGTCGAGCATCAGGGCCGCCTCGCCGGGCTCCACCAGCACCGGCGGCAGGTGCCCGGCGTTGGCGAACGTACAGCGCCTGGTGACGGAGTCGTAGACGGCGTACACACAGGTCGCGAGGTAGACCTCGGAGAGGTCGGCGTCGCGGGGCTGGCGCGCGGCGCGGGTGGCCTGCTGGACGCCCCCGGGGGTGCCGAGGCCGCGGGCGATCTCGTCCAGCGCGGAGAGCACCTCGGCCGGTTCGAGGTCCAGCAGCGCCAGGGTGCGTACGGCCGTGCGCAGTTCGCCCATCGCGACCGCCGCGCGCAGCCCGCGCCCCATGACGTCGCCGACGACCAGCGCGGTGCGGTGACCGGGGAGTTCTATGACGTCGAACCAGTCGCCGCCGACCTCGGTGGCCGCGTTTCCGGGCAGGTAGCGGCAGGCGATGTCGAGGCCGGAGGCCTCCGGGTCGCCGGGCGGGAGCAGGGAGCGCTGGAGTATCAGCGCCCGCTCGTGCTCGCGGCGGTACAGGCGGGCGTTGTCGATGCAGACGGCGGCGCGTGCGGCCAGTTCGACCGCGAGGTCCCGGTCCCGGTCGCCGAACGGCTCGCTGCCCTTCGTACGGGCGAACCGCGCGAGTCCGACGACGGTGTCGTGGGCGACCATCGGCACGGCCAGCGTGGACTGCACGAGTCCCCCGTCCTCCGGCGGCACACGCTGTGGCCGGGCGGTGCGCAGGGCGTCCGCACAGGGCGAGTTGAAGGGGAAGTGGTGGACCGCGCCGACCGCGACGGCGTCACCGGAGCCACTGAGGGGCGCGTCGGAGACGGCGCTGGCGAAGGCGACGCGGCGCAGTTCGGCGCTGCCGTCGGCGAGGCCGGGCGGGGTCTCGTCGCCGATGAGCAGCCCCTGGTAGAGGTCGACGGTGGCGAGGTCGCAGAAGCCGGGGACCACGACGTCGAGGAGTTCGCGGGCCGTGGTCTCCAGGTCGAGGGAGTTGCCTATGCGGGCGCCGGCCTCGTTGAGCAGGGCGAGGTTGCGCCGGGCCGCCGCCGCCTCCCGGGCGGCCGCGCGGCGGGCGGTGATGTCGGTGCCGAGCCAGGCGATGCCGATGGGACGGCCGCTGCCGCTGTGCACCCGGTAGAGGTTGATGGACCAGTGCCGACGCTCCTCGGAACCCGGGACGAACCCGGTCACATGCATGTCGGTGATGGAGTCACCGGTCTCCAGCACGCGCCGCAGCGTGGCCGAAACCCGATCCGCCTCGGCGCGCGGCAGATAGTCGTGAACTCCCTTGCCCCGGTGGTCGTCCGGGGATCCGCCGAAGATGGAGGCGAAACGCATGTTGGCCCGACGGACCCTCAGATCTATGTCGATCAGCAGGAATCCGAACGGGGATTGACCGAAAATCGCCTGCGAGGCGGCGAGGTCCGTCTCGATGCTGCGCAGGGTGCGGACGTCCACCACGATGCAGACGGCGGCCCGCTCGCCCTCGGCGGTCCGGGTGGGCATGACGTAGACCTCGGCGAGCCCTTCTTCGCCCCGGGTTCCGTCCGGCCCGTCCGGCATCCGGAAGGGCACCACCCCGGTCCACTCCCGCCCGTCGAGGATCTCGGCCATCTTGCGCTGGCTTCGCTCGCGCAGGTCGGAGTCGACGAAGGCCTCGATCGGGTCCATTCCGAGGGCGCGTTCGGCGGGGATGCCGAAGAGCTGCTCGGCGCGCAGGCTCCACTGCTCGACCAGTCCGCCGGGACCGATGGAGAAGGACGCGACCCTGATGTAGTCGTAGATGGAGCCGGGCGGGCTGCTCTGCCACATGGCGTCGCCCGGCCCGCCCGCGTTGCGTGCGGCCTGGTCACTCGCGCCGTCCGACGGGTCCTCGGACTCCGTGGCCTTCGCTGGTATCTCGCTCACGCGAACCGTCCCCTCCAGCTCACCGCACCCGGCACCGGTCACCGGGGGCGGCTGCCCGCAGTATCCAGCACTACGGCGCCGCACAACACGGTGTTCACGATCACAGCTCGGTCGAGGTGCTTTTCGGACCGGGCCGCGACAACACTCCCAGTCTTCTAACCAGGTAACACGGCCTCGAATCACGCACCCCGGCCCCGGTCGTCGGGCACCCCCGCAGGATGGACGTCGCGCGCCGGGATGTACACCGCGCTCAGCCGGGCACCGCCAGCTCGAACCAGACGGTCTTTCCGCCACCGCCGGGCCGGGTTCCCCAGCGGCGCGCGGCGCCGGCCACCAGCTGCAGGCCGCGGCCGCTCTCGTCCTCGGGCTGGGCGACACGCTCGCGCGGCGGGTCGGGGAGCGGGTCGGAGACCTCGACGAGCAGTGTGTCGCCGAACCGCGCGGGCCGCACCAGCCGTACACCGATGGGGCCGGTGGCGTGCCGCAGGGAGTTGGTCACCAGCTCACTCACCAGCAGCGCGGCGAGGTCGGCGACACAG
>Ga0308175_100001109_pt1 | contig 17941 bp, 15 predicted proteins | sample PhyCR1_3_FD_203893 | JGI IMG/M metagenome (GOLD analysis project Ga0308175, IMG submission 203893) | Soil microbial communities from UC Gill Tract Community Farm, Albany, California, United States - DLSLS.C.R1 | ecosystem: Environmental > Terrestrial > Soil > Agricultural land | place: USA...
CACGAAGGGATAGACGACGAGGTAGGGGAGGCCGTGCGGCGTGATCTTCCTCGCCTTGCGCGCGCTCGTGTACTGCGACGCCTTCGTCGTCGCGAGGTACGAGTAGGTCGTCTCGAGCCAGCCGGCGAGAGCCGTGCCGTTCAGGGCGGCGCCGAGCTCTTCGAGCGACTCGTACCGCTCCGAGATCTTCCAGAGGAAGAAGTCGGAGTCGGGCCGGACGCCCGCGGTGCTGTACGCGCGCAGGTGCTCGAAGCGCTCCGCGAAGGAGTCCACGACCTCGGCGAGCTCGTCCTTGTGCCCCTGGCGCTCCTCGACAGGGAGCCGCCGCCACGCCGGCTCGACGCGATAGAAGCTGTAGGCGACGTACTGGCCTTCCACGCCGCGAAATGCTACCGAGGCTCCTCGGGCTCCTCGGTTTCTGCGTCGCGCTTGAGCCAACCGTCGACCTTTTCGCGGAGTCCCTGGGTCGCGTCGCTCGCGTCGCGGTAGATGTTCCACATCTTGTTCACGTAGTACTCCGACGCCTTGTCGGCGTCCCCTCGAAGATCGCTCTCGTCCCGGCGCGGATACTGGCCGCCGAGAATGCGGTCGTAGTCGCCGCCACGCACCCATTCCATGAGCTGCTGTACGCGGCGCACCGCATAGGGATGCGTTCCGCGCCGCTCGGCGAGGATCCGCAGCAGCCGATCCCAGCGCGAGTCCCACTCCTCGTACTCGGAGGCTTGGAGCAGGAAGGCGTCGAGGTCGAGGCGGCTCGACGGCACGCCCGCAGCCATCACCATGAGCATGCGGCAGTAGGCGAGCGGATCGCGGCACGCGAGTGCGCCTGCCCGGTCGGCGGTCAGCTCTGCCGAGCGGGACCACTCGAGCAGCACTGCCAGGACGGCGCGGTACGGGAGCCGGATCAGGAAGGGGAGCACGCCCTGGAGCTGGAGCAGGATCGCGAGCGTCGTCGTGTAGAGGACGTGGTCCGCCAGCACGTGCCCGAGCTCGTGTCCCGAGACGGCCCAAACCTCGTCGGGGTCGAGAAGCTCGACGAACTGCGACGAGACGACGATGATCGGCCGTCCGGCACCGATCGCCATCGCGTTGGGCGATCCGAGATAGGTGGTGTAGAGATCGGGCAGGGCCGGCATGTCGAGCGTCTCCCCGGCCCGCTCGTAGACCCTCCACAGCTCCGGCAGCTGCTGTGGCCCGATCTTGACCGCGTTCGCCAGCAGCATCTGCCGCAGTGCGCGCTGGTACTGGAGCTCGGTCAACTTCCGCACGACCTGGCCAACGCCGGGGATCTGGGCCAGGGCAGCGGTCGCCGCGCGGTCGGCCGGATGCTGGAACGCCCGCGGTGAGATCCCCTCGAGCCGGTGAAGAGTCGGCTGCTCCACGCGAGGAGGCTATCGCTAGCCACGGCGATAGGCTTGCTTCCGGGACAAGCGAGGGAAGGGAGCCGAGGGTGAGGACGGTATTCGCGGGAGGACGGGTGTTCGACGGGACGGGCGCGGCGGTCGCAGAGGCCGACGTCGCGGTGGTCGACGGGCAGATCGCCGAGGTCGGTGTCGGGCTGGACGGCGACGAGCAGGTCGACGTCTCTGGATCGACGCTGCTGCCCGGGCTTTTCGACACCCATGTGCACGTGATGTTCGGCCACGTCGACATCTGGAAGCATCTCCAGACCCCGTTCTCGTACCGCTTCTACGACGCGATCCGGAACCTCGACGCGACGCTTCGGATCGGCATCACGACCGTGCGCGACGCGGGCGGGGCCGACCTCGGCGTCAAGCAGGCAGTCGAGGAGGGGATCGTCCTCGGCCCGCGTCTCCAGATCTCGCTGACGATGCTCAGCCAGACGGGCGGTCACGGCGACGGCTGGATGCCGTCGGGCGGTAAGAGCGAGCTCTTCCCCGAGTACCCGGGTATGCCGTCCTCGATCGTCGACGGCGTCGACGAGGCGAGGCGCAAGGTCCGTGAGCTCATCCGCGACGGCGCCGACGTGATCAAGATCGCCACCTCGGGCGGCGTTCTCTCGCCGCGCGACTCGCCCGACCAGCCGGGTTTCTCAATGGAGGAGATCGAGACGGTGGTCGGCGAGGCTCGCGCCGTCGGTCTCTGGGTGATGTCGCACGCGCAGTCGACCGTGGGCATCAAGAGCGCGGTCCGGGCCGGTGTTCGCTCGATCGAGCACGGCATCTACCTCGACGACGAGGCGATCGAGCTCATGCTCGAGCACGGTGCGTACCTCGTTCCGACGCTCGTTGCGCCGCACGGGGTGCGCCGCGCGGCGGAGGCGGGAGCTCCCATCCCGGCGAACGTGCTCGTGAAGGCGGCGGAGGTCGTCGAGGCGCATCAGGACTCCTTCCGGCGCGCGGCAGCGGCCGGCGTCAAGGTGGCGATGGGTACGGATGCCGGGGTCGTCCCGCACGGCACGAATCTCGAAGAGCTCCAGTTCATGGCCGAGGGAGGGATGAGCCCGGAGGACGTGCTCGTCTCGACCACCCGCACCGCCGCCGAGCTGATGGGTCTCGGGCGCAGCCTCGGCACGATCGAGCCGGGGAAGCGCGCCGACCTGGTCGTCGTCGCGGGCGACCCGTTCGACTTCAGCGATCTCTCCGGGCGGATCGAACGCGTCTACCAGGACGGCAGGCTCGTCGTGGAGGCCGCGTCCGAGCAGGTGGCCGTAACGCTCTAGGCCTCGGTTACCGTGGCCGTTGTGGCCGCGCGGGTCGAAAACCAGCTGAAATCCCTCCCCGCGAGGCCGGGCGTCTACCTGTTCCGGGACGCGGACGGCGACGTGCTCTACGTCGGCAAGGCGAAGTCGCTGCGGCCCCGCGTGCGGTCCTACTTCCAGAAGACCACGGACGGGCGTGCGCAGATCCGCAGCCTGCCGGCACGGGTCGCAGATGTGGAGGTGATCGTGACGGGCAGCGAGGTCGAGGCGCTCCATCTCGAGCAGAACCTCGTCAAGCGCCACCGGCCGCCGTTCAATGTCCGGCTGCGCGACGACAAGTCCTTCCCCTACATCGCGGTCACGGTCGAGGACGAGTACCCGCGCGTGATGTTCACCCGCGAGCGCCACCGTCCGGGGGTCTGGTACTTCGGCCCGTATGCGAACGCGAAGAAGGTGCGCGAGACGCTCGACGTCCTCAACCGCGTCTTCCGTTACCGGCCGTGCGAGGGGCCGAAGCCCGGCCGCCACAGCGGCATCCCGTGCCTCGACTACCACATTGACCGCTGCCTCGCCCCGTGCGTCGGCTACGTCTCGCAGGAGGACTACCGCGGCATCGTCGACGGGGTGATCGAGTTCCTCTCTGGCGACGTGAAGCCGATCCAGCGCGAGCTCGAGCGGCGGATGCAGGAGGCGGCGGCGGACGAGCGGTTCGAGGACGCGGCCCGCCACCGGAACCGCCTCTTCGCCGTCCAGCACCTCGTCGAGCGGCAGGCCGTGGAGCGGCAGTCGGTCGGGACGGTCGACGTGATCGGCTTCGCGGCCGAAGGCGACCGCGCCGTCGTCCAGATCTTCCCGCTGCGGGGCGGCAAGATGGTCGACCGCCATTCGTTCCATCTCGAGAACGTCGGCGGCCAGGACGTGACGACGATCCTCGAGTCGTTCGGGCTCGAGTACTACGGCAGCGCGCCCAGCGTGCCGCCGCAGATCGTCGTCCCGAGCGAGGCGGGAGATCTCTCGGCCCTCGCGGAGCTCCTGTCGGAGCGGCGCGGCGCGCGGGTCGAGATCCGAACGGCCGAGCGCGGTGAGAAGCGCCGCCTGCAGCGGCTCGCCGACGAGAACGCGCTCCACGTGCTCACGAGCGACCTCGCGCAGGGCGAGCAGCGCCGGCTACGCCGCGTCGAGGCACTCGAGCAGCTGCGCGAGACGCTCAACCTCGAGTCTCTGCCGCTGCGCATCGAGTGCTTCGACATCTCGACCGCGATGGGCCAGGACAACGTCGGCTCGTTGGTCGTCTTCCAGGACGGGCTGCCGAAGAAGGCGCACTACCGCAAGTTCGCGATCCGAGGCCAGGAGGGGATGGACGACTTCGCCGCGATGGGGGAGATGATCTCGAGGCGGTTCGCACGGCTGGCAGCGGGGCCGACGGCGGAGGAGTACGACGACTCGTTCGCCGCGACGCCGAACCTCGTCGTCGTCGACGGCGGCAAGGGCCAGCTCGCGGCGGCGCTCGCGGCGATGCAGGCGTTCGACCTGCCTCGCGTCGCGGTGATCGCGCTCGCGAAGCGGGAGGAGGAGGTGTTCGTGCCAGGCCGCGCAAGACCGGTCGTCCTCTCGCGGCACGACCCCGGCCTCCAGCTCCTGCAGCGGATCCGCGACGAGGCACATCGCTTCGCAGTCGGCTTCCACCGGCAGCGGCGCGAGTCGCGCGGCTTTGCGTCGCTGTTCGACGAGCTCGAGGGCGTCGGTCCGGCGCGGCGGCGGGCGCTCCTCAACCACTTCGGCTCGGTCGACGCGATGCTCGCCGCGGCGCCGGAAGAGCTCGAGGGCGTCCCGGGTGTGCCGGCCAAGGTCGCGCGCAGCGTCTACGCGCAGCTCCACAAAGCCGGCGGTGGCGCCGGGCGCGCCTAGCTACTCGGAGTCCGGCCCGAGGAACGGGTAGCGGTAGTCGCGCGGCGGCACGAACGTCTCCTTGATCGCGCGCGGGCTGACCCAGCGGATCAGGTTCCACATCGAGCCGGCCTTGTCGTTCGTCCCCGAGGCGCGGGCGCCGCCGAACGGCTGCTGCCCGACGACCGCTCCCGTCGGCTTGTCGTTGACGTAGAAGTTGCCCGCCGCGTAGCGGAGGCGGTCGCGCGTCTTCTCGATCGCGTCGAGGTCGCGCGCGAAGACTGCGCCCGTGAGCCCGTACGTCGTGCCCTTGTCGACGAGATCGAGCGTGTCGTCGTAGCGCGAGTCGTCGTAGACAAAGGCCGTGACGACAGGACCGAACAGCTCTTCCCTCATTGTGCGGAAGTCCGGGTCCGAGGTCTCGATCACGGTGGGCTGCACGAACCAGCCGTCGCTGTCGTCATAGCCGCCGCCCGCGACGATCGACGCTTTCCCGTCGGCTGCCTTGGCTTCCTCGATCGCCTCCTTCTGGGTCGCGAAGGAGCTCGCGTCGATCACGGCGCCGACGAAGTTCGAGAAGTCGGCGACGTCGCCCATCTTCATCTCGCCGATCTCCTCCGCCACCTGGTCGCGCACCTGCGGCCAGAGGCTCGCGGGGGCGAAGACCCGCGAGGCCGCGGAACACTTCTGGCCCTGGTACTCGAACGAGCCGCGCAGGATCGCGGTCGCGAGGGCCTCGGCGTCGGCGCTCGGGTGCGCGACGATGAAGTCCTTGCCCCCGGTCTCGCCGACGATCCGCGGATAGTTGCGGTAGCGGGCGATGTTCTCGCCGACGGTCTGCCACATACCCTGAAAGACGGGGGTCGAGCCGGTGAAGTGGATGCCGGCGAGGTGCTCGCTCGCGAGGGCGGGATCACCGACGGCGGCGCCGGAGCCGTAGACGAGGTTGATCACGCCCGGCGGCAGGCCGGCCTCCTCGAACAGCTGCATGAGGAAGTGCGCGCTGACGGCCGCGGTCGAGGCCGGCTTCCAGACGACGGTGTTGCCCATCAACGCCGCCGACGTGGGGAGGTTGCCGGCGATCGACGTGAAGTTGAAGGGCGTGACGGAGAAGACGAAGCCCTCCAGCGGCCGGTACTCGAGGCGGTTCCAGACGCCGGGCGAGGAGATCGGCTGCTCCTCGTAGATCCGCGTCATGTACTGGACGTTGAAGCGCCAGAAGTCGATGAGCTCGCAGGCTGCGTCGATCTCGGCCTGGTGCGCGGTCTTCGACTGGCCGAGCATCGTGGCCGCGTTCAGGGTCTGCCGCCACGGGCCGGCGAGGAGCTCGGCGGCGCGGAGGAAGACGGCGGCGCGGTCCTCCCACGGCGTGCGCGACCAGTCCTCCCACGCGTCGGCCGCGGCGGCGATCGCGCGGTCGACCTCGGCGGAGCCGCCCTTCTGGACGTCCGCGAGGACGTGGCTGCGCTTGTGCGGCATGACCGCCTCGTACGTGTCGCCGGTCTGGACGTTCTCGCCGCCGATCACGAGCGGGATCGCGAGGCGCTCGGAGGAGAGCTCGTCGACGCGCCGCCGGAGCTCTTCGCGCTCGGGACTGCCAGGCTCGTAGCCGAGCACCGGCTCGTTGCGCGGCTCGGGAACGTGGAAGATGCCGTGAGCACTCACTGCTGCGATTCTAGGGAGCGGTAGTGGGGCGGCGCTGTTGGCAGTGGTCCGCCGCCCCTCCCTAGGATTCGTGGTCGTGGCGGTGACGCAGGTCGCCTACGAGGTCGAAGGCTGGGGCGTCGGTGAGCTCGTGGTCGCCGACGCGCGCGTCGTGTGGCACGAGCTGCCCTGGCCGCGCGCGGAGCGGCCGCTGCGGGGCAGGACGGCGGCCTCCCAGGACCCATCCCAAACCCCCACCCACCCGGGGCAAGGGCGTGGCTCCGTCGTATCAGAGAAGGCGTCGGGCCAAGATCGCGGCTTCGTCAGGGAAGTCGTGCGGTTGCTGCAGGCGTACTTCGCGGGTGAGCGGGTGCCGCTCGAAGATGTGCCCGTCGACCTCGACTACGAGAGCGCGTTCCATACCCGTTGCGCGGCTGCGCTCCGCACGATCCCCCACGGCGACGTCGTCACGTACGGCGAGCTCGCCGCACTCGCCGGCGCGCCCGGGGCGGCGCGCGCAGCCGGAAGTTTCTGCGCGCGAAGCCACCTCTCGATCTTCGTCCCGTGCCACCGCGTCGTCTCCGCAGGCGGACTGGGCCCGTACGGCTTCTACGGCACCGGCTACAAGCGCCGCTTGCTCGCGCTCGAGGGCTATGGCGCTCTCTGACGACCTACGGGAGGAGCTCGCCGCGATCTCGCCCACCGACGCATGCGACCGACTCGCCGAGCTCTCCGGTCTCTTCCACGTCGCCGGCCGTGCGCATCTCCGCGGGCGCGGCAGCGTCGACGTCCACCTCGACGTCTCGAGCTCGACGGTCGCGCGCCGCGCCTTCGCGCTGTTGCGCGCGTGTGGTGTTCGATCGGAGATCCGCACCTATCCCCGGCGGGCCTTCGACCGCGCGACTCGCTACCAGCTCCACGTGGAGGGCTCCGAGGACGCGTACTCGACGCTGCACCAGGCCGGAGTGCTCGACCGCTCCCACCGGCCGCTCGGCCGGCCTCCGACCCGCGTCGTGGCCCGGCGCTGCTGCGCCGCGGCCTACCTCCGAGGCGCGCTGCTCGGCTCCGGGACGCTCAGCGGGCCGAGAGACCCGCACCTCGAGATCCGGACCGCCGAAGCCGATGGAGCCCGCTTCCTCGCCGGCATCGCGGCGCGGCTCGGCGGCGAACTCCACGTCCAGGAACGGAGCTCACATTCGACCGCCTACGCCAAGGGAATCGAGGCGATCGCGGACGTCCTGGTCGCCGCCGGCGCTATCGACCTCGTGCTCGGGCTCGAGGAGCAGGCAGTGCTCGCCGCGACCCGCGGCGATGCGAACCGGCTCGCCAACGCCGACCACGCCAATCTCGTGCGCACGGGCCGCGCCGCGCACGCGCAGCTCGAGGCGCTCCACCGTCTCGACCTCGACGGGCTTCCCGACGATCTGCACGAGATCGCGCTGCTTCGCCTGCGCCATCCGACCGCCTCGACCGCGGAGCTCGCGCGCCGCTGTAAGCCCGGCCTCTCCAAGTCGGCCGCGTATCGCCGGCTCCGCCGTTTGCAGGAACTTTCGCAATCGCTGAACTAGCTCGTTATCCGTTGCAAGTCGTCTAGCGCGGCAACAATGCAAGAGTCATACTCGGCTCGGCGGGTTCTTGTTCGTCCGGCGGCGGATTCAGACCCCGTCTGCCGTCAGGTCTCGAGCAGGTCAGGGACCGGGAGGGTCGTCCTCGGAGTCTCCCGGTCCGCCCGCCAGCCTGCACGGCAAGCCGCGCGAAGACTGCGGAGAGCTACCGATTCCTCTTGTACCGCCGCGGTTAGACTCGAATGGCAAGCGACGACGAGAGGGGCTCGGAGATGGCCAAGACCAGGGTGGGGATCAACGGCTTCGGCCGCATCGGCAGGAACTTCCTGCGCGCCCAACTCCAGCACGGCGGCGACTTCGAGATCGTGGCCGCGAACGACATCGGCGACACGAAGACGATGGCGCATCTGCTCAAGCACGACTCCGTGCTCGGGAGTCTCGACGTTCCGGTCGAGGCGGGCGACGACTCGATCACCGTCGACGGGCACGAGATCAAGTTCGTCTCCGAGCGGGACCCCGCAAACCTTCCCTGGGCGGATCTCGGCGTCGAGGTCGCGATCGAGTCGACCGGGCTCTTCACGAAGCGCCCCGATGCGGAGAAGCACCTCCAGGCAGGCGCCAAGAAGGTCGTCATCTCGGCGCCGGCCACCGATCCGGACCTCACCATCGTCCTCGGCGTCAACGACCGCGAGTACGACCCGGAGCAGCACAACATCGTCTCGAACGCGTCGTGCACGACGAACTGCGTCGCGCCGGTCGCCAAGATCCTGCACGAGGCGTACGGGCTCGAGCGCGGCTTCATGACGACGATCCACGCGTACACGAACGACCAGCAGACTCTCGACCTCCCGCACAAGGACCTGCGCCGGGCCCGCGCCGCCGCGATCAACCTCATCCCGACCTCGACGGGCGCCGCCCGCGCGATCGGGCTCGTGCTCCCCGATCTCAAGGGAAAGATCGACGGCATGTCGATGCGCGCTCCGGTTCCGATCGGCTCCATCGTCGACCTCGTCGTCCAGATCGGGGCGGAGCCAACTGCCGAGGAGGTCAACGAGCTCTTCCGCTCGCACGCCGACACGGGCGAGCTCGAGGGGATCCTCCAGTACACCGACGAGCCGATCGTCTCGAGCGACATCGTCCACTCGTCCTACTCGTCGATCTTCGACAGCGATCTGACCATGGCGAACGGGAATCTCGTCAAGGTCTTCTCCTGGTACGACAACGAGTGGGGCTACAGCTGCCGGCTCGTCGATCTCGTCGCGAAGATCGGCCAGACGCTGCCGGCCGCCGTAGCTGCCTAGTGCGGCTGCCGCGCTCGGTCCGCGACGTTCCGGTCGCGGGGAAGACCGTGCTCGTCCGGGCCGACCTCAACGTGCCCCTCGAGGACGGACGCGTCGCAGACGACACCCGAATCCGCGCCTCGCTGCCGACCCTGCAGCTCCTGCTCGAGCAGGACGCGGCCGAGGTCCGTGTCTGCTCGCACCTCGGCCGCCCGAAGACGGAGGAGGACCGGGCGAAGTACGCGATGGCACCGGTCGCGGCGCGGCTCCGCGAGCTTCTGCCGGACGGCCGCGTCCAGGTGCTCGAGAACACCCGCTTCGACCCGGGGGAGACATCCAACGACGAGCGCTTCGCGCGCGAGCTCGCGGGGGGCTGCGACCTCTACGTCGACGACGCGTTCGGCTCGGCGCACCGGGCGCACGCCTCGACCGAGGCAGTAGCGCACCTGCTGCCGGCCTATGCGGGCCTGCTGCTCTTGGCCGAGCTCGAGCATCTCGGCCGCCTGCTCGGCGAGGTCGAGCGTCCGTTCGTGCTCATCTCCGGCGGCGCGAAGGTCGAGGACAAGCTCGGGGTCTTGAGCAACCTCGGTGGCCGGGCCGGTGCGGTGCTCGTCGGCGGCAAGATGGCGGAGGAGCTGCGCGTCGAGAATCCCCTCGACTTCGAGGTCGAGGTGCCCGTCGACGTCGTGGCCGCGGCCGAGTTCGCGCGGGACGCGCAGTCGCGGCTGTGCGCGGTCGACGAGATCCCTGACGGCTGGTTGGGACTCGACATCGGGCCCGAGACGCGGACGCGCTTCAGCGAGCGGATCGAGGAGGCCCGCACGATCTTCTGGAACGGCCCGATGGGCGTCTTTGAGTGGCCGCCGTTCGCCAACGGCACGAAAGCCGTCGCCGAAGCGGTCGCCGCGAACCAGGACGCGTACTCGGTCGTCGGCGGCGCCGACTCGGTGCGGGCGCTGAACGAGCTCGGCCTCGCCGACCAGGTGTCCTGGGTCTCGACGGGCGGCGGCGCGAGCCTCGAGCTGCTCGAGGGCAAGGAGCTACCGGGCGTGGCGGCCATCCCTAGCTCCTAGGGGTCGGGTCGAGGAAGACCTGGTCGACGTCGCTCTCGGCATCCCGAAGCCTGCTGTCGAGCTCGCTCGAGAGCTCTTCGACCCGGCTCGACTCGATGCCGTCGGCGAGGTCGATCCGCGCCGCGACGAGAAGCGACCGTGGCCCTGTGTACATCGTCAGCAGCTCGATGACGTCTTCGACCTCTTCCGGCTCCAGCAGTGCGCGCTCGAGCGCCTCACGCTGTTCCGGCCGAGCTGCCTCGCCGAGCAGGAGGCCGCGGATGTCTCGCCCGAGCGCGTACGCGACGTAGACGAGGAGCAGCCCGATCAGGACGGCCGCGCCGGCGTCCCACGTCTCGCTTCCCGTCAGCTGCTGGAGAGCGAGGGCCACGAACGCCACGAGGATGCCCGCCACCGCGACGGCGTCCTCCGAGAACACCATCTTGGTCGTCGGCTCCTTGCTGACGCGGACGAACTCGACGAGGCCCAGGCCGGCTTCTCGCGCGCCGGTACGCGTCTGCTTGAACGCACGCGCGAACGACGATCCCTCCGACACGAGCGCGACGGCGAGCACGGCGTACGCGATCCACACCCGGCCGCCGCTCCCGCTGCCGAGGATGTCACGTCCCGTGAGGCGCAGCACGCCGTCGCCGATCGAGAAGATCGCGCCCGCGAGGAAGATGATCACGGCGACGAGGAACGTCCAGAAGAAGCGCTCCTTGCCATAGCCGAAGGGATGTTCCTCGTCGGGCTGCCGCTCGCCTAGCCGGAGCGAGACGAGGAGGAGCACCTGGTCGACGGTGTCGGCGATCGAGTGCGCAGTCTCGGCGAGCATCGCCGAGGAGCCGGTGACGAGACCGCCCACTCCCTTGGCAACGGCGATCACGAAGTTCGCCGCAAGCGCAATCAGGACGGTGCGTCTCTCGCCGTGCATTTCACGGCCATGCCCGTACGATGCGCTCGCCATGCTGATCGTGGGCAACTGGAAGATGTTCCGCGGGCCCGATCCAGGGGCTCTCGTCGGGTTCGACGCCGTGGTCTGTCCGCCGTTCACCCGGCTGCGCGACTGCGTCGACGCAGGCCTGACGACGTACGCCCAGAACGTGCACTGGGAGAAGGAAGGCGCCTACACGGGCGAGATCTCCGCGCCGCTGCTCCTCGAGCTCGGCGTCGCCGGCTCACTCGTCGGCCACTCCGAGCGGCGGCAGTACTTCGGCGAGACCGACGCGACCGTCGCCGGTCGGGCGAAGGCGGCGCTCGCCGCGGGTCTGCGCGTGATCGCCTGCGTCGGGGAGACGCACGAGCAACGCGAGGCGGGGGAGACGGAGGACGTCCTCCGCCGCCAGCTGTCGGTGCTCGAGCCGCATCCGGGCCTGGTGCTCGCATACGAGCCGGTCTGGGCCATCGGTACCGGGCTCACCGCGACGCCGGAACTGGCGCAGGACACGCACGCCTTCATCAAGTCCCTCCTCGACGCGCCGGTGCTCTACGGCGGCTCGGTCAAGCCTGACAATGCCGGCACGCTGCTCGCCCAGCCCGACATCGACGGCGCACTCGTCGGCGGCGCGTCGCTCGAGGTCGACTCCTTCAAGGCGATATGCGAGACGGCGGCACGTATCCCCTCGTAGCCCTGGTCATCCTCGACGGCTGGGGGATCGCGCCGCCCGGTCCGGGCAACGCGATCGAGCTCGCCGACACGCCGGTCTTCGACCGCCTCTGGCGCGACTTCCCGCATGCACAGCTCGCGGCGTCGGGCAAGGCCGTGGGCCTGCCCGAGGGCCAGATGGGCAACTCCGAGGTGGGGCACCTGACGATCGGCTCTGGTCGGATCCTCCTCCAGGACCTCGTGCGCGTGAACACGGCGATCGAGACCGGCGAGCTGTTCGAGAACGAGACGCTGCGCGGCGCCTTCGAGCGAGGCGAGAACGTCCATCTGCTCGGGCTCGTCTCGCAAGGCGGCGTCCATTCGCACATCGACCACCTCGAGGCGCTGCTGACCTTCGCGCCGGAGAAGACCTGGATCCACGCGTTCACCGACGGGCGCGACGTGTCGCCGCACTCGGCGGTGCACGACCTGGCCGAGCTGCCCGTCGACCGCATCGCCACGGTGGCCGGCCGCTACTACGCGATGGACCGGGACAAGCGTTGGGACCGCACCGAGCGCGCGCTGCGCGCGATCGTGAACGGCGACGGCGAGCACGCGGACGATCCCATCGCGGCAGTGCACGCGAGCTACGACCGCGGGACCACGGACGAGTTCATAGAGCCCGTGGTCATCGACGGCCGGCCGCGGCTCGATCCCGAGCACGACACGGCGATCTTCTTCAACTTCCGGCCCGATCGCACGCGGCAGCTCTCGGAGAAACTCGGGGAGCTCGGCGTCGACCTGACGACGATGACCCGTTACCGCGACGACTTCGACTTCCCCGTCGTCTTCCCGGAGCACGTCGTCGAGAACACGCTCGCCGAGGTGCTCTCGACGCACGGCATCCGCCAGCTCCACTCGGCGGAGACCGAGAAGTACGCGCACGTCACGTACTTCCTCGACGGAGGCCGCGAGGAGCCGTTCGCCGCCGAGGAGCGGATCCTCGTCGACTCGCCGCGCGACGTGCCGAGCTACGACCACCAGCCTCAGATGTCTGCGCCCGAGGTCGCGGCGCGTGTCGTGCAGGCGATCGAGGGGGACGGCTACGGCTTTGTCGTGGTCAACTTCGCGAACCCGGACATGGTGGGCCACACGGGCGTAATCCCGGCCGTCGTGCAAGCCGTGGAGACGGCAGACGAGTGCCTCGGGCGCGTAGTGGATGCGGTCGAGCGCGCCGGTGGCGTCTCGCTCGTGATCGCCGACCACGGCAACGCCGAGAGCCTCCTGCAGGAGGACGGCAGCCCTTACACAGCCCATACAACTAACCCGGTACCGGTGATCCTGACGGCTTCGGAAGCCCGTTTGCGCGATGGCGAGCTTTCCGACGTCGCCCCGACGGTTCTGGCCCTCCTTGGCCTAGATGAGTCATCTGAGATGACTGGTGGAAATCTCGTACAAATCCCGTGAATTTTCGGTCTATACTGCCGCCACCTTGTCGCTGCCCCAGCCTGACCACGGCGTCCTGCGGAAGGCGCAGCGGGGCGATGAACGAGCTTTCTCGATCATCGTCCGCGCCTACCAGATTCCGGTCTACAACTACGTTCTCCGCATGGTCGGCGACCGCTCTCTCGCCGAGGATCTGACGCAGGAGGTCTTCCTCCGGGTCTACCAGGGGCTGCCGCGTTTCTCGCTCCGCTCGAAGTTCACGACCTGGATGTTCCAGGTGACGAAGAACCGCGTTCTCGACGAGCTGCGGGCCACGGAGCGGCGGCCGCGGGCGGTGGTCGATCTCGACGACATCCCGCCGCTCGAGGTGGTCGACGCGCCGTTCGAGCGGCTCGAGGCGATCGACGCCGTCTGGCGCGCGGTCGAACGGCTCAACGTCGACCTGAAGATGGCGCTCCTGCTGCGCGACGTGGTCGGGCTCTCGTACACCGAGATCGCCGACTCGCTCGAGGTGACGCTCGCGACCGTCAAATGGCGGATCTGGAAGGCGCGCGAGGACGTCCAGCTCGCACTCGCCCGCGAGGGCATCGAGGTCTTCGAGGAGCGCGAGATCCCCGCGGTCGCGGCTACGGCCGCCGCGGCTCCGGCTCCCAAGCTGAGGCCTGTGCCGGTGCTCGCACCGCCGGCGCTGCCCGCGGCCTGACTCGGGCTATAGCCCGAGCTGGAGCCGCGCCGCCAGCATCTCCGGTAGGCCTGCGTCCCGCATCTCGCGCTGCGTCGTCCCGACGTCGTACTCGACGCGGTGGAAGGTGGCGCGCTGCGCCTCGAGATCCAGCAGGAGGTAGGCGGCCCGTGGGTCGCCGTCCCGCGGCTGCCCCACCGAGCCCGGGTTGAGGAGCGCTCGTACGCCGTCCAGCTCGAGCTCCCTGCCGTCCGGCGCGACGCCGCCCGTGAGCTCGTCGCCGGACTGCACGACCTGCAGCGCGACGTGGCTGTGCCCGACGAGGACGAGGGGCGAGTCGGCGAGTTCGAGCGTCGCCAGCGCGCCCTCGTCGCTGAGGACGTACTCCCAGATCGGGTCGCGTGCCGAGCCGTGGTAGAGGGCAACGCCGTGGGCCGAGCCCTGCGGCTCCAAGCCGTCGAGAAGCTCCTCCCACTGCGGCTCCAACACGCCACGCGTCCAGGTCGCCGCCAACCCGGCGTCCCCGTGGAACTCCTCGAGGTCGATCGTCCCGCGCACGGCGAGATCGTGGTTACCCGCCAAACAGACGTCGGTCCGCTCGCCGACTGTCGCGCAGCACTCGTTCGGCCGCGGCCCGTAGCCGACGAGATCGCCGAGGCACCAGAGCTCGTCAGGCGCCTCGCGGTCGATCGCCGCGAGGACCGCCTCCAGCGCGTGCAGGTTCGAGTGGATGTCGGAGACGACTGCGACGCGCATCGACAGCGGCGAACGCTAACCCGGCGAGAACCGGCACCGTCGCCGCGACCTCCGAGGTGACGTAGAAGAGCAGTCCCCAGAGCCCGGCCGCGACGCCGGTGACAGCGGCTGCACCGAGCTTCGTCCGCCCGGCGACGACGACACCGAGCAACGCTGGAGCGAGTAGGTCGAGCCAGCCCATGAAGGCGTGGCCGAAGGCGGGCTGCTGGAGGCTCGGCAGCGACATCCCGGCGGCCACAGGACTTTGCACCTGCTCGAGCGTGTTCGACGCCTCCCGCACACTGGGCGTTGCCCAGACGAGCACGATGTCGAGCGCCGCGAGACAGACGAGACCTATGCGGATCGACCACGCCGGCGCGACCATTGCGATCGCGGAGGCAGCGGCGAGGCAGGCGAGCGCGATCAGGGTGGTGCCCGCCGCGTCCCGGACGAGCCCGCTGGTCAGCCACGCCACGAACCAGAGCCCTACCGCCGCCGGCGGCCAGAGCCACCAGCGCGGGTCGCCCTTGAAGATCCCTCCTGCGGCGGCGAGTACCGGCGTCCCGAAGGTCGCGATCAACGAGAGAACGTGCGGCCCCTGCGGGACGAGATTGACGATCGCGACGCCTGCGCCCAGGAGCGCCGCCGGCACGGCGAGCCACAGCCAGCTCCGTCCGAGCAGGCGCGCCTGCCGCGCCGGTGCCGCGACCGTCGCAGCCTGTGCGGCGCAGAGCACGGCGTACGACGGGACGAAGGAGAGCGTCAGTTCTCTTCCGAGGCGTCGTCCGAGTGGCCCGGCGCCTCGGGCAGGTTCCGGATGCCTTCGCGCGTCACGTACTTCGACCACGAATCCTGCAGCGCCTCGATCAGCTCCGGGATGAACCGGGCTGAGGCGTTGACTCTGGCGACGACCGCGCCCGGAACGTCGCCCTCCTCGACCTCGTGCTCGATGCGGGCGAAGGTCAGCGTGAACTCGTACGGCGAGAAGCTGACGTTCGCGAAATTTGCATACGTGCCGCCGACCAGCTCCGCCGGCATCTGGATGTTGAGCCGCCGCTCCTCCTGATCCGGCTCGGGTTGGCCCAGCTCGTCGTCTTCCATGGTCACATACTAGGGCCGTGGCCGAACACGTTCGCCTGCGCCAGATCGCCCGCCTCCTGCTCGCGATCGCCGTGACGCTCGTCGTCGGCACGGTCGCCTTCTACGAGACCCTCGACGAATCGTGGTTCCAGTCGTTCTACCGCAGCGTCGTCACGGTGACCCTGACGGGGCTCGACTCGGTTCCCGCGAGCGACGGCGCTCGGGCCGTCTCGATCGTGCTCGTGGTGGTGGGCATCACGATCATCGGCTACGCGGGTGCGGTTATCGTCGAGGCGGTCGCCGGCGGTGTAGTGACGGGCGCGCTGGCGGAACGGCGGAGGGAGCGGACGATTCAGCAGCTGCACGACCACTTCATCATCTGCGGCTACGGCCGCGTCGGGCGGCGCGTCGGAGAGGAGTTCCGGGCGGCCGGGGTGCCTTTCCTCGTGCTCGACTTCCACCAGGACGCGGTCGAGGCAGCGCGCGACGACGAGGTGTTGCTGCTCGAGGGAGACGCAACGCTGGACGAGAACCTGCGGCGGGCGGGCGTCGAGCGCGCGCAGGGGCTCGTGGCCGCTTCCGACTCGGACGCCGACAACCTCTACGTCGTCCTCTCGGCCCGGTCCGCGCGTCCCGATCTGACGATCGTTGCGCGGGCGTCTCGCGCGGACTCCGAGCGGAAGCTGGTCCTCGCCGGTGCGGACCGCGTGGTCCTTCCATACACGACCGCGGGCCAGGTGATGGCGAACCTTGTGCTCAAGCCGCAGGTCACGGCCTTTCTCGACGTCGTGATGACCGCCACCGGCCCCGACCTCCAACTCGCCGAGATCGAGGTGCGCGACACCTGCTCGGCAGCGGGACGGACGATCCGCGAGCTGCGCATCCGCCACGAGACGGGCGCGATCGTCATCGCCCTGCGGAAGCCGGACGGCACGTTCGACACGACACCGGAGCCGGACACGCCCATCGAGGTGGGCGACGTCCTGATCGGCGTCGGCTCGCCGGACGAGATCCGGGCGCTCGAGGACCTGTTCGCCGCCGGCGAGACCGTTGCCGGCTGATCCCGTCAGATCGCTCGCGGCCGCGCTCGCCGACGCGGCTGGGGCCGAGGTCGTGCTCGAGCGGCCGGGCGAGCCGGAGCACGGCGACTACGCGACGAACGTCGCGCTGCAGCTCGCCGGGACGCGGCGGCGGCCGCCGCGGGAGATCGCGGCGGAGATCGCAGAAGCGGCAGCCGGGCTCGAGGCCGTCGACCGGGCCGACGTCGCCGGGCCGGGCTTCGTCAACCTCTTCCTCCGCGACGAGTGGTTCGCGTCGACGCTCGCCGCGATTCTCGAGGACGGGGACGCGTACGGAGGCGGCGTCCCTGAGCGGCGCGAGCGGGTGCAGGTCGAGATGGTCTCGGCCAACCCGACGGGGCCGATCCCGGTCTCGTCCGCTCGCAACGGCGCGTACGGTGATTCGCTCGCCCGTCTGTTCGAGCTCGCGGGTCACGAGGTGGAGCGCGAGTACTACTACAACGACTCGGGCGCGCAGATCGAGAGATTTCGGGCCTCGGTCGAGGCCGTCCGGCGCGGCGAGGAGCCGCCCGAGGACGGCTATCAGGGTGCGTACATCCACGATCTCGCCGCTTTGAAGGGCGACCCGGTGCCGCTGATGCTGAAGGGGATCGAGACGACGCTCGAGCGGTTCCGGATCCACTTCGACAGCTTCCGGCTCCAGAGTGAGCTCGAGCAGCGGCTGCCCGAGCTGCTGCCGAAGCTCGACACCTACGAGAAGGACGGCGCGCTGTGGGCGCGCTCGTCGGCGTACGGCGACGACGAGGACCGGGTGCTCCTTCGCTCGGAAGACCGCTCGCCCACCTACCGCGCCGCCGACGTCGCCTACCTCGTGGACAAGCTCGAGCGTGGCTTCGACCGTGCGATCTACGTCCTCGGGGCCGACCATCACGGCACCCGCAACTGGTACGCGGCAGTCGCGCGGATGCTGGGCTACGACCCCGAGCGCCTCGAGGTCGTCCTCTACCAGCTCGTCCACCTGACGAGAGGCGGCGCGCAGACGAAGATGTCGAAGCGGCGCGGCGACGTCGTCTTGCTCGACGACTTCATGGACGAGATCGGCGTGGATGCCGCGCGCTGGTACCTCGCCAACCGCGGCCCCGACCAGACGATCGAGATCGACGTCGACCTCGCAGCCGAGCGCTCGCAGAAGAACCCGGTCTACTACGTCCAGTACGCGCACGCCCGGATCGCCGGGATCCTCCGCAACGCTCCAGACAACGCTAGTGACAAGTTGTTACTTGCCGGCGCGCTCGCCGCCGAGG
>Ga0308175_100001110_pt1 | contig 17939 bp, 15 predicted proteins | sample PhyCR1_3_FD_203893 | JGI IMG/M metagenome (GOLD analysis project Ga0308175, IMG submission 203893) | Soil microbial communities from UC Gill Tract Community Farm, Albany, California, United States - DLSLS.C.R1 | ecosystem: Environmental > Terrestrial > Soil > Agricultural land | place: USA...
GTACGAGATCGACCGGGCCGAGTACGTCGGCCCGGACGTGGTGTCCCGGTTCGACACCATCCACCTCGACCAGGTCGGCCCGGACCGGGTGCGGATCTCCGGCGTGGTCGGCGCACCGCCGCCGCCCGATCTCAAGGTCGGCACGGTGCGGCTGGCCGGCTTCCGCAACGCCACCACGTTCGTGCTCACCGGGCTGGACATCCCGCAGAAGGCGGCGCTGGTCCGGGACCAGGTCGAGCACGCGCTCGGCGACCACCGCCCGGCCGAACTCGACTGGACGCTGGCCCGCACCGACCACGCCGACGCGGACACCGAGGAGGCGGCCAGCGCGCTGCTGCACCTGTCCGTCCGGGACCCGTCGGCCGACCTGGTCGGCCGGGCGTTCTCCCGGGTGCCGATCGAGCTGGCGCTGGCGTCGTACCCGGGATTCCATGTCATGGCGCCCCCGGCGGAAGCCAGCCCGTACGGGGTGTTCACGGCGTCGACGGTGCCGCAGTCCGACGTCGACCACGTCGCGGTGCTGCCGGACGGGACCCGTGTCAGGGTGCCGGCGCCGCCGACCCGGCCGCTGGTGCCGGTGGGCGGGTTCTGGCAGGCGCCGGTCGGGTCCGGGCCGACCCGGCGGGTGCCGCTGGGCACGATCGCCGGCGCCCGGTCGGGCGACAAGGGCGGCCGGGCCAACATCGGGGTCTGGTTCCGCACCGAGGCGGCGTACCGGTGGTTCTCCCGCTGGCTGACCCGGGACCGGCTGCACGAGCTGCTGCCGGAGGTGGCCGGGCTGAGCTCGTTCGTCGTGCAGCTCCCGAACCTGCTGGCGGTGAACATCGTCGTCGACGGCATCCTCGGCGAGGGCGTCGCGGCCGGCACCCGGTTCGACCCGCAGGGCAAGGCGCTCGGCGAGTGGCTGCGCTCCCGGCTGGTCGACGTGCCGGAGGAGCTGCTGTGACGACCCTACCCTCCACTGTGGACAGATCGGCGCCTGGATACGGCGAGGCGTACGAGAACAGCCTGCGGCAGCTGGCCGCCCTGGCCGCCGAGCTGGCGGAGGCCCGCGCCGGTGGCGGGCCGAAGTACGTCGAGCGGCACCGGGGCCGGGGAAAGCTGCTGGCCCGGGAGCGGATCGAGCTGCTGCTCGACCGCGACTCGGCATTCCTGGAGCTGTCCCCGCTCGCCGCCTGGGGCAGCGACTACACCGTCGGCGCCTCGCTGGTCAGCGGCATCGGCGTGGTGTCCGGTGTGGAGTGTGTGATCACGGCCAACGACCCGACCGTACGCGGCGGGTCGAGCAACCCGTGGACGGTGCGCAAGGCGTTCCGGGCCCACGACATCGCCCGGGAGAACCGGCTGCCGCTGGTCAACCTGGTCGAGTCCGGCGGTGCCGACCTGCCCAGCCAGGCCGAGATCTTCGTCCCCGGCGGCCGGCTGTTCCGTGACCTCACCCAGCTGTCCGCGGCCGGGATCCCCACGGTGGCACTGGTCTTCGGCAACTCGACCGCCGGCGGTGCGTACGTGCCCGGCATGAGTGACCACGTGGTGATGATCCGGGAGCGGTCGAAGGTGTTCCTCGGCGGCCCGCCGCTGGTGAAGATGGCCACCGGTGAGGACGCGGACGACGAGTCGCTCGGCGGGGCGGAGATGCACGCCCGCGTCTCGGGCCTCGCCGACCACCTCGCCACCGACGAGCGGGACGCGCTGCGCATCGGCCGGCGGATCGTCGCCCGGCTCAACTGGCGTAAGGCCGGTCCTGGCCCCACCGAGCCGCCGGACGAGCCGCTGTACGACCCGGACGAGCTGCTCGGGATCGCCGGCGGCGACCCCCGGGTGCCGTTCGATCCGCGGGACGTGCTGGCCCGGGTGGTGGACGGTTCCCGGTTCGACGAGCACAAGCCGGCGTACGGGCCGTCGCTGCTGACCGGCTGGGCGTCGATCCACGGCTACCCGGTCGGCATCCTCGCCAACGTGCGCGGGGTGTTGTTCGGCGAGGAGTCGCAGAAGGCGCAGCAGTTCATCCAGCTGGCCAACCAGACGGACACGCCGCTGGTGTTCCTGCAGAACACGACCGGCTACATGGTCGGGACCGCGTACGAGCAGGCCGGGATCATCCGTGACGGCGCCTTGATGATCAACGCCGTGTCGAACTCGCGGGTGCCACACCTGACCGTGGTGATGGGTGCCTCGTACGGGGCCGGGAACTACGGCATGTGCGGGCGGGCGTACGACCCGCGGTTCCTGTTCAGCTGGCCGGGAGCCAAGTCGGCGGTGATGGGGCCGGCGCAGCTGGCCGGGGTGCTCTCGATCGTTGCCCGGCAAGCCGCGGCCGCGCGCGGGCAGGACTACGACGAGGCCGGCGACCAGGCGATGCGGCGGGCGGTCGAGGAGCAGATCGAGGCGCAGTCGGTCGCGTTCGCGATGTCCGGTCGGCTGTACGACGACGGCGTGATCGACCCGCGGGACACCAGGACCGTGCTCGGGCTGTGCCTGTCCGCCGTGCACTCCTCGGCCTGGCAGGGCACCCGCGGCTACGGGGTGTTCCGATGAGCGGGCGCGAGGGCTCACAGCCCGAACCGGGAGCGACCAGCGCCGAGGACCGGGTAGAGATCCGACGGCTGCTCATCGCCAACCGGGGGGAGATCGCCCGGAGGGTGATCCGGACCTGCCGCTCGCTCGGGATCTCGCCGGTCGCGGTCTACTCCACTGTGGACAGCGGCGGCTCCTGGGTCGCCGAGGCCGACGCCGCGGTCGAGCTGCCCGGCGCCGCGCCGGCGGACACCTACCTGCGGGCCGACCTGCTGGTCGACGCGGCCCGGCGGACCGGTGCGGACGCGGTGCACCCAGGCTACGGGTTCCTGGCCGAGGACGCCCTGTTCGCGCAGGCGGTGCTGGACGCGGGCCTGGTCTGGGTGGGGCCGCCGCCGGCCGCGATCGCGTCGATGGGGTCCAAAGTGGACGCGAAGGCGCTGGTCGCGGCGGCCGGGGTGCCGGTGCTGCCGTCCTGGGCGCCGGACGAGGTGCCGGCGAACGCTCGCTACCCGCTGCTGGTCAAGGCCTCCCACGGCGGCGGTGGCCGGGGAATGCGGGTGGTACGGGCTCCCGGTGAGCTGGCCGACGCCGTCGCGGCCGCGGAGCGCGAAGCGGCGGCCTCGTTCGGCAACGGGCTGGTCTTCGTCGAGCGCTGGCTGGAGCGGTCGCGGCACGTCGAGGTGCAGGTGCTCGCCGACCGCCACGGAAGCGTCGTCGCGGTCGGTGAGCGGGACTGCTCCGTACAGCGCCGGCACCAGAAGATCGTCGAAGAGGCGCCGGCCGCGATCCCGGACCCGCTGCGGCAGCGGCTGTTCGACGCCGCGGTCGCGGCCGCCCGCTCGGTCGGCTACGTCGGCGCCGGCACGGTCGAGTTCCTCGTCAGTGCCGATGAGGATGCCGGCGGCGAGCCGGCGTTCCTGGAGATGAACACCCGCCTGCAGGTCGAGCACCCGGTGACCGAGGCGGTCACCGGCCTCGACCTGGTCGCGCTGCAGCTGTCGATGGCCGAGGGCGGTCCGCTGCCGTTCGACGCGCCGCCGCCGGTGCGAGGGCACGCGATCGAGGCCCGGCTCTACGCCGAGGACCCGTCCGCCGGCTGGCGCCCGTCGACCGGCACGCTGCACCGGATCGCGGTGCCCGGCGGTGTGCGCATCGACGCCGGCGTGGTCGACGGCGACGCGGTGTCCGCGCACTACGACCCGCTGCTGGCCAAGGTGGTCGCGTACGGGCCGAGCCGGGCGGCCGCCGCCCGGAAGCTCGCCGCCGCGCTGGCCGGCGCATCGCTGCACGGGCTGGTCACGAACCGGGACCTGCTGGTGCGGGTGCTGCGGTCGGACGGGTTCGCGGCCGGCCCGCACACCGGCTTCCTGGACGAGCAGCCCGAGCTGCTGGCGCCGCTCGCCGGTCCGGCCGAGGTGTCGACCGCGGCGCTGGTGGCGGCGTTGGCCGGGTCGGCGCGGCGGCGGGCGAGCGCGCCGGTGCAGCGCAGCGTGCCGGCCGGCTGGCGGAACAACCCGTCGCAGCCGGCCACGGCCACGTACGCCGGACCGGACGGGGACCTGACCGTCAGCTACCGGCCGGCGCCGGTGACCGTGCTGAGCGCGACCCCGGACACCGTCGTGCTCGTCGAGGACGGCGTGCGGGTCGCGTACCGGGTGCACGCGGTCGGGCCGATGTCCCATGTGGACGGTCCGGGGTGGGCGGTCGCGCTGCGCGAGGTGGACCCGCTGCCGGAGCCGGTGGCCGCGCTGCCGGCAGGCTCGCTGACCGCGCCGATGCCGGGCCAGGTCGTCGCGGTGCGGGTGGCCAAGGGCGACCGGGTCAGCGCCGGGCAGCAGTTGCTCGCGCTGGAGGCGATGAAGATGGAGCACCCGGTGCTGGCGCCGACCGACGGCGTGCTGGCCGAGTTGCGGGTGACGGCCGGGTCCCAGGTGGACGCCGGTGACGTGCTGGCCGTGATCGAGGAGGGCTGATGGACTTCGCCGAGACCGCCGAGCAGCTGCTGCTGCGTTCCTCGGTCGCCGAGCTGGCCGCGCGCTACGGCCATCCGTACTGGCTGGGCAAGGCCAGGGCCGGCGAGAAGACCCGCGAGCTGTGGGACGAGGTCGGCCGGCTCGGCTACCTCGGCGTCAGCATCCCGGAGGACTACGGCGGGGGCGGGCACGGCATCGTCGAGCTCGCGATCGTCGCCGAGGAGCTGGCCGCCGCCGGCTGCCCGCTGCTGTTCATCGTCGTCTCCCCGGCCATCTGCGGGTCCGTCATCGGCCGGTCGGGGACGGCCGAGCAGAAGGAACGCTGGCTGCCCGCGCTGGCCAGCGGCACGACGAAGATGGCGTTCGCGATCACCGAGTCGGACGCCGGCTCCAACTCGCACCGGCTGTCCACCGTCGCCAGGCGGGACGGGTCCGACTGGATCCTCGCCGGCCGGAAGACCTACATCTCCGGGGTGGACGAGGCCGACGCTGTGCTCGTGGTCGGGCGGGCCGAGGACGCCCGGACCGGGACGTTGCGGCCGGCACTCGCGATCGTGCCGACGGACGCGCCGGGCTTCGAGAAGACCCCGATCCCGGTGGAGATCACCGGCCCGGAGAAGCAGTTCACGCTGTTCCTCGACGACGTGCGGCTGCCGGCCGACGCGATGGTCGGCGAGACCGCGGACGCGGCGCTCGCGGCGCTGTTCGCCGGGCTCAACCCGGAGCGGATCACCGGGGCCGCGTTCGCCAACGGGATCGGCCGGTACGCGCTCGACAAGGCGTCGGCGTACGCGAACACCCGCCAGGTGTGGGGCGTGCCGATCGGCAGCCACCAGGGCCTGGCGCACCCGCTCGCGCACGCGGCGATCCAGGTGGAGCTGGCCCGGCTGATGACGTCGAAGGCGGCCTGGCTCTACGACACCGGCGACGATGCCGCGGCGGGCGAGGCCGCGAACATGGCGAAGTACGCGGCGGCCGAGGCGGCGTTGGCGGCGCTCGACCAGGCGATCCAGGTGCACGGCGGCAACGGCCTTGCCACCGAGTACGGCCTGGCGACGCTGTGGGGCGCCACCCGACTGGTGCGCACGGCCCCGGTCAGCCGCGAGATGATCCTCAACTTCGTCAGCACCCACACGCTCGGCCTCCCCCGCTCCTACTGACGCCTACTGGGCTCCGAGGGCGGCGAGGGCGAGGCGGTAGGCGATGGGGAGAGCGTCGGCGGCGGGGACCGGGACGTCAGGGGTGATGCCGGTGCCCTCCCAGTTCGTGCCGGTGGCGGCGCCGATCGCGCGGGCGACCGGGACGGTCAGCTCGAGGTGGGGATGCAGGCGGTAGCCCTCGCACGGGTGGGCGCCGCCACGGGTGCGCCCGCCGACCACGGTGCTGCCGGGCCGCAGCTGCTGCAGGTCGTAGGCGAGCTCCTCGGCGCCGGAGAACGTGGTCGGTCCGACCAGCACGTACAGCGGCTTGTTGGGACCGAACCGCGGCCCCGGCACGTACGCGGGCGACCACGACTGCACGGTCTCGCCGGTGTCCCGCTGGTGCATGGTCACCAGGTGGGTCGGCTCGTCCATCAGGTAGCCGCAGAGGAGCGCGACCGTGCGTGGATCCCCACCGCGGTTCTCCCGCAGATCGAGCAGCAGCGCGTCGGCGTTGGCCACCAGCTGCATCGCCAGGCTGAGCGTTGCCCCGGCAAGCTGCACGGGGAACAGCTGCGGCGCGATCACGAGATGCACGACGTTGCCGTCGAGCCGGTCGATCTTCGCGACTCCGTCGAGCGAGCGGGCCGCGTCCCGGGCCCGTGCCGCCCGGTCGGCCTCCTCATCCCACTGCTCCGGCAGCGGCACGACGTGGTGCCGCAGCCGCAGGTGCAGGTCCCCGTTGAGGGACTGCAGATCCTCGGTCACCACGCCGGCCAGCGCGGGCGGGTCGACCACCGCGCCGTACGCGTCGTCCGCGGCCCGGTCGGCCAGCAGGTCGCGCAGCCGCGCGCCGACATCGGCGAAGACGTAGTGCTCGGCGACCAGGTCGCCGGCCCGCTGCACGATCTCGCTGATCTCGGCCCGCTCCATGCGCGCCATCAGATCAGGGATCGAGTCCACGCAGGGCCGCGTCCACCACGCTGCCGGCGAACTCGGCGGGCGGCGGGCTGAGCGGCTCCTCCCCCATCAGCCGGAGCAGGAACGCCCGCTGGTAGCTGGCGCCGAGCAGCAGTGCCGCCGCCGCGTCGGCGTCGACGCCGGCCGCCACCCGACCCTCCTTCTGCTCGGCCCGCAGGTAGTCGGCCAGCCACCGGTTGGCCACCTGCGGGCCGACGCCGCGGCTGACCATCCACTCGCGGTGCCGGCGGACCAGCTCCGGGTCGCCGAGCATCGAGCTGCCGATCGCCAACCCGCCCTCGTAGAAGCGGACCGCGAGGTCGACCACCTCGATCAGCCGCTCCCGTACGGACCCGGTGCCGGCCTTCCCGGGCAGCGTCGCCAGCATCGCGGTGAGGTTCGGCAGCCGGTTCTTCAGCACGCCGAGGAAGATCTCCTCCTTCTCCCGGAAGTGCTTGTAGAGCAGCGCATCCGAGCAGCCGGCCGCGCGGGCGATCTCCTTGGTGGTCGCCCTGGCCAGCCCGAGCCGGGTCATCACGTCCGCCGCGGCGTCGAGGATCCGGTCCCGTGTGCTCTCGTTCACCCTTGACAGGTTAGTGGGTGTTCACTCACCCTTCCTCGGTAAGTGAACATTCACTCACTGGAGGTGCGGCACGATGCGGGTGACGGTGATCGGAGCCAGCGGCGGGATCGGGCGCGAGTTCGTGCGGCAGGCGATCGAGGTCGATCACGAAGTCACCGCCGTGATCAGAGACTCCGCCCGCGGCGGCGCGGCGGTGCGGGAGTGGGAACGGGTGCCGGTCGGCGGGCCGGGACGCCTGCAGGTCGCCGTCGTCGACACACTCTCGCCCGGGGAGCTCATCGGCGCGGTGAGCGGGCGGGACGCCGTCGTGTCGGCGCTCGGGCCGCAGGGGCGCTCCGGCGACCAGACCGTCAACTCGCGCGGCGTGCGGGCAGCCGTGATGGCGATGCAGGAGGCGGCGGTCACCCGGATCGTCGCGGTCAGCGCGGCGCCGCTGTTCACCGACGGGTCGCTGCTGTTCCGGGCGGTGCTCCGGCGGGTGGCGTGGGCGCTGTTCGGCGCGCACTACGCCGACCTGGAGCGGATGGAGACGATCCTGCGGGAGTCGGGACTGGACTGGACGACGGTACGGCCTGAGCGGCTCACCGACGGGGCCGGGACGCGGGAGCCGGTGCTGAGAGTGGACCGGCCGGCGCCGGGGCTGTCGATGACCCGGGCCGACGTCGCCACCGCGATCCTCCGGCTCCTGCCGGACGCCGGCTCGGTCGGCCACCCCGTCGGCGTCGGCCGCCCCTGACCACCTCGGCCATCCAGCCACCCGAGCCACGCCCGCCACCCCAGCCGGTCGCCGCACTGGCGAGCCACCGAGCCGACGCGCGACCAGGGGCGCGGGAGATCGTCCGGTCGGCTGCGCGGCCAACCAGGCCCGGCCGCGCCGCCGACCCGGCACGCCCGGCCGACCGATCAGGCCGGGATGCGGGGGCGGTGGTAGGCGACGGCCTTGGCGCCGCAGCCGCCGGGGATGCGCGGCACCCAGGTGCGCGACGGATCGCCGGCCCACCGGGCGGCCGCGAGGTGGGAGACGACCGCGGGCAGCATGCCGATCGCCGGCCACACCGGCCAGAAGTAGTAGTCGGCGCCGGTCGCGACCCAGATCGCGACCATCAGCAGCACCAAGCCCGCGTAGCCGGCCAGGTGGGCGCGGGCGATCGCGCGCGTCCGGGACCGGACCCGCGGGTCGACCGGCGCCAGCCGGCGGCCGCCGTCGGGCAGGTCGGCGGTCAGCGGCGCCAGGTCGGCCACGTAGGTCGCCCCGTAGACCCGGGCCAACCGCTCGTCCACCTCGGCCAGCGTCAGCAGGCCCTGTCCCGCGGCACTGCGCAGGATCTCGGCGACCCGCTCCCGATCGACGTCCGACGCCCGGACCGGTGACTGAGCCATGACGTCCTCCCGTTCAGAGTTTGTTGTCGGCGTTCGTATTGGTAAACACTATTCACTAGAGTACCGCTCTGTCAAACCTCCTAGGGTGGGCCGGTGGACGCGATCACGATCCCGCGCAGCGGTGGGCCCGAGGTGCTGACCTGGCAGACCGTGCCGGACCCTGAGCCGGCGCCCGGCGAGGTACTCGTCGACGTCACCGCGAGCGCGGTCAACCGGGCCGACCTCATGCAGCGCCAGGGCTTCTACCCGCCGCCCCCAGGCGCCCCGCCGTACCCAGGGCTGGAGTGCTCGGGCCGGATCGCCGCGCTCGGCGACGGCGTGACCGGCTGGGAGGTCGGCGACGAGGTGTGCGCCCTGCTCTCCGGCGGCGGGTACGCGACCAGGGTCGCGGTCCCGGCCGGCCAGGTGCTGCCGAAACCGGCGCCGGTGAGCCTGCGGGACGCCGCCGGGCTGCCCGAGGTCGCCTGCACGGTCTGGTCGAACGTCGGCCAACTCGCCCACCTCAGCAAGGGCGAGACGTTTCTCGTGCACGGTGGTGGCTCAGGCATCGGCACGCACGCGATCCAGGTCGCGAAGGCGCTCGGCGCGGCCGTCCTGTGCACCGCCGGTACGCCAGAGAAGCTCGCCCGCTGCCGCGAGCTCGGCGCGGACGTCACGATCGACTACAAGACCGAGGACTTCGTCGCACGGGCCCGCGAGGAGACCGTCGCCGGCGTCGACGTGATCCTCGACGTCATGGGCGCCAAGTACCTGGCCCGCAACATCGAGACGCTCGCGGCCAATGGCCGGCTGGCGATCATCGGCCTGCAGGGCGGCGCCAAGGCGGAGATCGACCTCGGCATGCTGACCCGCAAGCGGGCCCAGGTCATCGGCACGGTCCTGCGGGCACGGCCGGCGGCGGAGAAGGCGGCGATCGTGGCCGCGGTACGGGAACGGGTCTGGCCGCTGGTCGAATCCGGCGCGGTCGTCCCCGTCATCGACCGCGTGCTTCCCCTGCGCGACGCCGCGGAAGCGCACCGCGTCGTCGAAGCCGGCGACAACGTCGGCAAAGTCCTGCTCGCCGTCTGAGCCCCGCCACCCGGCGACTTCCCCGCCGGGGCCGCGCGCCGCAGTGGCTCAGCGCAGCTCGGACAGGGCATCGAGCAGGCGGTCGACCTCGTGCGCGGTGTTGTAGTGCACCAGCCCCACCCGGACCGCGCCGCCGAGCTCGCCCACGCCGAGGCTCTCCATCAGCTCGTACGCGTAGTAGTCGCCGTCCCACGCGCAGATCCCGCGCCGGGCCAGCTCCTCGGTCACCGCGCGCGGCTTCCAGCCCTCGACCGAGAACGACACGGTCGGTGCCCGGTCCTGCGGCGAGCCCAGCACGTACACGTGCAGCTGGCTGCGCAGGCCGTTGTCCAGCCGGGAGAACACCGAGGCCTCATACCGCTTGACCGCGGCCATCGAGGCGAGCACTCGCTGCCGGCGCGAGCCGGTCGCGGCGTCGTCCAGGGCCGCCAGGTGGTCGACCGCGGCGACCGCGCCGGCCATCAGCTCGAACGCGGGCGTCCCGGTCTCGAACCGGTCGGGGACCTCGTCCGGCGAGGGCACCAGCTTGTCCGGGGACAGCGTCTCCAGCACCGCCGGCGCCGCGATCACGGCCGAGATGTGCGGGCCGCCCCACTTGTACGCGCTGGTCGCCCAGAAGTCGGCTCCGATTGCGGCCACGTCGACCGGGCCGTGCGCGGTCGCATGCACGCCGTCGACGTAGGTCAGCGCGCCGACCCGGTGCGCCCGCTCGGCGATCGCCCGGACGTCCGGCCGGGTGCCGACCGCGTTGCTTGCCGCGGTCACGGCGACCAGCCGGGTCCGCCGGTTGATCAGCTCGTCGTACTGCCACTCCGGCAGTTCGCAGGTCTCGATGTCGACCTCGGCCCAGCGCACCACCGCCCCGGCGGACCTGGCCGCGGCGATCCAGGGCCGCACGTTGGCGTCGTGGTCGAGCCGGCTGACCACGATCTCGTCGCCGACCTTCCAGGTCTTGGCCAGGGCGCGGGATATCGCGTAGGTCAGCGTGGTCATGTTGGGGCCGAGGACCACTCCGGCCGGCTCGCCGCCGACCAGGTCGGCGAAGGCCCGTCGGGCCGCGTCGACGAGCGCGTCGGCCCGGGCCGAGGACGGGAACGGTCCGTGCCGGTTGGACAGCGGCACCCGCAACGCCGCCGACACCGCGCGGGCCACGCCCTCCGGGATCAGCGTCCCGGCCGGCCCGTCAAGGTGGATGTAGCCGTCGCCCAGCGTCGGGAAGAGTCCGCGGACGCGGGCAACGTCGAAGGGCATGGCCCAACCCTACGAGGTTCGGCCGATCACGTGGGCGGACCCCTCGCCGGGTGCCGGGACGACGAATCAAAGCGCCCGCGGCGGACATGACCGCGGCCGAGGGCGGGAACGCCCGGCCAGCACGAGTGCGCCGAGTGGGGAAGGATGGCAGGCATGAGCGAGTCGCAACAGCACCGCGTCGTGGTGGTCGGCGCCGACGGCCAGCCGGTGGGCGAGATGGAGGTGCCCGCGGAGGTCGTGGCCGACACCGACGGCGACGAGGGCGGTGACCCGACCGGCCAGATCTCCCAGCCGGCGAAAGTCATGCGGATCGGCACGATGATCAAGCAGCTGCTGGAGGAGGTGAGGGCCGCGCCGCTGGACGAGGCCAGCCGAGCCCGGCTGCGGGAGATACACCAGACCTCGATCAAGGAGCTGGAGGACGGCCTGTCGCCCGAGCTGCGCGAGGAGCTCGACCGGCTGACCCTGCCCTTCGAGGACAGCTCGACCCCGACCGACGCCGAGCTGCGGATCGCGCAGGCACAGCTGGTCGGCTGGCTCGAGGGACTGTTCCACGGCATCCAGACCGCACTGTTCGCACAGCAGATGGCGGCACAGGCGCAGTTGCAGGAGATGCGCCGGCGGGCGCTGCCGGGCGGTCCTGGCCCGCAGCCACCGGGGATCTTCGGTCCCGGCGGCCAGCAGCCGCAACCGCAGCAGCCGGGCGGCCCGGGGCAATATCTCTAGGGCTCCTGGAGCATCTCTAGGGCTCCCGGAGGCGGCAGGGGTTGGCGGCCGGGCTGTCGCCGCGGTCGAACGCGGCCACCCGCTGCGCCGGGGTGCCGTGCGTGGCCACCTCGTCGTAGTCGCCGAGCCCTGAGCCCGCCGGCGGCTTCAGCTCGCTGACCAGCCGCATCTCCTCGGCGTACGCGGCCCGGAAGCCGGCGGGGTCGAGCAGCCCGCGCCGGGCCGCCTCGTGCGCCCAGACACCGGCGAGGCAGTCCGCCTGCTGCTCGATCTCCCGGCTGGCCGCGTTGCCGGTGAGCTCCAGGCCCGGCTGCCGGGCGACGTACTGCACCCGGTGACCGCCCTCGTGCGCGACGACGACGGCCAGCGCGTACGGAAGGCGGTCGCCGAACGCCGCCCGGGTGCGCACCACCGAGGCGCCGGTGACGTAGGCCCTGGAGTCCGCCGGGCAGTAGAAGGCCGTCCCGAGTGCCAGGAACGATCGGCACGCCCGGTCGACCTTGGCCGGAGCCGGGTCGACGGTGACGTCGACCCCGACCGTCCGGCCGAGCCTGGCCCGCCAGAACCGGTTGAGGTCGTCCGCGACGCACGCCACCACCTTGGCCGCGTCCTGCCCGGCGGCCGGGCACAGCCGCGGCGCGGCCATCGCGCCCCGGCCCGAGACGCTCGCCGTGCAGCCGGTCAGCGCGAGCAGGGCCACCAGGCCGACCACCGCGCGTCGCATGACCCGACAACGTGCCGGACCGGTCACCTGCTCCCGGCCAGCCGCTCCAGCACCAGCGCAACTCCGTCCTCGTCGTTGCTCGCGGTGACCTCGTCGGCGACCGCCAGCACCTTGGGGTGGGCGTTCGCGACCGCCACCGCGCGTCCGGCCCAGGCCAGCATCGGCAGGTCGTTGGGCATGTCGCCGAAGGCGACGACCTCGGCCGCCGGGATTCCGGCGCGGGCGGCCAGCCCGGCCAGCGCGGACGCCTTCGTCACCCCGGGCGCGGAGATCTCCAGCAGCGCCTCCTTGGACGACGAGGTGACCGCGACCTGGCCGTCGAGCACCTCGACCGCCAGCGCCAGCAGCTCGTCGCAGGCCATCCTCGAGTGCCGGGCGAGCAGCTTGGCCGCCGGCCGGTCGAGGATCTCCTCGGCCGGGCCGACCCGGACGTCGGTGTCGCCGAGCTCCCAGTGATGCCGGTATGCCGGCTCGTGCCCGAACCCGGGGGCGTACTCGGCCGCGAACGTGAGGCCGGGCGCGACCTCGCGCAGCTGGGCGACGACCTTCCGCAGCGTGTCGGCCTCGATCAGAGTGGCGTCGACGACGGTCTCGGTGTGCAGGTCGTAGAGCAGCGCACCGTTCGCGCACACGGCGATGCCGGTGTGGCCGGTCGCCGCCGCCACCGGCGCCATCCAGCGCGGCGGCCGGCCGGTCACCAGCGCGAGCACGATGCCGGCGGCCTCGGCGGCCCGCATCGCCTCGCAGGTACGCCGGGAGACGGTGCCGTCGGTGCGGATCAGCGTGCCGTCCAGGTCGGTCGCGGCCAGCCGGTAGGGCGCGGCGCTCACCCGGCCGGCTCCAGCACCTCCCGGCCTCCCAGCCACGGTCGCAGCGCCGCGGGGACCCGGACCGCGCCGTCCGGCCGCTGGTGCGCCTCGAGCAGGCAGGCGATGGTCCGGGTGACCGCGCACAGCGTGCCGTTGAGCGTCGCCGCGACCTGCGGCTTGCCGTTCTCGTCGCGGTAGCGGACGTTGAGCCGGCGGGCCTGGAAGGTCGTGCAGTTCGAGGTCGAGGTCAGCTCCCGGTAGCGCCGCTGGGACGGGAACCAGGCCTCGCAGTCGTACTTGCGGGCGGCGCTGGAGCCGAGGTCGCCGGCCGCGATGTCGACCACCTGGAACGGCAGCTCGAGCGCGGCGAGAAACTCCTTCTCCCAGCCGAGCAGCCGCAGGTGCTCGGCCTCGGCCTCCTCCGGGCGGCAGAAGGTGAACATCTCGACCTTGTCGAACCAGTGCACCCGGAAGACGCCGCGGGTGTCCTTGCCGTACGAGCCGGCCTCGCGCCGGAAGCACGGCGAGAATCCCGCGTACCGCTTCGGGCCGGCGGACAGGTCGAGGATCTCGTCCGTGTGGTATGCGGCCAGGGCGACCTCCGACGTACCGACGAGATAGAGGTCGTCGGCGTCCACCCGGTAGACCTCCGCCGCGTGCGCGCCGAGGAAGCCGGTGCCCTCCATCGCCTCCGGCTTCACCAGCGCGGGCACGACCATCTGGGTCAGCCCGTGCTCGGTCGCCTTCGCCATCGCGAGGTTGACCAGCGCCAGCTCGAGCTGCGCGCCGACCCCGGTGAGGAAGTAGAACCGGGCGCCCGAGACCTTCGCCCCGCGCTCGATGTCGATCGCGCGCAGCAGCTCGCCCATCTCGACGTGGTCGCGCACCGGCTCCGGGTAGTCCGGCACGGTGCCGACCCGCTCCAGCACGACCGCGTCGTCCTCGCCGCCGGCCGGCACGCCGTCCGCGACGACGTTGGGGATGGCCCGGTGCGCCGTGTGGACCGCCTGGTCGGCGGCGGCGAGCGTGGCCTCGGCGGCGCGGACGTCGTCGGCCAGCCCCTTCGCCCGGCGCAGCAGTTCCTCCCGCTGCTCGCCGGAGGCCTTCGGCACCTGCTTGGAGATCGTCTTCTGCTCGGCCCGCAGCGCGTCGGCGGCGGACACGGCGGAACGCCGCCGCTCGTCCGCCGCCAGCAGGTCGTCCACCAACGCCGGGTCCTCGCCGCGGATGCGCTGCGAGGCACGGACCCGCTCCGGGTCGGCCCGCAGCAGCCTCAGATCGATCACCCCAGCCAGGGTACCGGTGCAGGTCAGGCGCACTGCGCTGCACCGGGGTCACAGGGCGTCAGCAAGATCGACAGGTAAGTGCTCCGAACGAGTGAAGGCTTGCCTGTAAGGGTTGACAGCGAGTCGTGACCTTCGGAACCCTCCCGCCCGGTGCTGACGGTGCAGCACTGTCAGGTCACGGTTGTCTCGTCGATCCACGTTTGTTCCGCCGACGGGCGGACTGAGCGCACGGGGGGTCGGAGCGACGACTATCCGCGTGTGGGCGCGGACGAAGGTGGTCGCATGGGAAGGCACTCCGGGGACGCGTACGACGCTCCCGACGAGTGGAGACCCGAGCCCTGGGCCGAGGGCGCGGTCCGGGAGGACGATCGGAGGCCGGGGCACAGCCCGGTCACCCGTCGCCAGCTGCTCGGCATGCTCGGCGTCGCCGGAGCCGCGGCGGCCTGCAGCGCGGGCGTCTCGGTGGTGGCGAACAAGGCCGGTGACGACGCCGGCCCGGACGGCGCGGCCGAAGGGCCATCGGCGAAGCCGATCGGGCTCGCCGCCGGCATCGCCGGCATCACCGCGCCGACGTCGGACAAGGCGAGCGCCAAGGCGTACGACAAGACCGGCTACCGGTCGGCCAAACCGCCGGGCGTCGCCGCGCAGGCGCTGCTGCAGCGACCGACCATCCTCTCCCTCGACCAGGACCTGCACTGGGCCCGCCGGCTGACGTACGGGATCAGCGCGCCCGCGCTGGGCGAGCTGACGGCCGCGGGCCGGGACGCATACCTGGACAAGCAGCTGACGGTGCGGCCGGACCCGGTCGTCGACGCGGTCAGCGACCGCTACCCGCTGCTGACGATGAGCACGACCCAGCTCAAGCAGCTCTTCGACGGCAACGACGAGAAGCCGGACGACCAGAAGCTCGACTACATGGCCACCGAGGACCAGCTGGTCGAGATGAAGATCATCCGTACCGTCTGGAGCGTCAACCAGCTGTTCGAGAAGGTGCACGACGTCTGGACGGCGTACGTGCACGTTCCGATCGGAGACAAGACCCGGCTGCTGACCGCCGCGTACGACCGGGACGTGGTCCGCAAGCACGCCTTCGGCAGGTTCAGCGACATGCTCAAGGCGATGATCTTCCACCCGGCGATGCTGGTCTACCTGGACCAGCCGGAGTCCAACGGCAACGCCAAGCAGAAGGACGGCCGGCCGGCGATCAACGAGAACCTCGGCCGCGAGCTGCTGGAGCTGTTCAGCGTCGGCGCGCTTGACCCGATCACGGGCCGGCCCAACTACGACGGGCGGCTCGACGTCGTGCAGTCCGCGTACGCGCTGACCGGGCTGACGGTCGACCGGGACACGCTGACCATGAAGTTCGACCCGGACATGCGCTACCGCGGGCCGTTGAAGGTGATGACCTGGCGGCACCCGAACACCGATCCGGAGCAGGGCGTCGCCGTCATCAACAGCCTGATCAGCTACCTGGCGCACCACCCGGCGACGGCCAGGACGGTCGCGACCGCGTTCGCCCGGCACTTCGTGTCCGACACCCCGCGGCCGCAGCTGATCGCCAAGCTCGCGGCCGAGTTCACCAAGGCCGGCACGGACATCAAGCCGATGCTGCGGGCGCTGTTCGCCTCCGAGGACTTCCGCAAGTCGGTCGGGCAGAAATACCGGACCGGCTGGGAATACCTGGCCGCCACGCTGCGGGCCACCCAGTCGCAGCTCGACCCGGACGGTAAGGACGCGATCGCCGAACGCCAGGGGACCATCCAGGGCGTCCGCGACCTGCGCTACCAGGTCGAGCAGGCCGGCGGCGGCCCGCACGGCCGCGGCACCCCGGACGGGCAGCCGGACTTTCAGGCCGCCTGGCTGTCCGGCAAGGGCATGCTCGACCGCTGGAACCAGAACTCCATCACCGCGGGCGGGTTCTGGAAGGGCATCACCGTCCCGGACGGCGTCACGCTCGCCGGCCGGCCGGGCAACCAGGCCGGGCTGGTCGCCAACCTGGGCCGGCAGCTGATCGGGCAGGCGCTGCAGCCGGGCTTCGTGACGGCGGTGCACCAGTCGATCGGCAGCCCGATGACCACGCCCGCCGGCCAGGTGCAGGACGTTCCCACGGTCGTACGCACGGTCCTGTCCGCGCCGCACCTGAACTACACCTGAGGGGCTCCGCCACGATGACGAAGAAGCAGTCCCTCGGCGAGGGACCGATCCCGCACGAGGAGAGGCCGCAAGGGCTGCACTCCGGGTGCGAATGCGGCGACGACAGCATCTCGTTCGCCGAGCCGTTCAAGCGGGGCTTCACCCGGCGCAAGGTGCTGCAGGGCTCGACCGCCTTCGCGGCCGGGCTGGCCGTACAGCCGTTGACGGCCCGGTACGCGTTCGCCGCGCCGGCGGCGACCCCGACGCAGCGGGTGCTGATCAACCTCTGCTTCCGCGGCGGGCTCGACCAGCACACCTGGTTCCCGCTGCTGGGCAACCCGAAGTACGCCCAGCTCCGGCCGACGATCGGGGAGACGGCGCAGACCGCGTTCCCGCTCTCCCGCGGCGTCGCCGCGCTCAACGAGTTCAAGGACCTGCACACCACGCTCGGCGCGGCGGGCTTCGGCTACGTACCGGCGGCCGACTCGCAGGACAGGACGCACAGCCACTTCGAGGCCATCGACCTGCTCGAGGGCGGGATGAACACGCCGTCCTCGGACGGCTGGGCGGCCAGGGCGCTGCGGCTGCTGCCGAACCCGGCCGTGCTCAGCGCGGTCATGGTCGGCGGCACGCTGCCGAAGTCGCTGTCCGGCTCGTCGGCGCTGACCCTGGACCGGATCGAGTCGTTCGGCCTCAACGGCGGCGACGAGGTCAAGGCCAAGTCGGCGGCGGCGCTGCAGAAGTTCTACACGCAATACAAGGACCCGGTGGCGACGACCGCGCTGGAGACGCTGAACGCGATCAAGACGATCAACACGCTCAGCAAGAGCGAATACCAGCCCGCCTCGCCGTACCCGGACACCGGGCTGGCGCAGGCGTTCAAGACGGCGGCCCAGCTGATCAAGGCCAAGGTCGGGCTCCGGTTCGTCAACATCGACATGGGCGGGTTCGACACCCACACCAACTCGAAGGGCCAGCTGCACGACCACGCGAACGAGGCGGCCAAGGCGCTCAACGCGTTCTTCCAGGACCTCGGCCCCGAGCTGCGGCCGTTCGTGTCGCTGCTGACGACCACCGAGTTCGGCCGGACGGCCGGCGAGAACGGCGGCCAGGGCACCGACCACGGCCACGCCCAGGGCGTCATGGTGCTCGGCGGTGGCTCCACCGGCGGCGTGCGCGGCGGCGACCCGATCATCGGGACGTCCGGTCCGGACAACGAGACCAAGGGCACCAACGACCTGCGCGACGTGCTCACCGAGGGCCTCACCTGGCTCGGCGTACGCAACGCTGCCTCGGTGTTCGCCGACCATCGCTTCACGGCGGTCGGCGCGTTCACGAAGTAGCCTCCGCACACCCGGAGCGGGGCGGGACCCGAGTCGCCGGGGTC
>Ga0308175_100001113_pt1 | contig 17910 bp, 14 predicted proteins | sample PhyCR1_3_FD_203893 | JGI IMG/M metagenome (GOLD analysis project Ga0308175, IMG submission 203893) | Soil microbial communities from UC Gill Tract Community Farm, Albany, California, United States - DLSLS.C.R1 | ecosystem: Environmental > Terrestrial > Soil > Agricultural land | place: USA...
CAGCTCGGCCAGCGAGCGCCGACGCTCCCGCACCACCAGCGTTCCCGCGGCCGAGCGGAGCACCGGTGCGGCGTCCCAGATTACTCGCTCCCGTCCGACGTGGCGCGCGTCCGGACTTCGGATCAGCCGTCCGCCCACCACCAGGATGTCGCCTTCGACGTCGGCCCCCGACAGCAGGTAGAGCGTGGCGTTCACTACCACCAGGTCGCCGCGAACGCTCCCCCCGATCCGGAGCGACCCGCGATACTGCGCCAACCGGCCGGTGAAGGCGCTGCCGGCCGGGAAGCTCACGTCGCCGGTCATTCGGGTGGTGCCGCTGTCGTTGTAGAAGTCGAGCAGCTCGGCCACGACGTCGGGGGCCGGGCCCGCGCGGACCAGCGCGGAGTCGCCGGGCGGCTGGTCGGGGTCGATGACGATGACGCTGTCCTGCGCCCGGGCGAGCGGGGGCAGGATCAGCATCAGAAGGAGGCCGCCGACGAGAAGTCGCATGCGGAGCTCGGAAGGTGGGGAAGGGCGAGCCGCTACTCCCGATCGAGTTCCAGTCGCCGCATTCGCCGGTACAGGTTGGCGCGATCGGTCTGGAGCAGGCGCGCGGCTTCGGCAACGCTGCCATGCGCCTGGGACAGCGCCGCCGAGATGAGGCCACGCTCGTAGTCGTCGAGCGCTTCGGACAGCGGCCGGCCCAGCGCGGCGCTCGCGACCGGTGGCGGCGGGCCGCCCCGCAACACCTGTCGCACCGCCTCGGCCTCGACCGTGTGGCCGCACAGGATGATGAGCCGCTCCACCAGGTTGGCCAGCTCCCGCACGTTCCCGGGCCAGGCATAGCCGGCCAGGGCCTCGAGCGCGCCGGCGGTGAAGGTGGGCGCCTGGCGGGGACGGAGACGGTCCGCCAGGTGCGCCACCAGGAGCGGGAGGTCCTCCAGCCGCTCCCGAAGCGGCGGCAGCCGGATGGGGAAGACGTTGAGCCGGAAGTAGAGGTCCTCGCGGAATTCGCCCTCGGCCACCGCATCCTCCAACTGCCGATTGGTGGCGGCCACGATGCGGACGTCCACCCGCTGCGCGGTCTCGGCACCGAGCCGCTGGAGATCGCCGGTCTCGAGGGTGCGGAGCAGCTTGGCCTGTGCGTCGGCGCTCAGGTCGCCGATCTCGTCCAGGAACAGGGTGCCCTGATGGGCCAGCTCGAATCGGCCCAGGCGCCGCTCCGTGGCCCCGGTAAAGGCCCCCCGTTCGTGGCCGAACATTTCCGACTCGACCAGGTCGCGCGGGATCGCCGCGCAGTTGACCGTCACGAACGCGCGCCCGGTTCGGCGGCTCGCGCCGTGAATCGCCGCCGCCGCGAGCTCCTTGCCGGTGCCGCTCTCGCCGCTCAACAGCACGCGCGCCTCGGTGGGCGCCACCCGCTCGATCAGCGCCCGGACCTGGCGCATCGCCGCGCTCTGGCCCACCAGCGCGGAGCGCCGCCCGAGCTCGGCCTGGAGCGCGCGGTTCTCGGCCCGAGTCCGGTTGAGCTCCAGCGCCGCTCGCACGGTCACCAGAATCGACTCGGGCGCGAGCGGCTTTTCCAGGAACTGGAAGGCGCCCAGTTTGACCGCGCGCACGGCGTCGGTGAGCTGCGCCTTGCCGCTCATCATGATCACCGGGATCGTGCGGCCCCGCTCCCGGAGCGCGGTGAGCGTTTCCAGGCCGTCCGGGCCCGGCGGCATGAGCAGGTCGAGCAGGACCACGTCCGGATCCACGTCGTCCACCTGCAGCAGCGCCGCGTTGCCGTTAGCCGCCTCCGCCACCGTGAAGCCCTCCTCGCGGAGGAGCGCCGCCAACATCCGCCGGATGTTGGCCTCGTCGTCCACCAGCAGGATCTGCGCGCGCCCCGTCACCCGCGTCCCTTGAGCCGCACCACGAAGGTGGCCCCGCCGCCGGGTGTCGGCTCTACCGCGATCGCGCCCTGGTGCATTTCCACCGTCTGCTTGGCCAGCGCGAGCCCGAGGCCGGTGCCGCCGTTCTTGGCCGTCACGTACGGATCGAACAGCCGGTCGGCCAGCTCGGGCGGGACGCCGGGCCCGTGGTCGACGATCTCCACCCGCACGCCGCCGTTGTCGGGCCGGGCGGAGAGCTCGAGCGATCCGTGGGCCTCGCAGGCCTCGACCGCGTTGCGGACGATGTTGCTGAAGGCGCGCTGCAGCGGGTCGTAGTGTCCCAGTAACGTCGGGAGGGTGGGGTCGAGTGAGAGATGCACCTGCATCGTGGGTGGAACGCTGGTACGGGCGAGCCCGGTAAGCAGCTCCGCCAGGTCGATCGGTGCGGCCGGGCCATCGGGGAGCCGCCCGAACTCGGTGAACTCCCGGGCCAGCTGCTCGAGCCGCCCGGACTCCGCGATCAGCACGTCGATGGCCTCCTGCTGATTGGGGCTCGCGCTCCGCCCAAGCTGCGCCACCGCCAGTCGGATGGGAGTGAGTGGATTCCGCATCTCGTGCGCCACCCGCCGGGCCGTCTCGCGGAACGCGCGAAGGCGCTCGGCCTCGAGCGCGCGTGCCCGGCCCTGGTCCAGCGCGTCGGCCATCTCACGCAGCGCGCGCCGCAGGGCCTCGAATTCCGGCGCGCCACGGCGAGGCCGGTCCGGCGGCAGCGGCTCCAGCCGCCGGATGTGCCCGGTCCACCCGATCAGCTCTTCGATGGGCCGGCTCAGCTGGCGCGACAGGTGGCCGCCGAGCCGCACCGACGCATAGAGAAACGCCGCGCCTACCAGTAGGACCATCAGTCCCAGGCCCGCATAGTAGTAGCGCCCGAAGGTGTTGACCCGCTGAAGCTGGCCGAGCGCGCGATTGAGCTTGGCCGCATGGTCGCTCAAGGCCCGTCGCTCGGCCGGCCGGAGCCGGGTGGAGTCCAGCGTCTGCAGCAGGGTGCGACCCGACGCGCCCACGTCCTCCATCGCCCGCAGCGCGCCGGCGGCCGGCGTGGTAGAGCGTACGGTCAACGCCCAGCCCAGGATGGCGACGGCGGTAGGGACCGCGCCGAGAAGGATCAGGATGAGGAGAAGTCGCTGGCGGAAAGGGAGGCGCATCGCCCCTCAAGATAAGCCGCGCCGCGCTGGAGGGCCCAGCCGGCCAGCGCCCCGATCGCCGCCGCCGCCCACTCGGACCAGTGGACCGGTGGGAACCCCGCCGCCGCCGATGGTAGCACGAGACCAGCGGTGATCCCCAGCGGGAGAACCCAGCGAGCCCATCCCTTCGACCACGCGCCCCAGTAGGCCAGCGGCAGGACGCTCAGGGCCAGAAGCAAGGCGGTAAACCACCGCACGCCATTGCCTATGCCCATCTGAAACGGGGAGATCAGCCGCCAGCCGTACGCCGGCGACAGGGCGAATTCGATCACCCGCGTCACCTCACCCTGAGTCGAGCGAAGCGTGATGACACCGCCGGCAGCCGACGCCTGCAGCCGAACGATCCGGCCCGCGACGTCGGGGAACGCCGCGGGCAGCGTGACGGTCGCGGCCCGGAGCCGGAGCCCGATGGCTCGAATCGGAACGGCAACTCCCGCGTGCCGCCCCAGCTGGAACAGCGTGAGCTGGTTGATGCCGCCCGCTTTCAGCTTGTAGATCCAGGACGGGTACGATACCGGCCCCCCAGAGTTCACCTCGGCGTCGAGGCGGAATTCCCCGGCGGCAAGCCGGCGCCGAATGTCCGCGGAGTCGGACGGTGTACCATCGCGGGGCATCAGGACCCCGTCGAGCCGTACCTGCTGAATTTCGCCGAAGAAGACGTCGCGTTCGCCGGTGGCGCCGGCCCATCCGCTCTGAAGCGCACCCGATTCGACCGCGGGACTCAAGAGCCAGGCCGACGTGGCCAGCATGGCGACCCACGCCGCGGTGCCGGCGGCAAGGAACCTGGCGGCCTGAGCGGGGGACGGCCGAGTCGCTCTCGGCAGCCAGGACGCGAGCGCCGCGCCGATGGCTCCGCTGCTGGTGTTGGTCAGCAGGTCGCTCAGGCTCGCGTCGCGCCCGGGAATGGCCACCAGCTGAAGCAGCTCGACCGTGAGCGACACCGCGGCCGCGATCAGTACCGTTCGGCGCCACGACAGCCCGGCCAGCCTGAGGCCCATGGCGAACGGGAGGAACAGGACCAAATTGGCAATGACATCCGAGCCCCCCAGGTCGCCGCATACGAGGCACCAGAGCGGTGTGAGCTGAGCCAGTCCGTTGGGGTCCGGCGAAGGGGTGAGGGTGGCACGGGCGATGAAGAGGAGCCCCGCGACGGCGAGCGCGACGGCCGCCGCGGGACGGCGGCCTTTACGAGGCGGCACTGACGCTTCCTGAGGCGGGCACCCCGCGATCTTCGGCCGCCGGCTCAAGTCCCGGGCGGCGCCTGGTGTGACCCCCCTCACCCCGGCAGTAGCCCTGCCGGGCTACACTGATGGACGCTCCGGGAAACGCCATGTCCACTACGAGACCGACCACTTGATGAGTGCTGGAACGCCCGCACGCCCCAGCGAATCCGGACCGCTCCGGATCGGCATCATGCTCCGTGGCATCGACGAGTACGATGGCGCCGGCGTCTACATCCGGCAGCTGGTGGATGCCGTGCTTCAGCTCGACCGGACCAACCGGTACGTGCTGTTCTACGCCGACGCCGCACAGCAGGGCCGGTACGCTCACGTGCCGAACGTCCGGGAAGTGGTTGTCCGCGCGCCCGGGAAGCTGCTGTGGGACCAGGTTGCCGTGCCCATGGCGGCTCGCCGTGAAGGTGTGGACGTCCTGTTCCATCACAAGTTCAGCATTCCGGTCATCGCGCCGTGTCCCACCATCGTGCAGCAGCGGGGCACGGAATACTGGAGCTTCCCCGAGTACTATGCCACCCTCGGCGACCGCATCAACCGGCTCTACAACGTGCTCACCATCCCGCTCTTCTGCCGCCGGGCCGAGCGCGTGCTGACCAACTCGGACAGCCTGGCGGTGGAGCTGGAGCAGCTCGCCGGCGTGCCGCGAGACAAGATGGCCACGATCTACGCCGCCGCCGACGAGCGCTTCCGGCCGGTGCGCGACACCGCCGAGCTGGAGCGGGTGCGGGCGCAGTACGGGCTGCCCGGTGAGCCGTTCTTCCTGATGGTGGTGAAGGGATACGCCAGGATCGAGTATGCCGGTGCCGCCCTGTGTCCGCGAAAGAACGTGGAGGGCACCCTGCAGGCGTTCGCTCGTGCGCGGGCCGCCGAGCCCGCGATGCCCCGGATGGTGATCCTCGGCGCCGGCGTTCGCGAGCGCCTCACGCCGGCCGTGCTGCGGGATCGGTTCGGGCTGGACCCCGAATCGGTCGTGGTCCCCGGCCTCATCGCCCATGACGACATGCCGGCGGTGTACAGCCTGGCCGGCGCGCTCCTGTTTCCCTCGTACTACGAGAGCTTCGGCATTCCGCTGGTCGAGGCCATGGCGTGCGGTTGCCCGGTCATTACCTCGAGCGCGCCCGCCTGTCCCGAGGTGGTGGGTGATGCCGCGCTGGTCGTCGATCCGGACGACGTGGTCGGCCTCACCGAGGCCATGCTTCGCCTCGCGCGGGAGCCCGACCTTCCCGCCACGCTGCGCGACAGGGGCCTGGCTCGGGCGGCCACCTTCTCGTGGCATGAGGGCGCGCGCAGGCTGGTGGATGAGCTCACGCGGGTCGGCCACCGGCGGGCCGCCTGAGATCAAACCCAGCCCAGCCGGCGATACGAATCGAGCGTCCGCTCCAATCCTTCGTGCAGCCCGACCTTCGGCGCAAAGCCGAGCTCCCGGCGAGCCCGGGACGTGTCGAACCAGCGATTGCTGGTGAAGAACTTGACTCGCCGCCGGAACAGCGGCGGCTCGATGCGGAGCGGAATGCAGACCGCTTCGCAGGCCGCACCGAGTAGCCAGAACGGCCAGACTGGGAGCCGGACCCGCGGCGGCGGTACATTGGCCACCTCGGCGATTTCGTTCACCAGCTCCGTGAGTGTCGGCGCCTCGGCCCCCGTGAGGATGTAGGTGCGGCCGTCGGCCTCGGCTCGGTTCCCCGCCAGCACCATCCCGTCGATCAGGTCGTCCACGTACACCATCTGGAACCGCGGCCGGCCGCTGCCCAGCAGCCGGAACCGCCGGCGCGCCACGCCGCCGATCAGCTTGAGGAGCCGGCGGTCGCCTGGACCGTAGATGGGCCCGGGCCTGACCACGGTGACCTGCATACCGATCCGCCGGCCCGTCTCCCGCGCCATCGACTCGCCTTCGAGCTTGGTCCGCTGATAGATGTCCATGGGGTGGAACGGCGCGTCTTCCGTGGCCGGTGCGTCACCCTGCACGTCGCCGTGGACTCCGACCGTGCTGCAATGCACCACCCGCCGCACGCCCGCGTCCGCGGCCGCCTCAATCAGCATCCGTGTGGCGTCGACGTGCACCGTGCGATACTCGGAGTCCGGCACCCCGGCCCGCCGGAACACCGCGGCCAGGTGATAGACCAGGTCCACGTCGCGGAGCGCCGACCGCACCGCAGATTCGTCGCGCACATCGGCGCCGATCACCTCCACGCCGGCCGCCGAAAGCTCGGGCGCACTGGCGGCACGGCGCACCAGTCCGCGCACCGGCCGACCCTGCGCGGCCAGCGTGCGCGCGAGTGCCAGCCCGGTGAAACCGCCGGCGCCCGTAACCAGGACCCGGCCACCGCTCACGGGCTGGTCCTGGCCGTGCGCAAGCCCGCGGGCAGCAGGGAGGCGTCATCGAGGTCCACCACGGGCCGACGACTACCATGGGTGCAGGCGGTGTCGAGCAGCTGCGCGAACCGACGCGCAATCTCGCGGCGAGAGAAGACAGTGACCTCGGGGCCCGGCGGAGCGGGCCCTTGTCGGGGCGCGGCGGCCAGCGGCTCGAGGACGGCCTCGATTCCGGCCACGTCGGCAAGCGCGACCAGATGGGCATGCGGTACCGATCCGAGGACGTCGCTCAAAGCGGCGCCACCGTCCAGCAGCCCCAGGATCGGGCGGCCGGCCCGGAGGTACTGAAGTGTCTTGGAGGGCATGACGCCGCGGAACTCCTCCACCAGCAGAAGATCGGCGCCCATCATGTAACCGATCGCGTCCCGCTGCGGCACCGGCGGCACGACGTGCACCACCACTCCGTCCGGTGGCGTATCCAGCGCCACGCTTGCCGCCGCGTCCACGAAGCCGATTTGCCACAGGTGCACCCGCCCTCTGAGCTCGGCGCGCCGGCGCAGGAGCCTGGTGAGAGCGGCCCAAAGGCTTCGGGGCGCTCGGCGGAGCTGGCCGGCATGGACGATGGAGAACGGTGGGAGCTCGCGCGCCCTCGCGGCTGCAAAGTCCTCCTCGTCGTACCCATTCGGGATCAGGTGAAACGGCGGCCGGCGCGAGGCAGGCAGCCGGGCCAGCGGTGCGGCAACCATACGGTGATCCACGGCCACCACCGCCGCCGCATCTGCCACGACTCGGGTCTCCAGCCAGCGCTCGTAGTGCGCCAGTGGCGCGAGTCGCCGGGGCGCGTGATGGTAGTGGGTCCAGGCATCCCGGAAGTCGGCCACATACGGGATGCCGAGTCGGGCCGCCACGGTCCGCCCGATGAGGAGCGCGGTGGGAGGAAAGGAGGTCGCCACCACCGCGTCCCAACGGGCGGCCGGTGCCGCTCGAAGCGAGGCCCGCACGGCGAAGGGGTACCACAGGACCTGCGAGTCGGGCACCAGCCACGCTTTGGGATGCCAGGGACCGCGCTCGGGTGCGCTGCGAAGGCCGGAGCGACTCCTCGCTCGGCCGGCGGCCGGCCGACGATAGAACAACGAGAACTCGGGAGCGCGGATCTTCAAGACCTCGATGCCGCGGACCTGCTCCAGCAGTTGAGGGTCGCTCGGCAGCCCGGCGGTGGGTGGGTCGCCGGTCAGCACCGTGGGGCGCCACCCGAACTCGGGCAGGTACTTGGCCAGCTTGATCGCGCGCTCGACCGAGACGTGGCTCGTCGGGGCGAAGTTCCGAGTCACCAGCAGGACGTTGCGCATGGCTAGTGCGCCCCGGCGGTCGGCGCCGGCACCGCGCGGGGTTCTCCGCTGAACCGGCGCACCAGCTCCGCGGCGATGACATCGGCGTCGAACTCCTGCTCGATGCGGCGCCGCCCCTTGAGTCCCAGCCGGGTGCGGAGCTCCGGAGAGCCGAGCAGCCCGGCCAGCGCATCGGCCAGGGCACCGGCGTCGCGTTCCGGCACCAGCAGGCCGGCCCCGCCGTCGAGCAGCTCCGCCTGGCCGCCGGTCGGGGTCGAGACCGCGGGGAGGCCGTAGGCCATCGCTTCGATCAGCGCCACGCTCAAACCTTCGTGCACGCCACCGCCGAGGTCGACGCTCGGCAGCACGGCACCATCGACCGCGCCGTCCCGGTACAGCCGCTGCAGCTCGGCATGGGGCAGGACGCCGAGCAGGCGCACCCGGTCGTCGAGCGCGTGCTCTCGGATCCGCGCGGCAAGCGCGGCGCGGTCCGGCCCGTCGCCGGCGAGCCAGATCTCGAAGCGCAGGCCACGCGCGGCCAGGATTGCGGCCGCGTCGACCAGATAGAGCTGTCCCTTCATCGGCACCAGGCGCCCCGGGCAGAGCACTATCGGCGTGGCTCGGTCGCCCCTGGGCGCGATGGCCGGCGGGATTCGCACGCCCATGTGTACTACGACGGCACGCGCCGTGGCTTCGGGGCTCACCAGCCGGGCTGCGATGTCCAGCATGTAGCGCGCGATGAAGCGGCCGAACCGCGCCGAGCGGAGCTTGCGGTCGAGCAGGTTGTTGAGCAGCACATCGTACCGATGGGCGGTGAAGCTCCAGGGAATGCCGCTCACTTCGCTGGCGCCCATCGCCATCGTTGCCGTGAGATGGGCCCAATGCGCGTGGATGTGATCGGCGCTCCAGGCCCGCGCGAGCCGAGCCAGCCACATGCCCTCCGCCGTGGCGAGAGCGTTCGAGATCCCGCGGCGGCGGGGGCGGGTACGGTGACAGCGCCAGAGGGCTCCCGCGGCGCGGCGCGGGGCCCGCGCCAGGGCTCCCGCGGCGGCCACCGCGACGGTCGGAGCACCGGGCACCCGGCGCATCCGCGCTACCAGCGCGTTCACGTCGTCGTGGATGATCGGGTCGGCCGACCGCCGGGGTATCACCAGCACCTCGTGCCCGGCGTCGATCAGGGCCTCGATCTCGGGCACGATGAACGTCTCGCCGTGCCCGTAAGGCAGCCGCTGGGTAACGTAGATGATCCTCATGTGGCCGGATCCGGCCTGAGGAAGAGAATTTGTGACGCGGCCTCCGTGCGGAGCACCACGGCATAGTACCCCGCGATGGCAAGTCCGCAGGCCAGGATGCCGAGCCGCTGGTGCCCCGTGTACAGCGCGGCCGCGGCCGGCAGCAGCAGCGCCGCCGCCAGCGCCACCAGCCGTCCCGCCGGAAGCGCCAGGTGCAGGATCGAGCTGTGGCCGGCGTGGAGGAACCGCGCAATGGACGCGACGGCAATGATGACGCCGCTGGCCGAGAGCAGCGCGACGGCCAGCATCGGCGAGCCGCGCCGCGCACCGATCAGCAGCGAGCCGAGCCGCAGCGAGAACTCGAAGCCGGCGAACGCCAGCGCCGACCCTTGCCACTCGCGCACCGCCAGGAGCCCGCTCAACGGATTGCTCACCACCCAGAAGATGAACCATGGGGCCAGGACCTGCGCGTACCGGCCGGCCTGTTCCCACTGGCTGCCCATGATCGTCGCAAACAGCCACGGCCCGCACAGCGCCACCGTCGCGAACACCGGCAGCCCGCAGGCGAACAGCACCAGCGCGGTCCGCTCGGTGAGCCGGCGCAGCCGCTCCGGCTCGCGCGCCAGTCCTGCGGCCCGCGAGAGGAACACCTGGCCCACCGCCTGCGCGATCAGCATGGTCGGCAACACCAGCATCTTGTAGCTCAGCGAGTAGAGTCCCGCCGCCGCCACGCCGAAGCTCGCCGCGAACATCAGCGAGGGAAGCTGGAGGCTGCCCATGTTGAACAGGCCGGCCCATGTCGTGAGCAGGGGGAACCGGCGGTATCGCCGCGCCGCCGCCACCAGGCTGGCGCCGCTCACCAGCGAAGCGGGGTGGTCGCGCCAGGCCAGGAGCGCCAGTCCGCCCCCACCCGCAACCCGGCCGATCACGTCGCCGATCAGAAGCCCCGGCGCTCCCACTCGCGCGATGCCCAACCCCAGCTGACTCGCCACCTGCCCGATGCCCTGGCTCAGCCTGGTGCGCGCGATTCGACTGAATGCGCCCCGGCGGATGGCCCAGTACGACAGGGTCTGGTACATCCCCGCGCCGAACAGTCCGACCGGCACCAGCCAGAGGTAGAACCGGAGCGCCGGCACGTGGAACAGCCGCACGAACGCATCACCGCCGACCCAGACCAGGGCCGCAAGGAGCAAGGCGGTAACCGAGAGGAAGAGCACCGTGAGCGCAAGCAGCGACGCCGCGGTCGACTCGTCCTCGGGCAGCGGGATCGCCATTTCATAGCGGAGCGATCCGACGACCAGCAGCACGGTGAGCGTCGAGGAATAGACGGCCAGGCTGCCGTAGTCGGCCGGCGAGTACAGCCGGGTGAGAAGCGGCAGCGCCAGCGCCAGCAGCAGCTGCGCCGCCGCCGTGCCGGATGCGAGCGTCACCACGCTGCGCCCGAAACCGCCGCCAGGCACCCGGGCAAGCCAGGCGGCTGCCGCCGATCGCAGGCGGCTCACCGCTGCCCCCGCCAGCGGGGCGGTGCAGGACACTGCGTTCGGGGCATCGCCGGCATCAGGACAGAATGCAGCCGTCCAGCCGCACGGGTTGTGATCGCTGTCACTCGCCTTCCGCGGACCTCGGCGGTTATGGCTCGCATTCCGCCGCTCAGGTGCGCGTGGCCGCGAGTATCAGCTTATGGCCCGCCTGCCACGGCAGCAGCATGTCGGCCGCGGCGGTGAAACGGAAGGCCGGATAGAGCAGGGAGAGCATGCGAAACTGCGCGCGATAGCGGTGCGTGTCGCTTTGCGTGACAACGCTCCCCTTGGCGGACGAGTCGTCGCTCTTTCGCCGCTGCACCACCTCGTACAGTCCGTTCAGTATCGTGTCGGTGAGCTCGGAGCCGAAGCGGGAGTAGGTCACGGGACGCTCGACCTCAAAGCTGGGTCCGAGCGTGTCGGTCAGTGACTGGACCGTGTATCCGGGGCGAAGATGCCCGTGCCATTCGTCGGTCAGGCCGATCCAGTGCCGGAAGCGGTTGAGCGGCGACCGGGGCTGCAGGTGGGGCACGTTCACGATGGCTCGGCCGCCGGGCACGAGCACGCGAGCCAGCTCCCGGGCGAAGCCACGATCATCCTCGATGTGCTCGAGGTAGTCCGCCACCACCACCTGATCGAAGCTGCCGTCAGGAAACGGCAGCCGAGCGCCATCGAGCTGGTACACCTCGGTCTCGACCAGCTGCCGAATCGACGCAACCGCCCGCTGGTCCAGGTCCGCACTTGCCCAGCGGCCACCCCGCTGCCGGAGCAGGTAACTGATGACGCCGTTGTCGGCGCCGATGTCGAGATTGCGCTTGCCGGTGGGATCCTGCAGCAGCTCGAGAATGCGGCGCAGCTTGGCCTGCTTGAGCACCGACTTCCGAAACAGCGCCAGCGCCCATTCGGTCTCCGCGGCGGTCATGGCGGCCCGAGCATGCCGCTACGGCGCGGTGACGGGGATCGAAACCGGCAGGCGCAGGTGCCGTCCGACCAGCGCAAAGGCGATCGCGGCGCGAAGGAACCAGCCGACCGCCACGCCGTAGATGAGCCCGGTAAGTCCCCAGCGCGCACCGATCAACGCACCTGCGACACCCAAGGCGACCGAAAGCCAGCCAGTGAGGTTCACCAGCGAGAGCTCCCGCGGATCGGCAACGGCCGATGCGGTCGCCTTGGAAAAGGCATTGGCGATCTTGCCGATGCCGCTTACGATCGCGGCCACCAGGAGGGAGCCGGGAAGATGGTACTTGCCCGCGAGAAGGTATCGTTCCACCAGCGGCGTGAAGAACCACACCGCCAGCGAGCCCACCACGGCCATGGCGCCCACCAGCCTGGCCTCGTGGAGCACCAATCGCCGCCTCTGAAGCACGTCCTCCGCCGCCCGCAAGCGAGGCAGCAGGCTGAAGCCCACACCCATCTGCATGACCCGATACACCGACCCCGCGATGGCGCCCAACACGCCATAGAGCGCCAGGTCCGCCAGCGGCAGCGCGTGAGGAATGACCAGCCGCTCGAGCTGAATGAGCACCAGCCCGGAAGCATTCATCCCGGCGAACGCCAGCGCCTCAGTCCATGAGAACGGCGTCTCGGCGGGCGCGTGGCGCATGCGGCGCTCGCGCGCCAGCATGACCCACCCGACCCACGCCGCCACCATGAAGCCGATCGTCGAGATGAGCACCGGAAGCCAGGCGCCCGACTCGTGCGCCACCACCGACACCAGCGCGGCGGCCAGCAGCACGATGTTCGGGCTCTGACCCAGCAGGAGCGATTGGGAAAACCGCTGCTCGCTCTGAAACCGCGCGCTGGCTACGACCATGAGGCCGCCGGCCGTGGAGGAGAGAAACAGCATGAAGGCGAGCGCCGCCGACATGCCGTAACTCTCCATGCCGATGACGCCGAACGCCAAGGCGACGAGCGTCGAGGCCGCGAGCGTGGAGCTGAACAGCCGCGGGCCCGGCTCGAGATGGCGGCGGGTGACCACCCCGTCGAGCCCGGCCGGTGCCAGCGCATAGCCCAGGTTGCCCAGCGCGATGACGAGGGTGAACAGTGCGTACTGCTCGGTGGGAAGTACTCGGGCGAGAATCAGGTTCGACCCGGTAAACCCGATTCCCGACAGCGCATAGACCACCATGCTGCGCACGGTGGGCGACCGCAAGATCAGCTTCACGCCTGGACCCCGGCGATCCTTGCCTCCATGGCGTCGTAGAAGGAAGCCAGCTTGCGCCGCGCGGCCTCGGGCGTGAACTCCTCCTGCACGTAGGCCTTGGCCCTCGCGCCCAGGCGTTCGCGCAGCGGCCCGTCGCTGAGCAGGCGTGCAAGCCCAGTTCCCAAGGCCGCCGGCTCGGGATCCACCAGGTACGCGGTATGGTCGTCCAGCACCTGCGTGTGGGTCGGCAGTCGGGTGGCCAGCACGGCGGTCCCGCTGTCGAGATACGAGTAGATCTTCATCGGCGTGTTCAGCCCCTTGAGTCGGGGAGACACCAGCACGTCGGCCTGGCGCAGGAGACCGGACAACTCCCGCACCGGCCGCGGGCCCATGAAGTGCACTCTGGATTCGATGCCGAGTCCCGCGGCCATGACTCGATAGCGCCGGATATCGTCCTCCCGCCCACCGACGATCACCAGGCTCGCGCTCGGCAGGCGCCTGAGGGTGGTCCGGAAGCCCTGCAGCAGCAGGTCGATGCCCTGGTACCGCTCGAGGTTGCCGACGTACATCGCCACCGGTCCGCTGGGTCCGACCCCCTCAGGCAACAGCCCATCGCCAGTCGCGATCCCGCCCGACGTGCGCGACAGGAGCGTGCTGTCCTCCACACGCCCGACCGTCTTGTCGGGCGCGTGCGCGTGCGCCACGTCCTCGAGCGCGGCGCAGACCGTCAGCACCCCAATGCTCCGACGCACCGCGATGGACTCGCAATAGCGCAGGAACCGGAGCATCGGATGCAGCCGCGGGAACCGCTCCACCAGCTGCTCCGCGAGCGACGAGTCCATGTCGTAGATGTACGGGATGCCGGACACCGCGCTGGCCAAGGCGGCGATGAACGCGGATTCCTCCACCGCATGAATCAAGTCATACCGGGTGCGGCGGACCATCCGGAGGCATTCGACCACCATTACCCCGTCGCATGCCACCTTCTTGAAGGAAAACCCGGCCCGAACGTTCCGAATGCCCGGCAACCGTGGGATACGGAAGATGCGGCAGCCGGGGATCGTCAGATCCTCGCCTTCATGCAGCGTCAGGACATCCACCTGGTGCCCGCGCGCGCCGAGGAACTCGAGCACGGTCCGGACCGCCAGCGGCGTCCCCCTCGCCTGGAAAAAGGGATGGGGCGCCAAAACCAGGATTTTCACCCGGCGGGCCCCAGGGTCGATCCGAACGGATGCAGCCGCCGGACGACGTCGGCGATCTCGTCCGCCTCCCGTGAGGGGATCCAACCGAGGGTATCGGCGACGATCCTGGCCACGTCGGCGACTACCCCCCGGGTGGGGGGAAGCTGGAGACCCAACGAGGTTCGGCGGAAGATCACGTCTGACAGCCGTACTGCCATCTCCTCTCGTATAGCCCGGTCGATCTGAGTCCGAACCGGACCGCCGTCCGCGTCTTCGGGACGGTCAATCCTGGTCTCGGCCGAACGGCAAGGAATCTTGCCCCGTCCCAGACTGGCTACCACACCGTCGACGACGGATTCTGCTATTCCCCTGGCAGTAGTGAACTTGACGCCTTCGACCGACAACATATGGCGGGGCCCGAAACCGAATCCGTGGTCTATGACACGCGCCCGGACCGCCAATGCCCCGGATCGGCCAGGTTCACGCCCTCCCTTAAGGGGCAGCAGGCCCCACTGACACCGCACCAAGTCCGGTTCGCCCAGGGCCAGGCCGGGACAGGCCGCGTTGAATTCCTCGATCAGGGCCGCCGCGCCACGCCGCACCAGCGCATCCGGGTCCTGGCCCTGCCAGGGGACGTACCAGGTACCCAGCAGCGTGGTGGCCTCCTGGGGTACCAGAAAGATGAAGCGACGACCCCCCATGACTGGATCCTCCGCCCGGCGTGCCTGCGAACGGACCCCGACCGCCACTTCGGCCAAGCGGCCGGATACCTCGATGTTCAAGGCGAAGGCCTGGGGCGCCACCGCTGCCTGTCCGCACAGGAGCGGAGTCCAGGGTCCTGCCGCGATGACGACGCGGTGTCCCCGGACCTCGATCGTATCGCCGCCCAGCACGTCCATGACACGGACGCCAATGGCCGTGCCGTTCTCGACCATCAGTTGATCCATCTGGCAGTAGTTGGCCACCTGGGCCCCCTGAGCGGCCGCCGCGCGGACGAACGCTAGCGTCAGGCGCTCAGGCTGGCGGAGCCGTCCGTCCCACCATTGGGCGCCGCCGGTAGCGCCGGGAGGGAACGCGGCGAACTGTCGGCGGCATTGGTCGAGAGAAAGCAGCCGGCCGTCGGAAAGTCGGTGGTCGGGATCCAGCTCGCGATTGCGGCCGGACGAGAGCAGGTCGTTCAGGCGGAGTACGGCGCGGAGAACAGGGCGGCTGGCGGCGCCCGTGCCCGAGGTGGGGACCATCACCGGGAGCGGCTCCACCAGCGTTGGCGCGATCCTGAGCAGCGCCGAGCGCTCCCGGTTGGACTGGCGCATACCGCGGAAGTTGCCGCGGGTGAGGGACCGCAGGCCGCCATGCACGATGCGCAGGCTGCTGGCGGAAGTGGCGGAGCCGAAGTCGTACCGCTCGACCAGCGCGACCGCCAGCCCCCGCTGGGTTGCGTCCCACGCGATGCAGGCGCCGTGAATGCCGCCGCCCACCACCACCAGGTCGTGAACCCGTCCGGTCAGCCGAGTCAGGTCCCGTTGCATGAAACTCCGGCGACTTACCTCGAGGCGTGAGGCCGGGCCTGGCGGAGGCATCCCGCGCCGGGCCGCCGGCCGGCGCTCAGACGCGCTCGCGCACCCGGTAGGCCCGCCGGTGCGGAGATCTGAGGTGGACGATGATCTCGCCAACCAGTCCCAGACCCATGAGCTGAACCCCGAGCGCGATGAGAAGCACCGCGAGCAGAAGCAGCGGGCGATCGGCGATCCGCTGGCCCGCCACCCGCTCGACGAGGAGCACCAGGCTGGTCACGGCACCCAGCCCGAAAAATACCGAGCCCACCAGGCCGAAGAAGCGGAGCGGCTTCTCGGTGAATTTCGCCAGGAAGAAGAATGCCGCAACGTCGAGCAGCCGGCGCAGGTACACTCCGGGACCGTAGACCCGGGTGCGCGCGTCGCTGGGGTGCTGCGGCACGGGCACTTCGTCCACCCGATATCCTTCGCGCAGCGCGAGGGCGGGCAGAAATCGGTGCAGGTCGCCGTACAGCGGCAGCGCCTCGGCCACCGGGCGGCGGATCAGCCGCACGCCGCAGGCGATGTCGTGGAACCGCCGGTCGGTGAGGCCCGCGATCATGCGATGGAACACGCGCGACTGGAGTTGGTTGAGCCAGCTGTCCACCCGGGGAGAGCGGCTGGCGACCACCATGTCGGCACCGGCCTGGAGCGCGTCGAGCAGCCCGCTCACGCCGCCGGCCTGCACCTGGAAGTATGCCGGCAGCGTCAGGATCACGTCGCCCCGGCTGCGCTCGATGCCGAGGCGGAGGGCCGCGGTCTCCCCGAAGGTGCGGGCGAACGAGAGCAGCCGCACCGACTCGCGCTCGCGGCTCAGCGCCACCAGCTCGGGCGGAGGGGTAAAGCCGCCGTCGAACACGAACAGGAACTCGTACTCCTCGCCGCGCCGGTCCAGCTCCTCGGCGAAGCTGCGGTAAAGCGTGGGCAGGTCGTCGGCGCGCTCGACGACGGGGACGATCACCGAGATCAGCCGTACATCGGCAGCGGGGGAGCGTTCGACAATCGGTTCCATGAGGGTGCCCTCGGCGGACATGATCAACGAACCTCCCAGGCGGTCGGGATCTCGCGGGCGCTCTCGCGCTCGCTGCTGAGCGCCACCTCGGCGACCAGCCCGAGCATGGCGAGATAGAAGGCGGCCGCGACCCACAGCAGGGCGGCGCCGGGGAACACGACCGCCTCGGCCTTGAGGGGCTCGAAGTGGGTGGCCGCCCAGATCCAGGCCACGGCGAACACCAGCGCGGCGCCCACCAGCGGCACCGAGGCCGTTACGAAGCCCACCAGCGGCCGGGAACGGAAGGTGGTGATCATCTTGAGCGTGATCAGATCCACCAGGACCTTGACCGTCCGGCTGATGCCGTACTTGCTCTCGCCGAATCGACGGGCATGATGGCGCACCGGCAGCTCGGTGATCCGGGCGCCCACGCTGGCCGACAGCGCGGGAATGAAGCGGTGCTGCTCGGCGTAGAGCGAGATCCGGTCCAGCAGGTCACGCCGGTATGCCTTGAGCGAGCAGCCGTTGTCGGTGATCGCCACCCCCGTGAGCCGGCGAATGATCCGGTTGGCCACCCAGGAGGGCACTTTCCGGAGGATCAGCTTGTCCTGGCGCCGCTGGCGCCAGCCGCACACCAGATCGTACCCCTCGTCCAGCTTGGCCACGAGCATCGGGATGTCGCGCGGATCGTTCTGGAGGTCACCGTCGAGACTCACCACCACGCGGCCTTGAGCGTGATCGAACCCGGCCATCATGGCGGCAGTCTGGCCCACATTGCGACCCAGCCGGAGCCCGTGCACCTGGGGATGCGCCGCGGCCGCGGCCGCGATGTGCTGCCAGGTGTCGTCGCTGCTCCCGTCATCGACCAAAATGACCTCGAAGGGCTCCGCATAGGTCGAGAGCGCCTCGAGGATCCACTCCACCAAGGGCTGTACGTTCTGCGATTCGTTGTAGAGTGGCGCGACTACGGACAACTCGGGCATGGCCGCTCGGTCCCCTGGAAGATTGCTTTCAAACATAAGGCCGTCGCGCGCCAGGCTACCAGCAATGGCTGTTCCGCGCCTCGGCGGCCGTGCGATGCGGTATAAAATGCTGTAACTCAATGACTTGGATGATGGTAACCGAGCGAGCTGTCAGCCGGAGGAGGGCGAAATTTGCGATGCTGGTGCTCAGGCGCAACAGTTCGGACGGGTTACCACCCGCCGCGGCGGAGGAGGACGACGGGGATGGTCTTGAGCATGATGCGCAGGTCTTCGCGCAGGCTCTGGCGGCGGATGTACTCCAGGTCGTAGCTGACCTTGGTGCGCACAACATCCA
>Ga0308175_100001115_pt1 | contig 17904 bp, 17 predicted proteins | sample PhyCR1_3_FD_203893 | JGI IMG/M metagenome (GOLD analysis project Ga0308175, IMG submission 203893) | Soil microbial communities from UC Gill Tract Community Farm, Albany, California, United States - DLSLS.C.R1 | ecosystem: Environmental > Terrestrial > Soil > Agricultural land | place: USA...
CTCGGGGTTCCTCGGCGCGACCTCGTGGGGGCTCAGCCCGCAGCGGTCGGCGCAGGTCGGGGCCACGCTGGCGACGCTGGTGCTGGAGGCCGACGGGCCGCAGGAGTACGCGGTGGTGCCGGCCGAGCTCATCGCCAGGCTCGGCGAGGTATATGGGCCCGACGCCGCCGCCGACGTCGCCGCCCACCTTCCCGTCTGACCGTCCACCGCGGCGCCGCCGGGAGCGGGTGCCGCGGCACCGCCGGGCCCGCGGGGGTCAGAGGGCGACCGGGTAGACGGTGGCGGGGATGTCCGGGGTGATCCGGCGTTCCACGAAGATCCCGTGCCAGATCATGAACACCAGCAGCGTCCACAGCTTGCGGCTGTAGTCGTGCGGACCGGCCCGGTGGTCGTCCAGCATCCGCAGCACGGCCGCCCGGTCGAGCAGATACTCGGTGCCGCTGGCCTCGATCACGTCCCGGGCCCAGTCGTACATCTCGTCCTTGAGCCAGTGCCGGATCGGCACCGGGAAGCCCAGCTTGCGCCGCTCCAGCACGTGCGGCGGGACCACCTCGGCCAGCGCCCGGCGCAGCGCCACCTTGGTCTGCTCCCGCGTGACCCGCGCGTCGATCGGCAGCGTCGAGGCGACCCGGAACACCTCGGGGTCGAGGAACGGCACCCGCAGCTCCAGCGAGTTGGCCATCGTCATCTTGTCGGCCTTGACCAGGATGTCGCCGCGCAGCCAGGTGAACAGGTCGATGTACTGCATGCGGGTCACGTCGTCGGCCCCGGCGATCCGCGCGTACAGCGGGTCGGTGACGTCCCGGAACGACACGCTCGGGTCGCGGGTGCGCAGGAAGCCGAGCTCGTCGTCGCGGAAGATGCGGGCGTTACCGTAGTAACGCTCCTCGAGCGGGATCGAGCCGCGGCGCAGCAGGTCCTTGCCGCGCACGCCCTCCGGCAGCCGCCGGCCGACGGCGCCCAGTGCGTGCCGCACGCCGCCGGGCAGCGAGGTCAGGGCCCGCAGCGACAGCGGCTCCCGGTAGATGTTGTAGCCGCCGAACAGCTCGTCCGCGCCCTCGCCGGACAGCACCACCTTGACGTGCTTGCGCGCCTCGCGGGCGACGAAGTAGAGCGGCACCAGCGCGGGGTCGGCGACCGGGTCGTCCAGATACCAGACGATCAGCGGCAGCGTGTCCATCATCTCCTGCGGGGACACGGTCTTGACCACGTGCCGGACGCCGATCGCCGCGGCCGACTCGGCCGCCACGTCGACCTCGGAGTAGCCGGCCCGCTGGAACCCGGTGGTGAACGTGATCAGGTCGGGGTTGTGCCGCTTGGCCAGCGCCGCGATCGCGGTCGAGTCGATGCCGCCGGACAGGAACGATCCGACCGTGACGTCGGCCCGCATGTGCTTGGCGACCGAGTCCTCCATCACCTCGCGGACCTGGCGGTAGAGCCGCTCGGCGTCGTCCACGCGGGCGATCGGGAAGGTCGGCTCGAAGTAGCGCCAGCTCTCGACCGGCCTCCCGGGCCGCTGGCGGAACGCGGTGCCGCTCTCGATCCGGGTGATACCGGCGTGCATGCTGGCCGGCTCGGGGACGTACTGCAGGGTCAGGTAGTGCTGCAGCGACCGGGTGTCCAGCTCGGCGCCGTTGCCTCCCGGGCTCTGCGCCAGCGCCAGCAGTGACTTCTTCTCCGACCCGAAGAACGTGCCGCGCGAGTCGGTCATCGTGAACAGCGGCTTGATCCCGAACCAGTCCCGCGCTCCGAACAGCACCCGCTCCTGGCTGTCCCAGATCAGGAACGCGAACATGCCGCGGAGCCGGGACACGCACTGCTCGCCCCAGTGCTTGTATGCGGCCAGGATCACCTCGCTGTCCCCGTCGGTGGCGAAGCCCGCCCCGTGCTCGCGGATCAGCTGCTCGCGCAGCTCGAGGTAGTTGTAGATCTCGCCGTTGAACAGCAGCCAGTAACGCCCGTCGTCGTACGGCAGGGGCTGGTGGCTCTTGTCCAGGTCGATGATCGACAGCCGGCGGAAGCCGAGCACCATGTCGTCGTCGTTGAGCGTGCCGCCCTCGTCCGGGCCGCGGTGCCGGCACAGCTCGAGCGCGGCCGCGAGATCGTCGCGGACCTCTTTCGCGGTGCCGTCGTTGCTGAGGAAGCCGAGCAGGCCGCACACGGGGTGGCTCTCCGATCGTCGGGGTACGCAGCGGCTCAGTATTCCAGTAGCCACTCATCCCAGGCGCCGACCGGCCGGAAGCCGATCCGCAGATATACCCCGGTCGACGTCGGGTTGCCGAGGTCGGCGAACAGGACGACGCGGCCGCGCTCGGCCAGCCGGGCGGCGACGGTGGCGGTGGTGGCCGCCGCGTAGCCCTGCCGGCGGTGTTCGGGCGGCGTCCACACCGGCCCGATCCGGGTCACCCCTGCGAGGGTCGGCGAGTGCGCGACCAGGCAGACCGGCGTGCCGTCCACCTCCCACAACCAGACCCGGCGCTGCGCGATGACCCGCCGCGACCGCTCGACGTCGCGCTCCGTCCCCGTGCCGGTCTCGGTCTCGAAGTCCACGACCGAGGTCGAGCAGAGCTCCGCGTCGCCGTCCTCGGCCAGGCGCGGTCCGCCGGCCGGTCGCGGCGGCTCGACCGGCTCGGTCAGCTCGTACAGCCGATCGTGCCGGTTCAGCCGGGGGGTCGCTCCGGTCCGTTGCGCGTACGCGGTGGCGAACTCGCCGACCTGCTCGGCCGGTCCCACCGCCTCGGGCAGGTCAGCCGGCGCGACGTCGACCAGGCCGCGGACGGTGCTGGCGGGGAACTTCGACAGCAGCAGGCCGCGCGGCGGGGTGCGCAGCGCCACGGCCGCGACCGCGCCGGAACCGTCCGGCAGCCAGGCCAGCCACGGGTCGTCGCCGCGGACGGTTCCGTTCCGGTGGGTGACGAGGACCGTGGAAGCCACCGAGTTCCAGGCCGGGTCGCGGCCCAGCCACGGCAGGACGCGGTCGGCGTACGCGTCGATGTCCTTCTCGACCACCCATCCCATGCGTCAAGCGTCGGTGCCGGGACCAAGCGATTTACCGACGCCGGCGCACCGTGTAGACCGGTACGCCGTCGGGCGCGGCCTCCTCGCCGACGTACTCGTGGCCGCGCATCCGGCACCATGCCTGGACATCCAGGCGGGCGGCCGGGTCGTCGGCGGCGACCGCGACCAGCTCGTCGACCGGGACGTCGCCGATGTGCCGGGCCAGCGCGATGATCGGCAACGGGCAGCGGCGGCCGCGCTGGTCGAGGGTGATCACAGGCCCTCCAGCCCCGTGCGGAGGTCGGCCACGATCCCGGGCAGTATGGCGAGGAACCGGTCGACGTCGGCGTCGGTCGTGTCGCGGTGCAGCGAGACGCGCACGTTGCCGTGCGAGAGCACACCCATCGCCTCCAGCACGTGCGATGGGGTCAACGTCGACGAGGTGCACGACGATCCGCTGGAGACGGCGAAACCGTGCCGGTCCAGCTCGTGCAGCAGCGCCTCGCCGTCGACGTACAGGCAGGAGAACGTCACCAGGTGCGGCAGCCGGCCCGTGGCCGGCCCGACCACCTCGACGTCCGGCACCCGGGCGGCGACCTCGGCCCGGATCCGGTCGACCAGCGCGGACAGCCGTGTGTTCTCGGCGGCTGCCTCGGCGCTCGCGGCCCGCAGCGCGGCCGCGGCGGCGACCGCGGCCGGCACGTTCTGGAAGCCGGGTACGCGGCCGCGCTCGCGCTCGTCGGCCGGCAGCGGGGTGCGCCAGCGGGTGCCGGTGCGGACCGCGAGCACGCCGACCCCGGGTGGACCGCCCCACTTGTGCGCGCTGGCGGACAGCAGCGACCAGCCGGCGGGGACCGGGAGCCGGCCGGCCGACTGGGCCGCATCGGTGTGCAGCGGCACGCCGAGATCCCAGCAGGCCGCCGCCACCTCGGCCACCGGTTGTAGCGTGCCGACCTCGTGGTTGGCGGTCATCAGGCTGGCCAGAGCGGCACCGTCCGCGGCCGCGGCGAACGTGGCGACGTCCACGCGCCCATCGCGATCCACCGGCACGCTGATCGCCTCGCCACCGGCCACGACGTGTCGTTCGGCGGCGTGCAGCACGCAGGAGTGCTCGACCGCGGAGTGTACGAACCTGGTGCCGGCGCGGCGGCGGCCGGCGAGGCCGCCGAGGATCGCCAGGTGGGCGGCCTGGGTGCCGGACGCGCAGAAGGCCAGCTCGTCCGGGCGGGCGCCGAGCACCTCGGCGATCTCCTCCCGGGCGCTGTCGAGCAGCAGCCCGGACCGGCGGCCGGCGCCGTACAGCTTGGCCGGGTCGGCCCAGCCGTCCGCGATTGCCGCGCTCAGCGCCTCGGCCGCGGTTGGATGCAACGGCACCCCCGCCGCCGCGTCCAGATACACGCTGCCCACCCCCCGATCCTCCCGCCCCGACCCCACCGACACACACCAGCGGCAGGTCCGAACAGGGGGAGGGGAACGGTGCGGGCACGCCAGACCCCCGGCGGGCCAGGGCGGGAAGCGGCTAGTAGTCTTCGCAGGACCTGGGAAGATCCGGGTGCACGAACAGTCGGTGCAGGTAGGCGGCGAAGGGGCGGGCTCGTGGGTCGCGGTCGTTCCGGGCGGGTCGCACGGATGTCCGTGGGCGTGGCAGCGCTCATGATCTCGCTCAGCGCCTGCTCGACCGAGCAGTGGGAGAAGGCGTTCGGGTTCGGATGGCCGCTGGGCATCACCACCCAGGCGCACGCCATCCGCGGCCTGTGGACCTGGTCGGCCGTCGCGGCGCTCGCGGTCGGCGGGCTGGTCTGGGGCCTCATCTTCTGGGCCTGCATCGCCTACCGCCGACGTGACTCCGAGCTGCCCAGGCAGACCAAGTACAACCTGCCGATCGAGGCGCTCTACACGGTGGTGCCGTTCATCACTGTCGCGGTGCTGTTCTACTACACCGTCGTCACCCAGAACATCGTCACCACCACCGCTCCGAAGGCCGACACCACCGTCTCGGTCACCGCGTTCAAGTGGAACTGGCAGTTCACCTACGACCAGGTCCGCGACCCGCGCGCCGGCCAGCCGGTCTACACGGTCGGCTCGGCCACCGAGATCCCGGTGCTGGTCGTCCCGGTCAACGAGAACGTGCGGTTCGTGGTCAGCTCCAACGACGTGGTCCACTCGTTCTGGGTGCCCGAGACGCTGTTCAAGCGGGACGTCTTCCCGGCCCCGACGAAGAACCAGAACAACGTCTTCCAGATGCGGCCCGAGGTCGAGGGCACCTACGTCGGGCGCTGCGCTGAGCTCTGCGGCACCTACCATTCCCAGATGAACTTCGAGATGCGGGTCGTCTCCGCGTCCGACTTCCAGCGTTACCTGCAGGCGCTGGCCTCGTTCGGCAACACCGACGTGGACCGGCAGGCCAAGGCGCTCAGCGCGATCGGGCAGCCGGCGCAGGCGACCACCACGCACCCGTTCGACACCGACCGGACGTTGCGCGCACCGTCCGATCCGCAGTCCAACAACAACTGAGGAGGGACCGATGCGCACCGAGTTCCGGCTGTTCGCGGTCCTCTGCGGGCTGTTCGTCGCCTTCGCGACCATGTACGGCATCTGGACGTGGGTGGAGGACGGCCGGGTCGAGGTGGCCGGCGTCACCGCGCTGGTCCTCACCGCCGGTCTGTCGCTGATCGTCGGCAGCTACTTCTGGTTCGTCTCCCGCCGGATCGACCCGCGGCCGGAGGACCGGCTCGACGCCGACATCGCCGAGGGCGCGGGCGAGCTCGGCTTCTTCAGCCCGGGCAGCTACTGGCCGGTCGGGATCGCGCTCGCGGCGACGATCGGCGGCCTCGGGCTGGCCTTCACCGAATACTGGCTGCTCGCGCTCGGCATCGTCGGCGTGCTGTTCACCGCCGGCGGCCTGCTGTTCGAGTACTACACGCGCGGGCACACCTCGCCGACCTTCTAGTCCCCGCGGCAGAAGTCCTCGCACTTTCCCGGCGCGGAACCTCTGACGCGCGACACCAGGTCCGGCGAGCCTGGCAGGGCCCCGCGGCCGGGTCTGACCGCGACCTGCGACCAGGTGCCGGCCCGGGTGGGCCCGCCGTCCACCATGTCGACACGCCGTCCGGCGCCGGCCTGGTGCCGCTGGTACGCCGGCTGTGCGGGGTGCGCGCGGCTCGCCTCCTCGGCCGAGGCGGCCATCTGACTGCGTACCGGCGGCGCGGTCGGATGCGGACGCGCGACGGGCGCCGGCCGAGGACCGCGCGTTGGGCAAGACCGGGCGAGGCGCGGTGCTGAAACCGGTGGCCGCTCGCCACCTACACAGGGGCACCACAGTGGCACCTCACCTGGACCCCTGACGGGGCCCTCCCGCGCGGCTGGTGGCCACGGCCGGCCGGCGGAACGGTGTGCGCCTCGACGTCCTGACCGGAGTTCCCCCGGGTCGACCGAACGGGCGGGTGTCGGAGGTGGGAAAGGGTGAGGCCCCGCCTGCGGGTGCGGGCGGGGCCTCGTTGTCGGTGTCGGATCAGTCGGGGTTCTTGGGGCGTCCGGCCAGCTGGCCGGCCTCCTGATCGGTCTCGCCCGCCTCGGTGCCGAGGTCGGGCCCGTCGCCCGGGTCTGGCACCTGCTTGAGGAAGCCGATCGCCTTCCGGCCCGGGTTGGTGATCCGGTTCATCCGCTTCGGCACCGGCGCGCCGGCGTATTCGAGCTCGCCGTGGCCGTGCTCGTCGACCGGGCCGAGCGGCTGGTGCACCTCGATGAACTCACCGGACGGCAGTCGTTTGATGATGCCGGTCTCGACGCCGTGCTCGAGGACCTCGCGGTCGTGCCGCTGCAGGCCTAGGCAGAGCAGGTAGGTCGCCGAGTAGGCCAGCGGTGGTAGGACGATGATCGAGATCCGGCCGATCCATGTCATCGCGTTGAGGCTGATGTCGAACTTGTCCGCGATGATGTCGTTGCCGCCGGAGATCAACAGCACGAAGTAGAACGCCAGCGCCATCGCGCCGAGCGACGTCCGCACCGGAACGTCTCGCGGTCGCTGCAACAGATGGTGCACCGATCTGTCCTTCGTCATCCGCGCTTCGATGAACGGGTACAACGCGAGCAGGGTGAACAAGATCCCTGGCAACACGACCGTCGGCCAGATCAGCGGCGAGATCGTGTAGTTCCAGAACCTGATCTCCCAGGCCGGGAAGATACGGGTCGAGCCGTCCAGGAAGCCCATGTACCAGTCCGGCTGCGAACCGGAACTGACCTGGGCCGGGTTGTACGGCCCGTACAGCCAGATGGGGTTGATCTGGAACAGCCCGGCCAGCGCGGCGGTCACCCCGAAGATGAGGAAGAAGAACCCGCCGCCCTTGGCGCCGTACAACGGGTACATTCGTTCGCCGACGACGTTGTCCTCGCGTCGTCCCGGTCCCGGGAACTGCGTGTGCTTCTGCAGCACCACGAGGCCGACGTGTACGGCGATGAACGCCAGGATGATGCCCGGTATCAGCAGCACATGGACGATGTAGAGCCTGGGGAGGATGTCGACCCCGGGGAACTCGGACCCGAAGAGCCCGAACGCCAGCCAGGTGCCGACCACCGGGATCGACAGGATGATCGCGTAGGCGATTCGCAGGCCGGTGCCGGAGAGCAGGTCGTCCGGCAGCGAGTAGCCGGCGAAGCCCTCGAGGATGCCGAAGGTCAGCAGGCCGACGCCGAGCAGCCAGTTGACCTCGCGCGGCTTGCGGAACCCGCCGGTGAAGAACACCCGCAGCATGTGCGCGACCATCGCGGCCACGAACAGCAGCGCGGACCAGTGATGGATCTGCCGCATGAGCAGCCCGCCGCGCACGTCGAAGGAGATGTTCAGCGTCGAGTCGTACGCCCGGGACATCTCCACGCCCCGCAGCAGCGAGTAGCTGCCGTCGTAGCGGACCTCGGTCATCGACGGGTCGAAGAAGAACGCGAGGTAGGTGCCGGTCAGGATGAGGATGATGAACGAGTAGAGCGCGATCTCGCCCATCATGAACGACCAGTTGTCCGGGAAGACCTTGTTCAACGAGCTGCGGACGAACCGGGAGGCGGTGTAGCGCTCGTCGGCCCAGTCGGCCGCCCGACCCAGAGCGCTCGTGGGCCGCTTGCCCGCGGGTCGTTCCGTCGTCGTCTGGCTCATTTACGCTCCCAGAAACTGGGTCCGATGGGTTCTGTGAAGTCACCCTTCGCTACGAAGTATCCCTCGTCGTCGACGGTGATCGCGAGTTTCGGCAACGGCCGCGCGGCCGGCCCGAAGACCGGCTGCGCATCCTGCAACAGGTCGAACTGTGACTGGTGACACGGGCACAGCAGCCGGCCGGTCTGCTGCTCGTACAGCGAGGCGGGGCAGCCTGCGTGCGTGCAGATCTTCGAGTAGGCCAGGTAGTCCTCCCAGCCGAAGTCCTGCTGGCCGGGACGGGCGCGCACGGTCTGGCCGGGCCGCAGCCGGATGAGCAGCACGACCGAGTCGGCCACCACCTGGGTGCTCAACCCGTCCGGGGTGGCGGGGAACACGGTCTCGATGCCGCCGGCCTCGATGTCGCCGGGGCGCACGAGCCGGCGGTCGCCGGTCATCAGCCGCACTCCGGTGGACCAGCCGGTGACGAACAGCGCGTCCCGCGGCTTCTTGATGAGCCCGCCGAGCGGCACGATCGCCAGCGCGCCCAGCGCCAGCACCGACAGCCCAAGCACCCGCTGCAGCAGCGAGCGCCGCGGCAGGCCGGTCATCGTGATGCCGTCGGTGAGCACCGCCGCGGTGGTCGCCCGCGCTTCCGGCGTGGAGCGGCCACTGTGCCGCTCCTGGACCGTCTCCTCCTCGGTGATGAGCAGCTTGGCCCACAGGATCGCGCCGATCCCGAACCCGAACAGCGACAACGCCATCGTCACGCCGAGCACCGGGGTGAACCACGTGTACGACTTCGAGTTGATGTCGTACTGCCAGGGCAGCACGACGTAGCACACGACGAACGCGACGGCGGCGAGGAAGGCGAGCACGAAACACGCGGCGACCGCGCGCTCGGCCCGCCTCTCCGCCTTCGTGCCCGGGACCGGGAAGCGCTCCCGGCGATGCACGATCTGGACCCCGTCGAGCTCGGTCCCCAGCGCCGCCTGCTCCTCGAGCGTCAGATCGCGGTAGGTCTCCAGGTCGATCTCGCCGGGCTGGTCGAACTGCTCGCGGGTCGACGGCGGCCGCACCGCGTCGGTCATGACTTCGCTCCGATCCAGAGGATCATCAACATGATCGCGCCGATCCCGACCACCCAGATCACCAAGCCCTCCGGCACCGGGCCGAGCCGCCCGATCGAGCTTCCGCCCGGGTCCTTCTGGGCCTTGAGGGTCTGGATGTAGTTGGTGATCGCCTGCTTCTGCTCGGTGGTCAGCTGGTTGTCGCTGAACACCGGCATGTTCTGCGGGCCGGACAGCATCGCGGTCCAGAGCACCGTGTCGCTGGCGCCCTCGAGCGACGGCGCGTACTTCCCGGCGGACAGCGCGCCGCCCCGGCCGGCGAAGTTGTGGCAGGAGGCGCAGTTGAGCCGGAACAGCTCGCCGCCCTCGGCCAGGTTGGCGTCGGACCCGCGCAGGTCGCCGGTCGGGATCTCCGGCCCGCCGCCGACCGACTGCACGTAGGCCGCGATCTGCCGCGTCTCGCTGTCGTCGAACCTCGGCTTCTTCTGCGGGACCTGCGCGCCCTGCTGGGTCGCCGGCATCCGCCCGGTGCTCACCTGGAAGTAAACCGACGCGGCGCCGACGCCGATCAGCGATGGCCCGCGGTCGAGCACGCCCTGCAGGTTCTGCCCGTGGCAGGTGATGCAGCTGGTCTCGTAGAGCTGGCGGCCCTTCCGGACGTCGACCGGCCCGTTCGCGGGAGCGTTTGCCGCCGCGACGGTCTGGGCCTTCGGTGTCGCTGCTGCGGCCACGGTCGCGTACGCCACGCCGACGGAGCCGAGGGCGGCCGCCAGCGCGAGCGCGCCGGTGATCCGGCGGCGCATCCGCGAGCGCGCCCTGCGGCCCTTCGTCGTCGAGGGGCGTTCCGTCATCGAGGTTCCACCTTCGCTGTCGTCGGCAGGAGGCCGGTCACTGGACGACATAGCCGGTCACTGGATGAGGTAGATGGTGGCGAACAGGCCGATCCAGACGACGTCGACGAAGTGCCAGTAGTACGAGACGACGATCGCCGCCGTGGCCTGGGCCGGTGTGAACCGGCCCATCGTCGAGCGGGCCAGCACGAAGATGAAGGCGAACAGGCCCCCGATGACGTGCAGGCCGTGGAAGCCCGTGGTGATGTAGAAGACCGATCCGTACCCGGTGGCCGAGATCGTGGTGCCCTCGTGCACGAGATTGCGATATTCGTTCGCCTGGCCCAGCACGAAGATCAGGCCGAGCACGAACGTGAACAGGAACCACCGGCGCAGCCCGTAGACGTCGCCGGCCTCGGCTTTGAACACCCCGATCTGGCACGTCACCGACGAGGAGACCAGGAAGATCGTCACCACCAGTGCGTACGGCACGTCGAGCTCGGTGGGATGCATCGGCCAGTCGTCCGGGTGCGCGGCGCGAACCGTGAAGTACATGGCGAACAGGCCGGCGAAGAACATCAGCTCGCTGGAGAGCCAGATGATCGTCCCGACGCTCACCATGTTGGGGCGCGTGAGCGAGTGCGCTCGGCTGCCTTCGTACGTCGCCGTCGTCACGGCAGCATCATTCCACGGGCCTGCCGGCCACACCTGGCGGGGTCCGGTGCGTGTTCCCGCAGGTCTCTGGGTGTAAAGGAGGTCGTCACCGCGGTCCGATCCGGCTCCCGGCGACAGCTGGGACACCGCCCGCGGTTCCCGATCCCGAAGTACGGAGAGTGACGGTCACTTCGGTTACGCACTGCGACGACATCAGGAGGCTGCTGGCGCGTCGCTCCGGGCCACGCCGAGGGGTTGCCGCAGTGGGTGGCGGGCTGACGATTGCCCTGGGCCGAACGGGTGATATCCCCGGTCTGCGACGGCGTGTCGCGCGGTGAGCCGGCCGGCTGGGCCCGCGGCATCGTTGACCACGTGCCGTGACCGACCTACAGTTCGCGCATCCGATCGCGGCCATCCCCTCGCCGCGAACAGGACCGTCTAGGAGGCGGAGGAGACGTGGTCTCTGGATCCCGTCCCGGCAGCAGCTCCCAACGCGCAGTGCGCAAGGTCTCGACGGCCCGGCGCGAGTGCGCAGTCTGCGGCGAGCGGCTCTCGGCGTACAACCCGGGTCCCAACTGCTTCGTTCACTCGACGAGCGCCTCGCGCCGTCCCGAGGCCTGGCAGCGCCGCTGACCGAGCTGCTTCTCCACAGGTGCCCACCGGCTCCACTGATGCTGCGGGCCCGGCCCTAGACTCCCGGGCATGACCGCAGCGGGCGCGCCCTCGACCGTCCTCGTCTTCAGTCACCTCCCGGCGGTGCGGGCGCAGGTCCGCTCGGCAGTCGGTCGCCGCCCGGCGCCCGACCTCGGTCGCATCGAGTGGGTCGAGTGCGCCACCGGTGACGAGGTCGTCGCCCGGATCGACGAGGGCGGCATCGACGTCGCGGTCCTCGACGGCGAGGCCCAGCCGACCGGCGGGATGGGCATCTGCCGGCAGCTGAAATACGAGATAGAAGACTGCCCGGCGGTATGCATCCTGCTCGGCCGGAGGGACGACCGGTGGCTGGCCACCTGGGCGCTCGCCGACGCCACGCTCGAGCGACCGGTCGACCCGATCGCCGCGGCGGAGACGATCGCGCAGCTGCTGCGCGATCGCGCCCGCGGCGTGCCGGTCCTCCGGTAGGGCAGCGCCGTGACCAGCGGGCAGAGCTGGCCCGCGGTGCTCAGCACGCTGCTGCGAGGCGAGCCGCTGGAGGAGGCCGACACCGCCTGGGCGATGGCGGAGATCATGGCCGGCGAGGCGTCGCCGTCCCAGCTGGCCGCGTTCGCGGTGCTGCTGCGGGCGAAGGGCGAGACGCCGGCCGAGCACACCGGCCTGGTCGAGGCGATGCTCGCGGTGGGGGAGCGGGTGCAGGTCGCCGGTCCGCTGCTGGACGTGGTCGGCACCGGCGGTGACCGGGCCAACACGGTCAACCTGTCCACGATGTCGGCGCTGGTCGCGGCCGGCGCCGGCGCCCGGGTGGCGAAGCACGGCAACCGGGCGGCGAGCTCGTCCGCGGGCGCGGCCGACGTGCTCGAGGCGCTCGGGGTGGCGATCGGGCTGCCCGGTCCGGCCGTGGCCCGGTGCGTCGAGGAGGCCGGGATCGGTTTCTGCTTCGCACCGGTGTTCCACCCGGGCCTGCGGCACGCCTCCGTGACGCGGCGGGAGATCGGCGTGCCGACGGCGTTCAACTTCCTCGGCCCGCTGGCCAACCCGGCCCGGCCGGCATATCTCGCGGTGGGGTGCTCCGACCTGCGGATGGCGCCGATCATGGCCGCCGTGCTGGCCGGTCGGGGCGAGACCGCGCTGGTCTTCCGCGGCGACGACGGGCTGGACGAGCTGACCACCACGACGACCTCGCGGGTCTGGCTGGTCCGCGACGGCGAGGTGGACGAGCAGCGGCTCGACCCGGCCGATGTCGGCGTGCCGGCGGTCGAGCGGGAGGCGCTGCGCGGCGGCGACGCGGCCTTCAACGCGAAGGTCGTGCGGGCGCTGCTGGCCGGCGAGCGCGGGCCGGTGCGGGACGCGGTGCTGCTCAACGCGGGCGCGGCCCTGGCCGTGTACGACGGGCTGCGCGACCCGCTGCTCGACGCGGTCGGCGACGGGATGCAGCGGGCCGGCGAGGCGATCGACAGCGGCGCGGCCGCGGACGTGCTCGACCGCTGGGTCCGGGTCAGCCAGGCGGCAGCCGCGTCCTGACCGGAGCGGGCGGCCCGCAGTCGGGAAGGCGAGCCGGCCGTATCGGACGGCAGGGTGCCGGTGTCGGGCGGGTCGGCGAGCCTAGGTCAGGTCGACGAGCTCGTCGACGGAGAAGCCACAGGGGGTGGTGGGGCCGGCGCAGCGGCTGGTGCCGCAGACGCCGAGCGGGTGCCGGCCGAGCCGGACACCCATCCTCGCGGCGCCGGCCCTGACGACGACCATGCCGGTCTCGTCGGTGCGGATCGGTTCGACGTCGTCGATGCCGTGCAGCCCGGTCACCCGGCGGACCGCGATCTCGGCGACCTGGGCCCGCATGTCGACCGAGGTACGCCCGCGCAGCAGCTCGGGCAGCACCCGGCCATCGTCGGTCGCCGCCGCGAGCCTCGCCGCAGTCGCCGTGCTGACGTGGCCATAGAGGAAGCCCGCCGGCAGCACGAGAACGTTGCCGGCGAACCGGTCGCCGCCGAGGTGGGTGGTCTCCCACACCCGACCCGGCGCTGCGTCGGCCAGCGCCTTGGCGACCGGCCGGCCGAGCGTCGCGCAGCACATGTCCTTGCTGCCATGCGTGCAGACGCCGAACACCGCGCCGGTCACCGGTGTGCCGAGGCCGCCGGTACCGGTCGCGACCGCGGCCAGGTCGAGGTCGGCCAGCTCATGCAGGTCGTCGAGCTCGAGCTGCTCCAGCCAACGCCCGGCCGGCCCGCCGACGCCGCCGACGAGCACCGTGCGCCGGGCCGGCCGGCCGGCCCGGTAGCCGGGCCGGCGGCCCAGCAGCGGCCGCAGCCCGTAGCGGCGACGCAGCTCGGCCAGCTCGCGCATCCGCGGCTCTGGCAGCGCCCGGTCCAGCACCCGGTCGGCGACATCGCGGGCCCACGCCTCGGGATGCTCGATCAGCAGCCAGGACCGCATCGGGGTCGCCGTGCCCTCCGGCGTCTCTCCGAGCGAGCGGGCGACGGTCGCGCAGCCGTGGCCGGGTATGACAGCCGTCGGGGTCGGTCGGCTCGCGACGGCGGTCATGAAGTCAGGTTAGCCTCTCCTAACCTCAGCGAGCCAGGCGGCGCCGACTACGTCACTCGAAGCCGATGGAGAACGCCGCTTCGAGGTCGTGCCGGGAGTATGCGCGGAAGGCGATGTGCGTGGTCGTGTCGAGCACGCCCGACACCTTGTCCAGCTGACCGGCGATGACGTCGGCGATCTGGTCGAACTCGCGGACCCGGACGACGGCGATGAGATCGACGTCACCGGCCACCGAGTAGACCTCGCTGACCCCGTCAAGGGCGGCGATGGCTTCGGCGACCTCGGGGATGGCGTCGGTGGCGGCGGTGACCATGACGATCGCGGTGATCACGCCGGCAGCCTACCCGCCCCGCCCGGCCCCGGACGGGCGCCGACCCGGCGAGGTCGGGCCGGGCGTGGTCTGCCGGGTCCGAGGTTTCCGCGCCGGGCCGGCTCGATTCCTCGGCCTCGGCGCAGGCCAAGCGGCTCTGTCCGGCGCGGGCGCGGCGGGCTCGGCGGGCTCGGCGGGCTCGGCGGGCTCGGCGGGCTCGGCGGGCTCGGCGGGCTCGGCGGGCTCGGCGGGCTCGGCGGGGCTTGGGGTGGCTTTGGGGACAGTCTCGTCGGTGCTGTGACCGAGTCGTTATGTGAGCGCTCCCAAGAAGACCTTGACACTGTGGTGCGTCTAACGGGAAAGTGCTGGGAGCGCTCCCATGGTGTGGCGGCGGTCACACCAATTCACTCTCTGTGGCCCTGGAGGGGGTACTCGTGATCCGTGCGAGTTCATCGCGTCGCCGCGGCCCGGCGGCGCTCGGCGCCGGTCTGGCGGCGGTCCTGGTCGCCGCCACCGCTTGCGGCGGCGGCGACAACGGCTCCGCGTCGGCCAGCGGCGGCGGCAAAGTCGCCCTGACCGTCAACGTGTTCGGCAACTTCGGCTACGAGCAGCTCTACAAGCAGTTCGAGGCCGCACACCCGAACATCACGATCACCGAGCGGGGCACCGGCTCGGACCTGTCCAACTACACGCCGGCGCTGACCAAGAACCTCGCCGCCGGCAGCGGCGCCGGAGACGTGGTCGCCCTCGAAGAGGGCATCATGATCCAGTTCAAGGAGCAGGCGCAGAACTTCGTCGACCTCGGCCAGTACGGCGGTAACGACGACCGGTCCAACTTCCTGCCCTGGAAGTTCGCCGGCGGTCAGTCCGCGGACGGCACCAAGCTGATCGGCCTCGGCACCGACGTCGGCTCGATGGGCATGTGCTACCGGCGTGACCTGTTCGCGAAGGCCGGCCTGCCGACCGACCGCGACGCGGTGGGCAAGCTCTGGCCGACTTGGGACGACTACGTGACCGTCGGCGAGCAGTTCAAGGCCAAGAACACCGGCGCGAAGTGGTTCGACGCCGCGTCCAACACGTACAACACGATCCTGGTGCAGACCGCGGGCAAGGACCCCGGCTACACCTACTTCGACAAGAGCAACGCGCTCGTCATCGACTCCAACCCGGCGATCAGGCAGACGTACGACCGGATGCTGGGGATGATCGGCGACGGCCTGTCGGCCGGCTACAAGTCGTTCTCCGACCAGTGGAACGCCGGCTTCAAGCAGGGCACGTTCGCGACGATCGCCTGCCCGGCCTGGATGCTCGGCTACATCCAGGGCCAGGCCGGCACCGCCAACAAGGGCAAGTGGGACGTCACCACGGCGCCCGGCGGTGGCGGCAACTGGGGTGGCTCGTGGCTCGCGGTGCCCACCCAGAGCAAGCACCCCAAGGAGGCGGCCGAGCTGGTGCGGTTCCTGACCAGCCCGAAGGGTCAGGTCGCGGCGTTCAAGGCGGTCAACAACCTGCCGTCCTCGCCGGCGGCGCTGGACGACCCGGCGCTGCAGTCGTTCACCAACCCCTACTTCAACAACGCTCCGGTCGGCCAGATCTTCGGCACCGGCGCCAAGCAGCTGCAGCCGGTCTACTTCGGACCGAAGAACCAGGTGGTCCGGGACGCGGTCGAGAACACGCTGCTGGCCGTGCAGCAGGGTCAGCTGAAGCCGGCCGATGCCTGGGCGAAGGCGGTCAAGGACGCGCAACAGGCCGCGAAGTAAGGGCAGGCCCGGTGGTGCCGGCGGCGATTCCTGGCCGCCGCCGGCACCACCGTCCACCCGCGCCAGCCAAGGACGGACGGGAGGGACGCCAGTGAGCACCGACGTCACGACCCCGGTCCCGGCGGCGACACCCGCGCCGGGCCCGGACCGCCCGGGCCGGCGGGAGCGGTTCGCACTGCTGCGCAGCCGCGCGGACACGAAGGTCTCCCCGTACGTCTACATCGCGCCGTTCTTCGTGCTGTTCGGCATCTTCGGGCTCTACCCGCTGGTCTACACGGCCTGGGTGAGCCTGCACGACTGGGAGCTGGCCAGCGCCGAGCACCCGTGGTCCGGCCTGGACAACTACCGGCAGCTGGTCACCGACCCGGTGTTCTGGAACGCGCTCGGCAACACCGCGGGCATGTTCGTGCTCGCGACCGTGCCGCAGCTGGCCCTGGCGATGTTCCTGGCCAGCCTGCTCAACCGGCGACTGCGCGGGCGTACGGTCTTCCGGCTGTCGGTCATCCTGCCGATGGCGACCAGCGTCGCTGCGGTCTCGATCGTGTTCAGCCAGCTGTTCAGCCGCGACTTCGGGATCGTCAACTGGGTGCTCGGCGGGGTCGGCGTGCACCCGATCGAGTGGCAGGCGACCAAGTGGTCGTCCTGGTCGGCTATCGCACTGATGGTGAACTGGCGCTGGACCGGCTACAACGCGCTGATCTACCTCGCCGCCATGCAGGCGATCCCGCGTGACCTGTACGAGGCGGCCGCACTCGACGGTGCCGGCGCCTGGAAGCAGTTCACCAGGGTGACCGTGCCGCTGCTGCGTCCGACGATCCTGTTCACGGTCATCATCTCCACCATCGGCGGGTTCCAGCTGTTCACCGAGCCGCTGCTGTTCAACTCCGGCTCGTCCAACTACCAGGGCGGCTCGCTGCGCCAGTCCCAGACCCTGGCCATGTACGTCTGGGAGAACGCGTTCGTGAAGTTCGACTTCGGCTACGCCTCGGCCGTCGCCTGGGTGCTGTTCCTCATCATCCTGGTCGCCTCGGCGCTCAACTTCCTCGCCGTCCGGCGACTGGGCGGGAAGGACTGACGACGATGGTGCTAGCAGCTCCGGTCGACGCGAGAGAGGACCTCGCGACCACCCGCCGGCGGCGGCGCAGCCGGGAGAGCGGTGCCGAGGTCGGCAAGGCCGGCCCGTTGGTCTACACGGTGCTGGCGCTGGGCGCGGCCCTGTCGGTGTTTCCGCTGTACTTCATGTTCGTCGTGGCGACCCGCTCGAACGACGCGATCGGCGGGCTGCCACCGGTGCTCAGCCCGGGCGGGCAGCTGGCCGAGAACGTGCAGCGGCTGCTGGACAACGCCGACGCGCACTTCCTGCGCGGACTCGCCAACTCGGTGCTGGTCTCGGGCAGCGTGACGCTGGCGGTGGTGCTGTTCTCCACGCTGGCCGGGTTCGCCTTCGCGAAGCTGCCGTTCCGGGGCAGCAACGTGCTGCTGCTGACCATCATCGCGACGATGGCGATCCCGCTGCAGCTCGGGCTGATCCCGCTCTACATCCTCATGGTCAAGCTCGGCTGGGTCGGCGACCTCAAGGCGGTCATCGTGCCGTTCCTGGTGTCCGGGTTCGGCGTGTTCATGATGCGGCAGTATTCGGCGTCGGCGGTCTCGGACGAGCTCATCGAGGCGGCCCGGGTCGACGGCTGCTCGACGCTGCGGATCTACTGGAACGTCGTGCTGCCCGCGGTCCGGCCGGCCGCCGCTGTGCTCGGGTTGTTCACGTTCATGCAGACCTGGAACGACTTCCTCTGGCCGTACTCGGTGCTCAACCAGGACCAGCCGACCGTGCAGCTGTCGCTGGCGACGCTGTCGAGCGGCTACTACTCCGACTTCGCTCAGATCTTCGCCGGTACCGCGCTGGCGACGCTGCCGCTGCTGCTGGTCTTCGTCCTGTTCGGACGGCAGATCATCGGCGGAATCATGG
>Ga0308175_100001116_pt1 | contig 17899 bp, 31 predicted proteins | sample PhyCR1_3_FD_203893 | JGI IMG/M metagenome (GOLD analysis project Ga0308175, IMG submission 203893) | Soil microbial communities from UC Gill Tract Community Farm, Albany, California, United States - DLSLS.C.R1 | ecosystem: Environmental > Terrestrial > Soil > Agricultural land | place: USA...
GGTCAAGGAACTCCTCGACGAGTACGACTTCCCGGGCGACGAGACGCCGATCATCAAAGGCTCGGCGCTGAAGGCCCTGGAAGGCGACGAGGAGGCCCAGAAAGCGGTCTTCGAGCTTGCCGCGGCACTCGACTCCTACATCCCGGAGCCGGTCCGCGAGCTCGACAAGCCCTTCCTGATGCCGATCGAGGACATCTTCTCGATCACCGGCCGCGGCACCGTCGCCACCGGGCGCATCGAGCAGGGGGTCGTCAACACCGGCGACGAGGTCGAAATCGTCGGCATCCACCCCGAGACGAGCAAAACCACGGTGACCGGCGTCGAGATGTTCCGCAAGATCCTCGACCAGGGCCAGGCGGGCGACAACGTCGGCTGCCTCCTGCGCGGCACCAAGCGCGAGGAGATCGAGCGCGGCCAGGTTCTCTGCAAGCCCGGCTCGATCACCCCGCACACGAAATTCAAAGCCGAGGTCTACTGCCTGAAGAAGGAGGAGGGTGGCCGCCACACCCCGTTCTTCTCCGGGTACCGGCCTCAGTTCTACTTCCGGACCACCGACGTGACCGGGATCGCCAACCTCCCCGAGGGGACCGAGATGGTGATGCCGGGCGACAACGTCGAGATGACGATCGAGCTGATCCAGCCGATCGCCATGGATCAGGGCCTGCGGTTCGCCATCCGCGAGGGTGGCCGCACCGTCGGCTCGGGGGTCGTCGCGGACATCATCGAGTAGCGACCCGGGGCGGCGCGAGCCGCCCCAGCCCCGCCCGGCGGGCGGGTGACAACTGCAAGGACATACGACCGGGGCGGCGCCCCAAAGCAAAGGGGCCCCGCCCTCTTTGCGCGGTAAAGCGAAGAGAGAAAGACGAAGAGGCGGCAGCAAAGTGGCAACCATCGCGGCACAGAAAATCCGGATCCGACTGAAGGCGTACGACCACGACGCCATAGATCGGGCTGCCCGCGAGATCGTCGAGACCGCCGAGCGCACGGGCGCCAGCGTCTCCGGCCCCGTGCCGCTGCCGACCGAGAAAAACGTCTACTGCGTGATCCGCTCGCCGTTCAAGGACAAGGACTCCCGCGAGCACTTCGAGATCCGCACGCACAAGCGGCTGATCGACATCCTCCAGCCCTCGCCGAAAACCGTCGACTCGCTGCAGCGCCTGGACTCGCTCCCGGCCGGGGTCGACATCGAGATCAAGCTGTAGGTGCGGAGATGGCTGCGATCCTCGGCAAGAAGCTCGGCATGACCCAGGTCTTCCGCGAGGACGGCAGCGTGGTGCCGGTGACGGTGATCGAAGCCGGCCCCTGCAAGGTGACCGCCGTGCGCGAGGCTGAGCGGGACGGCTATTCGGCAGTGCAGCTCGCCTTCGGCGAGGTAAAGCAGGGCAAGCTCAGCAAGCCCGAGGAAGGGCACCTGAAGAAGGCCGGCGCCGGCCCGATGCGCCACCTGGTCGAGTTCCGCGACGAGGACCTCGGCGCCGAGGAGGGCCCGAAGGTGGGCGACGACGTCACCGTGGCGGGCTTCGAGGCCGGCCAGAAGGTGAAAGTCGCGGGGATCTCGATCGGCAAGGGCTTCCAGGGCGGGGTCAAGCGCCACAACTTCAGTCGCGGCCCCGTCAGCCACGGCTCGCACAACGTCCGTGCCCCTGGCTCGATCGGCGCCAGCGCCTTCCCCGCCCGCGTCTTCAAAGGCATGCGGATGCCGGGGCAGATGGGGAACAAGCGCGTCACCCAGCGCGGCCTGGAGATCGCCGACGTCGACGCCGATCGCAATCTTCTGCTGATCAAGGGCTCCGTCCCCGGCTCGCGCAACGCGATCGTCGAGGTGAGGACCGATGGCTAAAGCAGCGCTCCTCGGCAAGAGCGGCAAAGCCGACCTGCCCAAAGAGCTCTTCGCGGAGCCCTTCCACCAGTCGCTGGTGCACGAGGCGGCTCGCGCCGACCTCAACTCGCGCCGCCGCGGCACCGCTTCGACTCTGACCCGCGGCGAGGTCTCCTTCACGACCGCGAAGGCATGGCGCCAGAAGGGAACCGGCCGCGCCCGCGTCGGCTCGCTCGGCGTCCCCAACCGCTTCGGCGGCGGCGTCGCCTTCGGGCCCAAGCCCCGCAACTACGCGGTCAAGGTCAACCGCAAAGCCCGCCGGCGGGCAATGCGCTCGGCCCTCTCCGTACACGCCGAGCGCGGCTCGGTCGCCGTCCTCGATGCCTCCGACTTCGCCACCCCCTCGACCAAGAGCGCGGCGCAGGCGCTGGAGAAATGGGGCGCGCGCAACCCCCTCCTGGTGATCGTCACCGCCGAGGAGACCGGCGCGATGAAGAGCTTCCGCAACCTTCCCCGGACCCAGGTCCTCGAGGTCGGGGCGACCGGCGTCGCCGACGTGATCGCCGCCGCGGCGATCGCGATCTCCGAAGACGCCCTCGCGATTCTGAAGGAGAGGCTCGCCTGATGGACCCGCGGACGATCCTCATCCGCCCCGTGATCTCGGAGAAGAGCTATGCGCTGATCGCCGAAGGCAAGTACACCTTCCGCGTCGACGACCGTGCGCACAAGACCCAGATCGCCCAGGCCGTCGAAGAGGTCTTCGGCGTCAACGTGGCGGAGGTGCGGACCGCCAAGGTGCGCGCGAAGCCCAAGCGCCGCGGGCTGACCAAAGGCCGCACCCGGTCCTGGAAGAAGGCGATCGTCCAGCTCGCCCCGGGCGAGCGAATCGAGCTGTTCGAGGGCGCCGAGACCGCCTAGGAGAAACGATGCCGAACCGCAAAACCAAACCGACGAGCCCCGGGCGCCGCTTCGCCACCTACCCGCTGCGCGAGCAGCTGACCGCCTCCGAGCCGGAGCGCAAGCTGACCGAGGGGCTGAGGAAGTCGGGCGGCCGCAACGCCAACGGCCGGGTCACCGCCCGCCACCGGGGCGGCGGCGCCAAGCGTCGCTACCGCAAGATCGACTTCAAGCGGCTCAAGGACGGCGTGCCCGCGAAGGTCGCCTCGATCGAGTACGACCCCAACCGGACCTGCTACATCGCGCTGCTCCACTACGCCGACGGCCACAAGGACTACATCCTCGCGCCCTCGCAGCTCTCGGTCGGCGACCTGGTCAAGTCGGGGCCCGACGCCGACATCAAACCCGGGCACGCGATGGCGCTTGGGCAGATGCCGACCGGAACCATCGTCCACAACGTGGAGCTGATCCCCGGCCAGGGGGGCAAGCTCGGCCGCTCCGCCGGCACCTCGATCCAGCTGGTCGCCAAGGAGGGCGAGATGGTCACCCTGCGCCTGCCCTCCTCGGAGATGCGGCTGGTGCGCGCCGAGTGCAGGGCGACGGTGGGAACGCTCTCCAACGCCGAGCACCAGAACCTGAAGGTCGGCAAGGCCGGCCGCAGCCGCCACAAGGGCAAGCGCCCACAGAGCCGCGGCGTCGCGATGAACCCGGTCGACCACCCGCACGGCGGCGGCGAGGCCCACCACACTCCCGGCGGGCACCCGGTGACTCCCTGGGGCAAGCCGACGCTCGGCTACCGGACCCGGAAGAAGGGCAAGCAGTCCGACCGCTACATCGTCCGCGGCCGTCGCCGCGGCAAGAAGAAGGGCCGCTGATGGGACGCTCCACGAAAAAGGGGCCGTGGGTCCAGGAGCGCCTGATGGGGCGCATCACCGCGATGAACGAGGCCGGCAAAAAACAGATGGTGAAAACCTGGTCGCGGACCTCGACGATCTTCCCCGAGATGGTCGGCCACACGATCGCCGTCCACGACGGAAAGAAACACGTCCCCGTCTTCATCTCGGAGTCGATGGTCGGCCACAAGCTGGGCGAGTTCGCGCCGACCCGCACGTTCCGCTCCCACGGCGGCAAGGACTAGCGATGGCCGACGAGCAGAAAAAAGCGACGAAAAAAGCCGGGACGACGAAAGCCGCGGGCGAAAAAGCCGCGGCCAAGAAAGTCGAGAAAAAAGACGCGGCCAAAAAAGCGGAGAAAAAACCCGCCGCGAAAAAAGACTCGAAAAAAGCCGCCGCCAAAAAAGAGCCCAAAGGCAAAGACGCCAAAGGCAAAGAGGGCAAAGGCGCCAAAGGAAAAAAAGCGGCCAAAGGCAAAAAAGAGCCGGCGAAGAAAGCCGCTCCGAAACCGCCCGTCGCGCCGCCGGTGGTCAAGGCGAGCGCCCGCTACGTCCGCATCGCGCCCCGCAAGGCCCGCCTGATCGCCGACCAGGTGCGCGGCATGCACATCGAAAAGGCGCGGGCGCTGCTGCAGTTCTCGCCGCGGGGCGCCGCCAAGGACATCCAGAAGCTGATCGACTCCGCCGCCGCCAACGCCGAGAACAACCACGACCTCGTCGGCGACGAGATGCGCGTCTCCTCGATCACCGTCGACGAGGGTCCGACCCTGCGCCGCTTCCGCCCGCGGGCCATGGGCCGGGCGACCCCGATCAACAAGCGAACCAGCCACATCGCCGTGGCGTTGACCCCCGCCGAGGACTAGGAGAGGCCTGATGGGACAGAAGATCCACCCCGAGGGCTTTCGCGTCGGCTACATCCATGACTGGAAGTCGAACTGGTTCGAGGACAAAAACTTCGCCGACGTCCTGCAGGAAGACCTGCGCATCCGCGACCACATCGTCGGCAAGCTCTCGCACGCGGGCCTCTCGGACATCACGATCGAGCGCCGCGGCGAGGTCGCGGTCGACATCCACACCGCCCGGCCGGGCATCGTCATCGGCAAATCGGGCAGCGAAGTCGACGCCCTGCGCAAAGAGCTCCACAAGCTCACCGGCAGCCCCGTGAAAGTCAACATCCGCGAGGTCAAGCGCCCCGAGCTCGATGCCAAGCTGGTCGCCCAGTCCATTGCCGAGCAGCTGCAGAACCGAGTCGCGTTCCGCCGCGCGATGAAACGCGCCCTGACCTCGGCGATGCGCTCCGGCGCCAAGGGGGTCAAGGTCCAGGTCTCCGGGCGCCTTGGCGGCGCCGAGATGGCGCGGACCGAAAGCTACTCGGACGGCCGCGTGCCACTGCACACGCTGCGGGCCGACATCGACTACGGCTTCTTCGAGGCCCGCACCACGACCGGGCGCATCGGGGTCAAATGCTGGATCAACAAGGGCGAGGTGATGCCCGAGGGCTTCCGCTCCGACCTCGTTTCCGGCGATGGCGAGCCGCAAGGCCAGAGTGCCCGCGGGCGGCGCGACGACCGCGGCGGCGGTCGCGGGCGCGGCCCCGGCGGCGACCGCGGAGGGCGCGGTCCGGGCGGCGGTCGCGGCGGCAGCGGCGGGCGCGGCCCCGGCGGCGGTCGCGGCGGACAGCGCGGAGGTGGTCGCTAGCCATGCTGATGCCGAAACGGGTCAAGCACCGCAAACAGTTCCGCGGCCGCATGCGCGGCAACACCAAGGGCGGCAGCACCGTCGCCTTCGGCGAGTACGGGATCAAGGCCCTCGAGCGCGGCTGGATCACCAATCGCCAGATCGAGGCCGCCCGTGTCGCGATGACCCGCAAGATCAAACGTGGCGGCAAGGTCTGGATCAACGTCTTCCCCGACAAGCCCTACACGAAGAAGCCCGCCGAGACGCGGATGGGCTCCGGCAAGGGCAATCCCGAGGGCTGGGTCGCCGTGGTCAAGCCCGGCAAGGTCATGTTCGAGCTCGCCGGCGTTCCCGAGGAGCTGGCGCGTGAAGCGCTGCGCCTCGCCGGGCACAAGCTTCCGGTGAAAACCAAATTCGTCATGCGCGAGGGGGCCGGAGAGTGATGAAGGCCTCCGAGGTCCACAACCTCAAAGACGACGAGCTGGTGGCGAAATTGATCGACGCCAAGCAGGAGGCCTTCAACCTGCGCTTCCGGCACGCGACGGGGGAGCTGGAGAACACCGCTCGGCTCGGCGCTGCGAAGAAGGACATCGCGCGACTGCTGACCGTGGCCAAGGCGCGCGGGATCGACGTGGAGAAAGAGACGAGACGAGTATGAGCGACGACGAGACGAAAAAAGACGAGACGACTGAGGACGCTCCCACGCAGGACGAGGACGCGCAGTCCGCGGGTCCTGTCGCGGACGAGGACTCCTCGTCCTCGCAAGCTGCGGGCGAGGAGCCCTCATCCGCGCCACCCGCGGAAGACGCGCCCGAGGCCGACGGGGGAGAGGCCCCTGCGCCAGAGGCTGATTCGTCTGACGACGCTGCTGCGTCCGAAGCTGACGCTCCTGCTCCGGAAGCTGCTGAGGCGAATCCTGAAGACGATCTTCCTTGGAAGGAGCGGCGGCGGTTGGCGAAATCGCGGCGGCGGCGCAAGGCGCGGGCGGCGGATCCGGAGGAGCGCAAAGCCGAACGGCTCACGGAGCGCAAGCGCAAGGCGGCGCTGCGGCGCAAGCAGCGGGCCGCGGCGAAGGCGGCGCACAAGCCGGGAACCGGGACGCCGCCGGCAGAGCGCGAGGCCAACGCCGCCAAGGTGCGGCAGGGCATCGTCGTCTCCAGCAAGGGCGACAAGTCGATAACGGTCCGCATCGACATCGCCCGCCGCCACCGCACCTACGAGAAGATCGTCCGCAGCTCGGCGAAGCTGCACGCCCACGACGAGCGCAACGAGGCCGGCGAGGGCGACGTGGTTCGCGTGGTCGAGACCCGTCCCCTCTCCAAGACCAAGCGCTGGCGCCTCGTCGACGTGGTGGAGAAGGCGCGATGATCCAGCAGGAGTCCAGGTTGAAGGTCGCCGACAACTCGGGCGCACGGGAGATCCTCTGCATCCGTGTCAAGGGCGGCTCCCACCGCCGCTACGCCAGCGTCGGCGACGTGATCACCGCCACGGTGAAATCGGCGAGCCCGCAGGGCGGCGTGCGCAAGGGCGAGGTCGTGCAGGCCGTGGTCGTCCGCACCCGCAAGCCGCTCGGCAGGCCCGATGGCACCTACATCTCCTTCGACGAGAACGCCGCCGTGCTGATCGACCCCGCCAGCAACAACCCCCGCGGCACCCGCATCTTCGGCCCGGTGGCGCGCGAACTGCGCGATCGCAACTTCATGAAAATCATCTCCCTGGCGCCGGAGGTGCTGTAGCGATGGGGAAGTCGATGCGCATCCGCAAAGACGACCAGGTCGTGGTGATCGGCGGCAAGGACGCCGGCAAGACCGGCCGCGTGGTGCGGACCGAGCCGAAGCGAAGCCGCGTCTACGTCGAGGGCCTGAACATGATCAAGCGCCACGAACGACCGCGCTCCACCGGCGACCTGCAGAGCGCCAGCCCCGGCGGCATCGTCGAGAAGGAGGGGCCGATCCACGTCTCCAACGTGATGCTGCTCGACCCCAAAGGCAACAAGAAGACGCGGGTGGGCGTGCGCCGCGACGAGGGTGGCAAGCGGGTCCGCTACGCCAAGAGCAGCGGGGCGGAGATCGGCTGATGGAGGCGACCGTGGCATCCACTGCACAGGCGGCGCCGCCGCCGCGGCTGCGCGAGCGCTACGAGCAGGAGGTCCTGCCGGCGCTGACCAGCAAATTCGGCTACTCGACGCCGATGGAGGCTCCGCGCCTGATCAAGATCACGCTCAACATGGGCCTCGGCACCGAGAAACAGGACAAACGCTCCTTCGAAGCCGCCCAGAGCCAGCTGGCGACGATCGCCGGCCAGCACCCGAACGTTCGTCGCGCCCGCAAGTCGGTCGCTTCGTTCAAGCTGCGCGAGGGGATGCCGGTGGGCGTCTCGGTGACGCTGCGGCGGGCCCGCATGTGGGAGTTCCTCGACCGCCTGACCTCGATCGCGGTGCCCCGGATTCGCGACTTCCGCGGCCTCAACCCGCGCTCCTTCGACGGTCGCGGCAACTACTCGATGGGCGTCAAAGAGCAGCTGATCTTCCCGGAAATCGACTACGACTCGATCGACGTGGTGCGCGGCCTCGACGTCACGATCACGACCTCGGCGAAGACCGACCTCGAGGCCTTCGAGCTGCTGCTGGGCCTGGGGATGCCCTTCGCCCAGGAGGGTCGGCCGGGCCAGGCCGAGCGCGAAGCCGAAGAAGCCGCGGCCGAGGAGGAGCAGCGCAAGGAGGAGGCACGCCAGAAAGCCGAAGTCGAGCAGGCGGCGCTGGAGCAGCTGAAGGAGGAGAACCCCGAGGCCTACGCAAAGCCCGAGGGCGAGGACGCCGGAGAGGCGCCGGAGGGCGCAAACGAGGAGGCCGGGGAGACGGCCGAGGAGAGTTCGGAGAATGGCTAAGACTTCACAAAAGGTCCGTCAGGGCCGCAAATCCAAGTTCAAATCCCGCAGCTACAACCGCTGCCGCCGCTGCGGCCGCCCGCGCGCCTATTACCGCAAGTTCGGCCTCTGTCGAATCTGCCTGCGCGAGGCCGCGCACGAGGGCTACATCCCCGGCATGACCAAGTCGAGCTGGTAGGACCGAAGACGATGCAAACCGACCCGATCGCCGATTACCTGACCAGGATCCGCAACGCGATCCGCGCTGGCCACGACGAGGTGGAGATCCCCCTCTCGGGCCTGAAGCTGGAGCTCTCCCGGATCCTCCAGGAGCAGGGCTACATCAAGGGCTTCGCCCGCAAGCCGGCGCGCGTCGGCGAGACGATCAGCGTCCAGCTCAAGTACACCGAGGACCGCCAGCCCGTGATCCTCGGGATCGAACGGGTCTCCCGGCCGGGCCGGCGGCGCTACGTCGACCACAAGCACGTCCCGCGCGTCCAGGGCGGCACCGGGACGGCTATCGTCAGCACCTCCGCCGGCGTCATGACCGGCCACGAAGCACGCGCCAAGGGAGTCGGCGGCGAGGTCGTCGCCTACGTCTGGTGATGGAGGTGCACCCAGCATGAGCCGAATCGGAAGAAAGCCCGTTCCAATCCCCGACGCCGTCACGGTGGAGATCGGCGCCGGCAGCATCGCCGTCAAGGGCCCGAAGGGGGAGCTGAGCCAGGCCTTCTCGCCCGACATGTCGGTCGAGCAGGGCGAGGGCGTCCTCACGGTCGCGCGCCCGACCGATCGCGGCGAGCACCGCGCCCTGCACGGCCTCACCCGCAGCCTGATCGCGAACATGGTCGAGGGGGTCACCGAGGGCTTCGAGAAACGCCTCGAGATCCAGGGGGTCGGCTACCGCGCGGCGCTGAAAGGCAGGAAACTGGAGCTCGCCCTCGGCTACTCCCACCCGGTCGCGGTGGACGCGCCGGAGGGGATCGAGTTCGAGGTGCCCCAGCCGACCGAGGTCGTGGTCCGGGGAATCGACAAGCAGCTCGTCGGGCAGGTCGCGGCGGACATCCGCAAGCGCCGCCCGCCCGAGCCCTACAAGGGCAAGGGCATCCGCTACAAAGGCGAGCAGGTCCTGCGCAAGGTCGGGAAGCGCGCCTGATGACCGTTCTCACCAACAGGCAGCGCCGCCTGAAACGGCGCCGTCGGGTGCGGGCCCGCGTGCGCGGCACCGCCGAGCGGCCCAGGCTCTCCGTCTACCGCTCCAACCGCGGCGTCTTCGCCCAGCTGATCGACGACACCAAGGGCCACACCCTGGCCGCCGTCAACTGGATCGAGCCCGAGCTGCGCAGTCTCGGCGCCACCGAGCAGGCGAAGAAGGCCGGCGAGCTGCTGGCCGAGCGGGCCAAGGGTGCCGGCGTGGAGGCCTGCGTCTTCGACCGCGGCGGCTACCAGTACCACGGCCGGGTCAAGGCGCTGGCCGAAGGCGCGCGAGAGGGGGGCCTGGCCTTCTAGGTCCGTAGTTTCGCTACGGTGGGCCGCTGCTTATGAAGGGCATGGATACGAAGAACGTGGAGACGGTCAGCCCCCGCGGGCTGGACCTGCAGGAGCGGGTGATCGAGATCAACCGCGTCGCCAAGGTGGTCAAGGGCGGGCGCCGCTTCTCCTTCACCGCGCTGGTCGCCGTCGGCGACGAGGAGGGCGTGGTCGGGATCGGCTACGGCAAGGCCCGCGAGGTCCCGCTGGCGATCCAGAAGGGCGTCGAGGACGCCCGCAAGAACCTGATCCGGGTCCCCAAATACGGGCAGACCATCACCCACCGCATCATCGGCCGCTTCGGCGCCGGCCACGTGGTCCTGCGCCCGGCCAGCCCCGGTACCGGCGTGATCGCCGGCGGCGGCGTCCGCGCCGTGCTCGAGCTGGGCGGGGTGCGCGACGTGCTGACCAAGAGCATCGGCACGCAGAACCCGATCAACCTGGTGAAGGCGACGATGGACGGGCTGGTGCGGCTGCGGCGGCCGGAGGAGGTTGCCGAGTTGCGCGGGCTGACGGTCAGCCAGGTGCTTGGGCTGTCGAACGGAAACTCGCAGGACGGGGAGCGGCTGGCCGCGGGTCCTGTCGCGGACGAGGCATCCTCGGAGGAGCCCCGGCCGGCGGGTCCTGTCTCCGATGAGACCTCCTCGTCCTCGCAGGCTGCGGGCGAGGAGGCCCCATCGTCGCCACCCGCCGGAGGGGCGTCCGCCGACGAGCAACAGCAGCAGGATCCCGCGGAGGAGAAGCCGGCTGGCGATGCTGCGGAGGAGAAAGCTGCGGAGACGGTGGAGGCGGAGAAGCAGGCGCCGGTGCAGCCGCCGGCTCAGAACGATTCGCCGCCCGCAGAGGAGGCGCAGGCCGAGGATGCCGCGACCGAGGGCGAGGAGTCGTGAGCAAGGTCAAGGTCTCTCAGATCAGGTCGGCCGCCGGGACGAATCCGAACCAGAAAGCGACGCTGAAGGCGTTGAAGCTGGGGCGGATCGGGAAGACGGCCGAGCTGAAGGACTCCGAGCAGCTGCAGGGCCAGCTGCGGGTGGTCTCGCACCTGGTGGAGGTCGACGGTGGCTGAGAAAGCTTCTTCGAAAGAGCCGTCGCGCGCCGAGGAGATCGGCCTGCACAACCTGAAGCCGAAGCCGGGCTCGAAAAAGGCCCGAAAGCGGATTGGCCGCGGCGAGGGCAGCGGCCTGGGCAAGACTTCCGGCCGCGGCCACAAGGGCGCCGGCGCACGCGCCGGCAGCAAGCGCAAGGCCGGCTACGAGGGCGGCCAGAACCCGATCCACATGCGGATGCGAAAGCTGCGCGGCCCGCACATGAAGAAGTCGATGCCCTTCGAGAACTTCCGCACCAAGACCCAGCCGATCAACCTCTCCGACCTGGAGGAGCGCTTCGACGCCGGCGCCGAGGTCAACCTCGCCAGCCTCAAGGAGAAGGGGCTCGCGAAGCGCTCTGACCCGGTGAAGATCCTCGCCCGCGGCGAGATCAGCAAGAAGCTCGAGGTCCACGCGCACGCCTTCAGTGCCGCCGCCCGGGAGAAGATCGAGGCAGCCAGCGGTTCCTGTCACACTCTGGAGCGCTAATGCTCAGGACCATTCTCAACGCGTTCAGCGTTGCCGACATCCGCAAGAAGATTGCGTTCACGGCGGCGATGCTGGCGCTGTACCGGCTCGGGGCCTACATCCCGGCGCCGGGCGTGAACATCGACGCGGTAAAGGAAATCGAGAACAACTTCGGCGGCTCCGGGGTGCTCGGCTTCCTCAACCTCTTCTCCGGCGGCAGCCTCTCGCGCCTCAGTCTCTTCGCGCTGGGGATCATGCCGTACATCACGGCCTCGATCATCCTGCAGCTGCTGACGGTGGTCGTGCCCTCCCTGGAGCGCCTGCAGAAAGAGGGGGAAGTCGGCCAGCAGAAGATCACCCAGTACACGCGCTACCTCACGGTCGGGCTCTCCTTCGCGCAGTCGCTGGGCTACGTCTTCCTCTTCCGCTCCTTCGGCAACCAGGCCGGCGCCAGCGTCGTCGGCACGCTCACCTTCCCCAAGGTCTTCCTGATCGTGATCTGCCTCACGGCCGGCTCGACGCTGCTGATGTGGCTGGGCGAGCTGATCACCCAGCGCGGAATCGGCAACGGGATCTCGCTCATGATCTTCGCCTCTATCGCCTCTTCGATCGTCCCCGGCCTCAGCAAGTGGTGGAACAACCCCGACCAGGTCTTCGTCGTGATGATGCCCTTCATCGCCCTGGCGGTGATCGTCGCGATCGTCTTCGTTCAGGAGGGCCAGCGCCGGATCCCCGTGCAGTACGCCAAACGGGTCGTGGGGCGGAAAATGACCTCGGGCGGCTCCACCTACCTGCCGCTGCGGGTCAACATGGCCGGCGTCATCCCGGTCATCTTCGCCGCCTCGATCATGGCCTTCCCGCCGACGGTCGGCCAGCTCCTCAACACCCCCGCCGCCCTCGACTTCGCCAGCTTCTTCGAACCGAACGGCTGGGCCTACGTGATCGGCGAGGTCTTCTTCATCATCGTCTTCACCTACTTCTACACCGCCGTCACCTTCAACCCGGTCGACCAGGCGGACAACCTGAAGAAGTACGGCGGCTTCATCCCCGGCGTGCGGCCGGGCCGACCGACGGCCGAGTACCTGGACCGGATCCTCTCCCGCCTGACCTTCCCCGGCGCCCTGTACCTGGGCGCGGTCGCGGCCCTACCGACGATCCTGATCAGCCAGACCTCGGCCAACTTCTACTTCGGCGGCACCTCGATCCTGATCGTGATCGGGGTTGCGCTGGACACGGTCAAGCAGCTGGAGGCGCAATTGATGATGCGCAATTACGAGGGCTTCCTGAAATAGGTTGAGAGCCCTGCAAAGCTGCGCATCTCGGGGTCTTCGGTCGTCCTCCTCGGGTCACGCACTAAAGTGCGCTCCCCTCGTCGGACTCCCTGCCTCCCCCGACCTGCTTGCTTTTCGGACTCTCAATCCCATTTCATAAAAAGCATGGCTGAGCTCAACCTCGTACTACTCGGGCCCCCAGGATCGGGGAAGGGCACGCAGGGGGAGCGGTTGCAGGAAGACGTGCGGCTGCCGTACTACGCGACGGGGGACATCCTGCGGGGGGCGGTGCGCGAGGAGACGGAGCTGGGCAGGACGGCGAAGGGATACATGGACCGCGGCGACCTGGTCCCCGACGAGGTGATCGTCGGGGTGATCGGCGAGCGGATCGACTCGGCCGAGGCGCGCGACGGCTTCATCCTCGACGGCTTTCCCCGCACCACCCCCCAGGCCGAGGCGCTCGACGCCAAGCTGGGGGAGCTCGGGCGGGCGGTCAACGCGGTGCTCCTGATCGACGTCTCCGACGACGAGGTGGTGCGCCGGCTGGGCGGCCGCCGCACCTGCGCCGCCAACGGACACGTCTTCCACGTCGAGTTCAACCCGCCCGCCCAGGAGGGTGTCTGCGACATTGACGGCTCCGAGCTGCTCGTGCGCGACGACGACAAGCCCGACGTGATTCGCAAGCGCTTGCAGACCTACCACGAGAAGACCGAGCCGCTCGTCCGCTATTACGACGACCGCGGCGTCCTGCGGCGGATCGCCGGACAGGCCACTCCCGACGACGTGTGCGAGGAGATTCGCCGCACCCTGGCGACCATGCGCCTGGAGCAGGACGAGGCCGTCTAGGGCCCGCCGAGCCGCGGTCTGAGACCACTAGCTTGTACCGCATGATCATCCGCAAGACGCCCGAGCAGGTCGACCGGATGGCGGCCGCCGGCGAGATCCTCGTCCGCTGCCTGAAGATGCTGGCGGCGAAGGCCAGGCCGGGCGTCACCACGCTGGAGCTCGACGAAGCGGCCGAGAGGTTCATCCGCTCGCAGGGGGCCGTGCCGGCCTTCAAGGGCTACCGGGGCTTCCCCGGCTCGATCTGCGCTTCGCCGAACTCGATGGTGGTCCACGGCATCCCCGGCGATTACGAGCTGAAGCGCGGCGACGTGCTCTCGATCGACGTCGGCGTGGTGAAGGACGGCTGGGTGGCCGATGCGGCGATGACGGTGCCGGTGGGGCAGGTGAGCCCGGACGCCGAGCAGCTCCTTGCGGTGACCAAGAGCTCGCTCTTCGCCGGGGTCGAGCAGATGCTGCCGGGCAACCACCTCGGCGACGTCTCGGCGGCGATCCAGCGGGCGGTGGAGAGCGAGGGCCTGTCGGTGATCCGCACCCTCGTCGGGCACGGGATCGGCCGCGACATGCACGAGGAGCCGCAGGTGCCGAACTTCGGCGAGCCCGGCAAGGGCCCCGAGCTGGAGGAGGGGATGGTGCTCGCGATCGAGCCGATGGTCAATGCCGGCGGCCCGCTGGTGCGGATGGGCGACGACGGCTGGTCGGTCTTCTCCGAAGACGGCTCCCTCACCGCGCATTTCGAGTTCACCGTCGCCGTCACAGCGGAGGGCCCCCGGGTCCTCACCCCCTGGCACGAAGGCGACTGAGGCCTCGGCCGGTGGGGGACGTCGACCAGGAGACGTTCTCGGCCGTGGACGAGTTCATCTCCGCGACGGTGGCGCGCGGCGATGACGCGCTCGACGCCGCCCTGGAGGCCGCTTCGGCGGCGGGGCTGCCGGGGATCCAGGTCTCGCCGCCGCAGGGAAAGCTGCTGCAGCTGCTCGTCCGCCTGCTGGGGGCGCGGTCGGTGCTGGAGTTCGGCACCCTCGGCGGCTACAGCTCGATCCTGATGGCGCGGGCCCTGCCCGGCGACGGAAGGCTGACGACGCTCGAGGCGAAGCCTGAGTACGCCGAGGTGGCACGCGAGAGCATCGAGCGCGCGGGCCTGGGGGAGAAGGTCGAGATCCGCGTCGGGCCGGCGCTGGAGACGCTGACGCGGCTCGAGGCCGAGGACGCCGGGCCCTTCGACCTGGTCTTCATAGACGCCGACAAGGTCAACACTCCCAACTACTTCTCGTGGTCGCTGGAGCGGACCCGGCCCGGCGGCCTGATCGTCGCCGACAACGTCGTCCGCGGCGGCACGCTGGCCGACCCCGACGGGGACGAGGCGTCCCAGGCCCAGCGGCGCCTGCACGAAGCGGTCGCCGCCGATCGGCGCGTCAGCGCGACGACGATCCAGACGGTCGGCTCGAAGTCCTACGACGGCTTCCTCCTCGCCCTCGTCGAGGATGCCTGACCGCAGCGCCCCGAGGCACGGCCCCTGCTATCTTTCCCGGTCGGCCCTAGGCCGGTTGTCTGGTCCTGCCGTCCGACTCATGGGACGCGCGGGGGTCCTGTTGTCGATACGAGATCCGGAGCGATGAAGGTTCGAGCTTCCGTCAAGCCGATGTGCGAGAAGTGCAAGGTAATCCGCCGAAACGGAGCGGTCCTGGTGATCTGCCAGAACCCGCGCCACAAGCAGAGGCAGGGCTAGCGGATGGCACGCATCGCCGGCGTCAACATCCCCGTCAACAAGCGGGTCGAGATCGGGCTCACCTACATCTTCGGCATCGGCCGCTCGACCGCCGGCCAGATCCTCACCGAGGCCGGCGTCGACCCCGACACCCCGGTTAAGGACCTGACCGAGGACGAGGTGATGAAGCTTCGCGAGGCGGTCGAGAACCGCGAGGTCGAGGGCGACCTGCGGCGCGACCGCTCGCAGAACGTCAAACGGCTGATGGAGATCGGCTCCTACCGGGGCCTCCGCCACCGCCGTGGCCTGCCGGTTCGGGGGCAGCGGACGAAGACCAACGCGCGGGGCCGCAAGGGCCCGCGGCGCCTGAGCGTTGCCGGAAAGCGCAAGAGCTAGGCGGGGCGCAGAGATGGCCGAGAAAAAAGCCGCCAAAGGCCGCACCCGCCGCCGCGCGAAAAAGAACGTCACCTACGGGCAGGCGCACATCAAGACTTCCTTCAACAACACGATCGTCACCCTCACCGACACCGACGGCAACGTGATCGCCTGGGAGTCGGCCGGCTCGGCCGGTTTCAAAGGCTCGCGCAAGTCGACCCCCTTCGCCGCCCAGGTGACCGCCGACGCGGCTGCCAAAAAGGGCATGGAACACGGGCTGGAGCGGGTCGAGGTCTTCGCCAAGGGGGCGGGCTCGGGTCGCGAGACCGCGATCCGCTCCCTGCAGGCGGCCGGGCTGGACGTGACCACGGTGAAGGACGTCTCGCCGCAGGCCCACAACGGCTGCCGCCCGAAGAAGCGCAGGAGGGTCTAGCGATGGCCCGCGATACCGCTCCGCAGTGCAAGCAGTGCCGCCGCGAGGGACAAAAGCTGTTCCTCAAGGGGGAGCGCTGCTTCACCGACAAGTGCGGCGTCGAGCGCCGGTCCTACCCGCCCGGCGAGCACGGCCGCGGCCGGCTGCGGCAGTCGGAGTACCGCGTCCAGCTGCGCGAGAAGCAGAAGACCCGCCGCTACTACCAGGTGCTCGAGAAGCAGTTCCGCGCCTACTACGAGAAGGCTTCGCGCCAGGACGGCGTCACCGGCGAGAACCTGCTGCGGCTGCTGGAGTCCCGCTTCGACAACGTCCTCGTCCGCCTCGGCTTCGCCGCCTCGCGGCGCCAGGCACGGCAGCTGATCACCCACGGGCACTGGCAGATCAACGGCCGCCGGGTCAACATCCCGTCCTACCAGGTGCGCCCCGAGGACATCATCTCGATCAAGGCCGGCTCGTCGGCCACCGACACGATCCAGCGGGCCACGGAACTCGTCTCCACGGTCCCGGCCTGGCTGCAGGCCGATCACGATGCCCTCACCGCCAAGGTCCTGCGCTACCCCGAGCGCTCCGAGATCTCGGCGCCGGTTCAGGAGCAGCTCATCGTCGAGCTGTACTCCAAGTAGTCCGGGCCCCGCAATTTCTGAACACGCATACGCAAGGAACTCATGACCACTGATTTCCAGGTCCCCCGCATCATCTCCGAGAAAGCCGACGACCGCCGCGGCAGCTTCACGATCGAGCCGCTCGACAAGGGTTTCGGCTACACCTTCGGCAACAGCCTCCGCCGTGTCCTCCTCTCCTCGCTCGGCGGCGCCGCCATCACCAGCGTCCGCATCGAGGGAGTGGCGCACGAGTTCTCCACCGTGCCCGGCGTCAAAGAGGACGTCACCGACATCATCCTCAACCTCAAGGACCTGGTCGTCCGCATGCACACCGACGCCGACGAGGTCGAGGCGCCGCTGGTCGCCACCGGCCCGGGCGAGGTGACCGCGAAGGACATCGACCTTCCCTCCGGCGTCGAGATCCTCAACCCCGATGCGCCGATCGCGACGCTCGAGAAGAAAACGAAATTCGAGGTCTACCTGACGATCGGCCGCGGCCGCGGCTACTCCCCCGCCGAAGAGAACAAGTCCGACGACCAGCCGATCGGCGTGATCCCGATCGACTCGATTTTCTCGCCGATCCGGCGCGCCTCCTACGCGGTCGCCGCCGCCCGCGTCGGCCAGCGGACCGACTTCGACAAACTCACCCTCGACCTCGAGACCGACGGCTCGATCGAGCCCGGCGCGGCGCTGCGCGAGGCGTCCGAGATCTTGATCAAGAGCCTGGCGATCTTCACCGACGCCGACCGCGTCGAGGAGCTGACCGCGCGCCAGCCCGCGCCGGCCGTCGGCGGCGGCGATTCGCTTGCCGGGGGCGACGGCGCCGGCGCCGTCGCCAGCAACGGCCTCGACGAGATCCTCATCGAGGAGCTCGAACTCGGCGTGCGCTCTTACAACTGCCTCAAGCGCGCCGGGGTGCAGACGGTCGGTGACCTGGTCCGCAAGTCGCGCGCGGAACTGAACGCGATCCCCAACTTCGGTCAGAAGTCGATCGAGGAAGTGATCGAGACCCTGCACTCCCGCGGCCTCGACCTGCAGCAGGACTAGGTCGGCGGCGGGAGCGGGAGAGTCCGGTGCGCCACCGTAAGAAGCGAAACAAGCTCAGCCGCGACGCGGCCCACCGCGAGGCCCTGCTCTCGAACCTCTCCAAGCAGCTGATCGAGCACGAGCGGATCCAGACCAGCCAGGCCAAGGCCAAGGCGGTCAAGCCGGAGGTGGAGAAGCTGATCACGCTCGCCAAGCGCGGCGACCTCCACGCCAGGCGCCAGGCACTCGCCAGCCTCCACAACGACAAGTTCATCGTCCACAAGCTGTTCGACGAGGTGGCGCCGCGGTATGCGACGCGGCCGGGTGGGTACACGCGGATCGTCAAGCTGGGGCCTCGGCGGAGCGATTCCACCGAGATGGTTTATCTCGAGCTGGTTTAGGGGCGGG
>Ga0308175_100001117_pt1 | contig 17893 bp, 16 predicted proteins | sample PhyCR1_3_FD_203893 | JGI IMG/M metagenome (GOLD analysis project Ga0308175, IMG submission 203893) | Soil microbial communities from UC Gill Tract Community Farm, Albany, California, United States - DLSLS.C.R1 | ecosystem: Environmental > Terrestrial > Soil > Agricultural land | place: USA...
GCTGTCCAGCTCGACGAGCACGAAGGCGAACATGCCGTGGAAGTGCCGGACGCAGTCGGGGCCCCACTGCCGGTAGGCCTTGAGTACGACCTCGGTGTCGGAGTCGGAGAAGAACTGGTGGCCGAGTGCCCGCAGTTCGTCGCGCAGCTCGCGGTAGTTGTAGACGCAGCCGTTGAAGACGCCCGCGATCCTGGCGCGCGGGTCCGTCATGGGCTGGGCGCCGTCGTCGGAGAGGTCGATGATCTTCAGCCGGCGATGACCGAGCGCGACGGCCCCCTGGGACCACACACCGCGGCCGTCCGGGCCGCGGGACGCGAGCCGGTCGGTCATCCGCTCCACCGCGGCGATGTCCGGCCGCTCGCCGTCGAGACGTACCTCTCCGCTGAGTCCGCACATCAGCTGCTCCTCCGTCCCCTGACCGTGAGCCGAGCGGGCTCCGGCGCGCGTGTGCCGCGCCTGTGCAGGACCCCGGGCGCGCGCGTGCGTGCGGCACGCCCGGGGCGGTGATGTTCGGGGGCCGGGGGATGCTGCGAGGTGTGCATGGGGACGTGACTCTCCTTGATCGACGGATGGGGCGTCCTGATCGGCCGGGGCTCCGGCTCGGCTCACGGAGACCGTGCGTCCGCGGCCGCCGGAGGACGGGCGGCTCAGGCGCTCCGGGCCGGCGCGGCGGTGCCGTGGCCGGGGACGTGCGCTCCGACGGGGTCCCACCACGCGGTGGGCCGGGCCGGCCGCGCCGGCGGCCTGCCCGCCGGCCGCTCGCCGCGGGTCTCGGCGGTCAGCATGTCGACGCCGGCGAGCAGGCCGCCGGCCCGGGCGGCGCGGCGCAGCCGCTGCGCGGCGCTTCCGAGGGCGAGTGCCTCCTCCAGGAGCGCGGGCACGGTGTCCCAGTCGCCGGACGCCTCGAGCGCCGGGCGCAGCCGGGCCAGCATGCCGGTCAGCACGGTGCCGGCCGGCGCCGCGCACCGGCTGACGGGATCGACGAGGTGGCCCTCCAGGCCCGATCGCGCGGCCCGCCAGGAGGCGGCCCGCAGCCAGTCGTGGCGGCCGTCGCACAAAGGACCGTCCGCCTGTGCCAGGCGCTCGCAGGCGTCGCGGACCAGGGCCCGGAAGAGGCCCGCGACGAGCACCACGGTCTCCACCCGCGGGCAGGCGTCGCAGATGCGCAGTTCGAGCGTGCGCTGGTGGGCCGACGGCCTGACGTCGTGGTAGACCATGCCGGCGTCGCTGATGACGCCCGAGCGGATCAGTTCCTCGAGCGACCGGTCGTAGTCGGCGGCGTCCGGGTGGCAGCCGGCCGGTCCGGCGGTCGGCCACCGCTGCCACAGCATGGTCCGCCAGCTGGCGTACCCGGTGTCGGACCCCAGCCAGAACGGGGAGCTGCCCGACAGGGCGAGCAGCGGCGGCAGCCAGGGCGAGACCAGGCACATGGCGCGGACGGCGGTGTCCCGGTCGGGGACGTCGACGTGGATCTGCGCGCTGCAGATGAGCTGTTCGTCGGCGACCATGCGGTAGTCGTCGGCCATGCGCTGGTAGCGGGCGTCGTCGGTGACGTCCAGGGGGCGCACGCGGGCCAGCGGCACGGTACCCGCGGCGACGACGGCGAGGCCGAGCCCGGCGGCCGCCGAGTCCAGGCGGAGCCGGGTCGAGGAGAGGTCGGTGTACAGCTCCTCGAGCGTGCCGTGGACGCCGCTGTTGCTCTCCACCACCGACCGCTGCAGCTCGGTGGTGAAGCCAGGTCTGCCGAGACGCCCTATCAGCTCTGCGGCGCGTGGTACGAGTCGGCCGCTCTCCACGTCCAGTACATGGAACTCTTCTTCCGCTCCGAGGCGTGGTGTCACGACTTCTCCCCTGCGAGTGGACCACAGCCGCCGGCGCGCTGACGTGGCAGTCCGCACCGGCCGGTTGACGTGGTCCGGGTTCCCTGATCAGTCGGTGTCAATCAACTCGTCTTGCACATCTGAACCACACTTCACTCATGCGAGCGAGAGGATGCGCGAGGTGCCCATCGGTCCGGCCCTGCCGGTGGCCGTGCCGGGTTAGGCCGGATGCCGTGTGTGGATGCGTGCCCGGGGCGCGCGCCCCAGGATCCTGATCATGCGGAAATCCACTGTTACCGGGTCCGTCCCGGGGGGAACTTCTCGGCGGCTGCGGCACGGTGGTGTGCGGCACGCCATATGCGCGGCCCTGGCCTGCGGCCTCCTGCTGGCGGCGACGGACGCGTGCGGCGCCGGTGAGCCGAGGAGCCCGGGTGGCGCGCCGGGAACGAACAACCCGGCGTTGCCGGCCTCTCCCCCGGCGTCCGTGGGCTCTCGCCTCCCGGGGGTCGGGGACCGGATGTGGCAGCAGGTGCCGGCCAATTCCCGCCAGGTCGTGGTCGTCTACGGTGATCGCCGGGACTCGCCCGACAGCCTCCTGGTGCTCTACGAGAGGCGGGCCACGGGCTGGGAGCGGACGGCAGCCTGGCCCGCGCACAACGGCAGGCTGGGCTGGGCCACGGACCACCGCATGGACGACGAGCGCACTCCCGTCGGCGTGTTCGGCCTGACCGACGCGGGCGGCACGCTCGGGAATCCGGGCAGCCGGCTGCCGTACTGGCACGACGACCACGCCTTCGCGTCCACAATCACCGATGACGAGGCCCACGCCCACGACTTCGACTACGTCATCGCCATCAACTACAACCGCCTCGTGGGTGCCCCGCCCTACGACTGGTCCCGGCCCGAAGGGGTGGAGAGGGGCGGCGGCATCTGGCTGCACCTGGACCACGGTGACGGCACGTCGGCCTGCGTCACGGTCCCGGAGTCCGGCATGCGGACCCTGCTGCGCACCCTCGATCCCGGCGACCACCCCGTCGTGGTGATGGGGGACCGGGAGCGCCTCATGTCCTGAGCGGGTCACCGCGGGCCGTCCTCGTCGAGCCGGGCGAGTCCGTCCCGCCAGCGCCGGCGGCGCTCGGCCCCGGACTGTTCCCACCAGGGTGTGCCGCGTTCGCCCAGCGCGACCTTCGCGCGGTGCACGCGTGCGCGTGCCGACCGTTCGGCCCCCGGGTCGTCCGCGGAGGTCGCGGACCGTACCGCGCGGCGAGCCGCCATGAGATGGCGTCGAAGACGGGCGGCTGTCTCCTCGGGAAGGGACGGATCCGTCGCCCGCCAGCGCCGCCCGCCGATGACGACGAAGTGTCCGTCGGGCGTCTTCTCCGGTGGCTGGTGCACGTCCACACCGTCGATTCTGCCCGCACTCGGCTCCGTCGGCCCGTGGACAGCCGTTGACCAGGGCACGGACCCGGTCCGCGCCCGGAGCCCCGCCACCCTGGTCAGCCGCGGGGGCCGCTGATGCGTTCGGGCTGGATCACGTAGATCACCCGGACCTGGTCCCGGCCGCCGAACCACGGGTAGGGGCCACCGAGGTACTTCCGCGAGAGCGCCTCGATGTGGTCGACCGCGCCTTCCGTGGTCACCCGCACCACACGGCCGCGGATCTGGACGTAGGAGGCCGGCTCCGAAGGATCGGACACCGCGACGGCCACTCGCGGGTCACGGGCGATGTTCCGGGTCTTCTGGTGCGACTCCACACTGTTGATCAGGACGTGCTCGCCGTCCGTGTCGACCCAGGTCTGGGTGAGCTGGGGCGAGCCGTCGGGCATCGTCGTGGCGATGTAGCAGGTACTGGGGCGGCGCAGCAGCGCCACCACGTCCTCGCCGAGGGGTACGGGCACCGGTGCTCCAGGGTCGTTCGGCGGCTGCTGGGACAAACGTAACGTCGGCCCGCGCCTGAAGGACATCAGGCGTCCGAACGCGGGTACCAGGTCGGTGGAGGTTCATGATGTTCGAGGCGGGCGACATCCGTGAGTGGCGTGGGCACGACGTGGTCGACCCCGGCGGGCGCAAGATCGGCGCCCTGGAGTCGGTCTACGTCGACACCGCCACCGACAAGCCGTTCTTCGCCACGGTGACCGTGGGGCTGCCCACCCGCCGCCGACTGGCGTTCGTGCCGCTCGCCGGCGCGACCGTCGGTCCGGGGTATCTGCGGGTCGCCTTCGCGAGGGACGCCGTGAAGAAGGCTCCCGCCATCGACACCGACGGAGAGCTGCCGGCGTCGGACGAGCCGGCGGTCTTCGCGCACTACGAACTCGACTACGCGCCGGGCGCCGGCGGCGAACGCCGCCTCGGGCGCCGCTGAACGCCCGCCTCCGAACCGCCGCCGTTGACCCACCGCCGTCGAACCGACCGCCGCCGAGCGGCCGAAGCCACCTGGAGAGCCGATGAGTCTGTTTCTGCTCCTGATCCTCGTGGCCCTCGTCCTGGGCATCATCGGGTTCGCTGCCCACGGCCTGTTCTATCTGCTGATCATCGGAGCCGCCGTACTGCTCGCCGACCTCGTGTACGGCGCCGTGCGCCTGCGCCGAGGCGGCCGGAGGCACCGCATCGTGCGGTAGCGGCGCCCGCGACCGGGTGCCCGGCCGCCGCGTCATGGCGGGGCGAGTACCCCGCCCCGCCATGACTGCGGTCGTTCGGCCCCTACCTGCGCCACGGCCCGGTCACCGCGAAGGTGGTGCCGGGCGTGTAGCAGTTGACGTACATCGTGCGGCCGTCGGGGGCGAAGGTGACTCCGGCGAACTCGCCCCACTCGGGCTCCTGGGCCGTCCCGATGTTCTGGCGGCCCCGCGCCATCGCGTACACCTCGCCCCCGCGGGTCACGCCGAAGACGTGCTGCGCGCCGTTGCCGTCCTCGCAGACCATCAGGCCGCCGCTGGGGGCGAGGCAGATGTTGTCCGGGGACTCGCCGGGCAGTTGCACATCGGTGTCCGGGCCGAACACGACGACCAGGGTCAGTCGGCGGCGCGCCGGGTCGTAGCGCCAGATCTGCCCGTAGTGGTCGGCCGCCGAACCGGCCGCGTTGCGGGCGAAGGACGACACGAAGTACACACAACTGCCGCCCCAGTAGCAGCCCTCCAGCTTCTGCGCGTGGGTGATGCCCCCGGGGCCGTAGTCCTGCAGCCGGGTGGGGGTGGCGGCGGCCAACGGGTCGGGTACGTCGGCCCATTCGATGCCGTCGAACCGTGCGCCGGTCTCCTGGATCGTCGACAGATCGGGTACGCCGGGCACGCGCATCGCCTGGAGCCGGCCGCCCGCACGCAGTGAACCGACGCCGCCGAGCGGCTTCTCGGGCAGGAAGCGGTAGAAGAGACCGAAGGGTTTGTCGAAGGCGTCCTCGGTCTCGTAGACGACGCCGTGGCGCGGGTCGATGGCGATCGCCTCGTGCTGGAAGCGGCCCATCGCGGTCAGTGGGACGGCGCCGGTGCGGTGCGGTTCGGTGGGGTGGACCTCGAAGATGAAGCCGTGGTCCTTGGTGTACCCGTTGGTGCCGGCCCTGTCCTCGGTCTCCTCGCAGGTCAGCCAGGTACCCCAGGGAGTGTGGCCACCGGCGCAGTTGACGGCCGTGCCGGCGATGGCGACCCGCTCGGACAGCACGCGCTGCCCGGCGTCGAGCGTCAGGGCCGTACAGCCGCCCTTGCCCGCCGGGTCGTAGGTGAGGCCGCCGACCGTCGGGACGGGGATCTTCGCGGTGACCCGGTTCTCGTGGTTGCGGACGAGGTGCGTACGGCTCCCTCGGCCTGCGAAGGCGGCCATGCCGTCGTGATTGGAGGGCACCAAGCCCTCTCCCGAACGGAGCTGGTCCCCTTCGCGGGAGAGCACGGTGTAGCGGAAACCTTTCGGCAGGTCGAGCAGCCCGTCGGGGTCGGGCACGAGCGGGCCATAGCCGGTGTCGCCCAGGTTCCGCGCGGCGGCGGTGCCCGCGAAGAGCTCGGACAGGGCCCCGGTGAAGGCGATACCCGCCCCCACCGCACTTGCCTGGGCCAGGACCTGACGGCGTGTTGCAGACATGCGGCAGCAACCTTCCTGCTGGCGGACAGGAACTGTGACGCCGCTGTGTCTATCACCTGGCGCAGGCCTCGGGAACCACGCCCGTCGCACGTGTCACACCGCCGAGCGGGACGCGATCAGCGCGACGGCGGCCCGGTGGACCCGCCGTGCGCCCGCCCGGCGCTCAGGCCGCCCGGGCCACCTGCCGCACGGCGCTCCTGCGAGCGGACCGCGCCGGGACGGATCTGACGCGGTAGGTGACCTTGCCGGGGTCGACGAGCGGGTCGCCGAGGACGATGCGCCCGGCGGCGTGCAGCGCGTCGCACTCGGCCACGGGCAGGGCCACGTATCCGCCGCCCCTGCCCGTGGACGGATCGAACGGCTGCCAGTAGGCGTACCTGCGGCGTCCACCCTCGTGCACCGTCAGGAAGACCGAGGTGCCCGGGTCGGCGATGATGCGCAGGAGATCGGCGGCGCCGCGACCGAGTCGGGCACCTTGGGACCTCTGGTGACGCGGGAGCATCATCTGCATCGAGAACGGCCTCCTACCGCAGGAACTGACGACCGATTACCCACTTCGGGCCATGTCGATCTCGCTGCACGTGAATTAATCAGACGGCACTGACAATCGGCCGTGCGCCGACGGCGCCTCACACCGGCCCGGCCCTCCGATCGCCGTCCGGGACGCGCGTCGGCGTCGGGTCCCGGGAGCACGGATCGGCCTGGACCCGGGACACCGCTCACCCGGGCCGGCCCAGCGTCCACTCCCCCGGTCCGGCCGGTCACCGCTCCCGTGCGCGGGCGGGTGCGGCTGCGCGGGGCAGGCGTCCCGTCCGGCGGATCAGGCGTCCCGCCGGGCCCGCGTGGGCTCCGGCTCCGCCGCGTCCCAGCTCCGTCCGGCGGACATCACGGGCGACCGGGTCAGACCGATGATGCCCAGCGCCATGAGGAGGACGCCGGCGATCTCGGGCAGCACCCGCCAGCCCAGGGCGATGCTCTCCCCGAAGAGCAGGCCGCCGAGGATGACGCTGATCAGGGCGTCGCCGAGGGTGAGGGCCGGCTGGGAGGCGGCCAGCGTGCCGGCCCGCAGCGCCCACTGCAGGAGCAGGACGCTCAGCAGGCCGGTGACGGCGACGGCGTAGGTGTGCCAGGTGGTCAGGACCGCGGTGACCCCCGCCGGGAACCGGCCGGTCACCTCCTTGATCAGCGCTGCCGTGACCGCGAAGCAGGCGGCGGTCGCGGTGCCGAGGGTGGCGGCCTGCAGGGGGCCGCGCATGCGCCGGGCGGCTACCAGGAGGACGGCGACGCAGCACGTCAGCCCGCCTCCGACGGCGAGCCAGAGCCAGTCGGAGGCCCGGTCTCCGCCGGGGGCCGGGGAGGCGCTGAGCAGGAAGAGCGCCAGTCCGCCGGCCAGCATCACGAAGGAGCGCCAGGTGCCTGCCGTGGGGCGGCGGCGGAACACGACCGCGCCGATGAGCAGGGTGAACAACAGTTCGCTGGCCAGCAGGGGCTGCACCAGCGAGAGCTGCCCGGAGTCGAGGGCGATCACCTGGAAGACCGCGGATGCCGACATGGCCAGGGCTCCCGCCCACCAGTAGGGGCGGCGCAGCAGTCCCGCCAGGCGGGCCGCCGCCGCCCGGGCGCCGTGACCGGAGACCTCGTCGGGCTCGACCGCGGCCCGCCGCTGCAGGACCGACGCCGCCCCGTTGGACAGCGCGGACAGCAGCGCTGTGATGACGGTGAGCACGTTCATGCGACTGCCTGTCGTTCGCGGGAGGACCCGGCGGGCGGCCACCGCACGCTCGGTGGGCGGACAAAGATACCCAAAGCGAACAAAGACGTATCCGCCGTGCACGGTGATAAACCTGTTCACACCGCCCGTGCGTGAAGGGTGGAGACCGGTCGGCGCCCGTCGGCGGCCGGTGTCACGGATACCCGTCGTACGTCACTCACTGTTCCCACGAGGTGACCATGCCGCATACGTGCCCCTGGCCGTGCCCGTGCCCTCCGGCCCGCCGCACCGCTCCGCGCGTCCGCCCGGCCGGGCGGACGTCCGCGGCCGCGCCGGTGCGGCGTCTGCCGTGAGCCGGCTGCTGGTGGTCAGCGCGAGCATGGGCTCCGGCCACGACGCGGTGGCCCGCGAGCTGGCCCGGCGGCTGCGCGCGGGCGGGCACGAGGCCGTGCACCGGGACGTGCTGGAGCTGCTGCCCGCCCGTGTCGGGGCCGGGCTGCGCGGCTTCTACCGCGCGACGATCCGGCATGTCCCCGCCCTCTACGGGGGCATCTACGCGGCATTCTTCCGCGGCGGCGCGGGGCCGCGGCCGGGCAGCGCCCCGCTCGCCGCGCTCGCCGGCGACCGACTGCGGGCGGAGGTGGCGAGCGAACGGGCCGACGCGGTCGTGGCGGTCTTCCACCTCGCCGCCCAGTTGACCGGCGGGCTGCGGGCGCGGGGGCGGCTGGCGGTGCCCAGCGCGGTGGTCATCACCGACTTCGCCGTCCACCGGCAGTGGCTGCACCGGGGCAACGACCTGCACCTGTGCCTCACCCCGCAGATCGCCCGGGAGGTACGGCACCGTCTGGGGCGCCCCGCCACCGCCTGCGGCCCGCTGCTGGCCGACCGCTTCCGCCCGCACCCGGCAGGTGAGGCGTCCTGGCGCCGCCGGCTCACGACCGACGACGGCCGCCCGCCCGTGCTGCTGTCCGCGGGCGCGTGGGGGGCGGGCAGCAGGCTCGGCGCGACGGCCCGGCTGCTGGCCGGCGCCGGCTATCTGCCGGTCGTCCTGTGCGGGCGCAACGAGCGCCTGCGCCGCCTGCTGTCGAAGGTGCCGGGAACGCTCGCGCTGTCCTGGGTGGACGACATGCCGGGCCTGCTCGCGGCGTGCGCGGCGGTGGTCGACAACGCGGCGGGGCAGACGGCGCTGGAAGCGCTGGCCGTCGGCGTACCGGTCGTCGGGTACCGTCCGATCCCCGGCCACGGCGCCGAAGGGGTGCACCGCATGGCGGCGCTCGGCCTGACCGAGCACGCCGCCGACCCGTGGCAGCTCGTGCGGTCCCTGGGCCGTCACACCTCCGGCGGCCCGGGACCCGGCCGCCGCGCCGTGGCCGCCCCCACCCTGGTCCGGGGTGACGTCGTGAGCCCGCTGGAACGCCTCTGCGCCTGAGCTCCCCGTGACCCGGTCAGCCGGCGCCGGCGCGGGCCGTGCGTGCCGGGTGCCCGACACCGTGTTCGCCCAGCGGGCCGCGCTGGAACGCCTCCGCGCCTGAGATCCCCGGAACCCGGTCCTCCGGCGCGGGCCGTGCGTGCCGGGTGCCCGACACCGTGTTCGCCCAGCGGGCCGACGGTCAGCCCCGTCTCGCGGCAGGCGCCCACCAGCCGGGGCAGCGCGGCCAGCGCCGCCCGCCAGCAGTCCGGTGCCGCGTGGCGGTCGGTGTCGTGCAGCAGCACCGTGCCGCCGCCCCGCAGGTCCGCCAGGACGGTCGCCGTCACGGACCCGGCGGTGGCATCGGCCGCCCAGTCGCGGCCCCAGGCGGTCCACAGCACCGGGCGCAGCCCCGTGCGGCGCGCGGCCAGCAGCCGGTCGCCGGTCAGGACGCCGTACGGGGGCCGGTACCAGACGGGGTTCGCGCCGGACACCTCCGCGACGGCGTGCGCCGCCCGGGCCAGCCGCCGGGTCTCCCTGACCGGCGCGGGCCGCCAGGGGCGGTCGTGCGTCCAGCCGTGCACCGCGAGTTCATGACCGCGCCGGACGATCTCGTGGCTCAGCCGCCGGTGGGCCAGCACCTGCTCGCCCAGCACGAAGAACGTGGCGCGGACCGCCAGCTCGTCCAGCGCGGCGAGGAAGGCGGGGGTGGAGCGGGGATCGGGGCCGTCGTCGAAGGTGAGCGCCACGTGGTCGGTACGGCCGACGCCGGCGAGGGCGGGCAGCCAGGCGCGGCGCGGTCCCGGGAGCCAGGTGGCGGCCGGGACGATGTGGGCGGCTGCGGCCAGCACGGGCACGGCGGCGATGGCCGCGGTGAGCAGCCGGTCACGCTCGGCACCGCCCCGCATGCGCGTCTCCCTTCATGTCCGTCCGGTCCCGCGGTCACCGGGTCCGGATGGGGCGCCGTCCGGTCGTCAGCCGAACCGGGCCGCCAGGCGCCGGTACGGCGTCGGTGCCAGGCCGCGCACGGCGACCGGGAGGCGGAGCCAGCCGGGCACGAACACCTCGTGGCGTCCGCCGCGCACCGCCTCGACCACCGCGGCGGCCACCCGCTCGGGCGGGACCGGACGCGGCCGGCGGCGGGAGTACGGCACCCCTCTCCGGGCGAAGAACGGGGTGTTCACCACGCCCGGCACGACATGGGTCACCCCGACGCCGGTGCCGTTCAGCTCGTACCGCAGCGCGTCGGCGAAGGTGCCGAGGCCCGCCTTCGCCGCGGAGTACACCGCTTCCTCGCGCACCCCGACGCACCCCGCGACGGAGCCGATCAGCACCAGCCGGCCCCGCCCCCGCGTCACCATGTGCGGCAGCACCTGACGGACCAGGTGCACCACCGAGGCCAGGTCGACGGTGAGCACCCGGTCCACCTCGCTGCTGGGCATCGAGGTGAACGGTCCGGCCCAGCCCACCCCGGCGGCGGCGACGAGGAGGTCGACGCCCGGTGCCCGGCGCAGGGCCCGTTCGGCCAGTTGGCGGGCGCCGTCGGCGCCGGCCAGGTCGCAGGGGATCGCGACGCCGGACGTCTCGCGCGCCACCGCGTCCAGCCGGGCCCGGTCGCGTCCGGAGAGCAGCAGCGTCCACCGCTCCGCCGCCAGGGCACGCGCGACCGCCGCGCCGATGCCGGAGGACGCGCCCGTCACGAGCGCCACGCCCGTCGTGGGCACGGTGCCCGGCAGGAGGGTGGACGGGGCGGGGTACGGATCCGCCGTGGCGCGTCCCAAGCTGAACCTCCTCGAGTGATGGGCCCCGGCGCGGCCTCGGGGTCCGCCGGCCGCTCATGAGCGCACTCTCCGCCCCGCCCGTCCCCGTGCGTCCGTGCGCCGTGCGCCCGTCGATGCCGACGACCATCGAGGGATAGCCGGAGCTCACGGCTTTCAAACGTGCGGCGGCGCCGGCCCGGGGGCACGGGAGCCGGTCCGGCACCACGCGGTCAAGTCCGTCCGCGCCGAGCCGGTGAGGTGACCGCCCACGTGCCGTTCGGTGCTCCGGGGGTGTCGGCGCCGGCGCGCGAGCGGCACGGCGATGAGCCATGCGGGTGTTCTTTCCGGGACGGTCCCGGCCGGGGTCCCGCCGTCCGGAGCCTTCGCCCGCTCAGGGCGGGAGGATGGCACGCCGTGGTGTACCTCTTCGGCCTTCCCGCCGCATGTCTGCTGGGCTTCGGCTTCGTGCTGCAGCAGCACGCGGCCGAACGCGAACCGCTGTCCTTGATGTTGTCGTTCCGGCTGCTGCTGGACCTTGTGCGGGTGCCGCTGTGGCTGGCGGGCATCGGCTGCATGGTGCTCGGTCAGGTTCTCGGCGCGCTGGCGCTGACGCAGGGCAGCCTGGCCCAGGTGGAGCCGTTGCTCACCATGAACCTGCTCTTCGCGATGGCCCTCGCCCGGTGGATGGGCGACCAGCCGCTGGGCTGGTCGGGGTGGCTGGGGGCGCTCGCCCTCAGCGGCGGGGTCGCGGCCTTCGTGGTGGCGGGACGCCCGCACAGCGGTCAGGGCGAGGCCGGCGCGTTGCGGCACTGGGTCGTGATCGGCTGCGTGCTGGCGGTGGCCGGGTTCCTCGTCGTCATCTCCCAGCGACTGCGGCTGCTGCACCGGCCGCCCCTCCTGGCCGCGGCGGCCGGCACGCTGTACGGCCTGCAGGACGCGCTCACCCGCGTCTGCGGCGGCATCTTCGGCGCCGAGGGGCTCACCGGGCTGCTGGCCTCGTGGCAGCCCTGGGGCGTGGTGGCACTCGCGGTGGTGGGGCTGCTGCTGGTGCAGAGCGCCTTCGAGGCCGGGCCGCTGCGGCTGTCCCTGCCCGCGCTGAGCGCCGCCGAGCCGCTGAGCGGCATCGCCTGCGGCATCGGCTTCCTCAACGACGAACTGCGTACGACGCCGGACGCGCTGGCCTGGCAGGCGGCCGGGGTGGTGGCGGCGCTCACCGGGGTCTTCGTGCTCGGCCGGCACCCCGTCATGCCCAGCGGCGAGCGCCGCCCCGAGCCGCCACCGCACCACCTCATCCACCGGCACTGACGGGGCTTGCGCGGCTAGGGCGCGTCGGCGAGCCGGGCGGCGGTCTCCAGCAGCAGGACGTGGACGAAGGCCGGCGGGAGGTTGCCGCGGAGTTGGCGCCGGGCGATGTCGAACTCCTCCGCGTACAGTCCGGACGCGCCGCGGGCGCCGCGGTTGCGTGCGAACCAGCGGTGCGCCTCGACCTCGTTGCCCTGCTGGTGCTCGGCCAGCGCCACGTGGGCGGTGCCGTCGACGGCGTGCGACTGCCGCAGCAGGACCAGGCGGCCCGGCTCGCCGGGGAAGGCGAGGGCCTCGCGGCACTCGATGACACCGTCGGTGGTGATCCAGCGGCTGCGCCGGATCAGGGTGCCCTCCTCGTGGTGGCCGCCGGGCACCCAGCGGCCGCGCGGGGTCACGGCACAGCCGCCCGCGCCGCCGATGAGGGAGGCGGAGACGGCGTCGTCGTGCCGGGTGGGCGCGCACAGCCAGTTGACGGCGCCGTCCGGTCCGATCAGGGCGCCGCGTTCCCCGTCCGCCAAGCAGCGCGTAGTCGTGCAGCGCGTGCGGCGGGAACGAGGTGATGCTCATCGGCGCTGTCTCCTCCTGCGCTCGGGCCGCGTCCGGGTACCCCTCCCGGCCTTCCGCAGGGGAGCCCGGCGGGAAAATGCGGTGGGGCGGGCGACGCGGAGGCTGGTAGGTTGCGGGCGACCGCGACGATGTCCGAGGAGGTGAGACCCATGAACGCTGTATCCGTATGGGTGCTCCCCCTGTTCTCCGTGGTCGGGCGATCGAGCTAGGTGTCGCCGGGAGCGCCTGGAAAACAAGGCACTTCGAAAGGCAACACCTCATGCATTCCTTGCGTTTCACCGCGGAGACGTCGTCGGAAGGCGTCGTCGAACGCGATTTCACGGTGGGCGACGTCCCCGGCGTGCTCTGGTCGCCCGCGCCCGGCCCCGGCCTGCCCGGCCCCGGCCGCGCGCCCCTGGTGCTGATGGGCCACGGTGGCGGCACACACAAGAAGGCACCGGCGATGGCGGGCCGCGCCCGGCTCTTGGTGACCGGCTGCGGCTTCCACGTCGCCGTCATCGACGCGCCCGGGCACGGCGACCGGCCGCGCACGGCGCACGACGAGCGGGAGATCGCCGTGATGCGGCGGACGATGGCGGCCGGCGAGCCGGTCGGCCCGATCGTCGTCCGCTACAACGCCCACCTGGCGGAGCGCGCCGTGCCGGAGTGGCGGGCGGCCCTGGACGCCCTCCAGGAGCTGCCGGAGATCGGCGCCGACGGGCCGGTCGGCTACTTCGGCCTGAACATGGGCACCGCGATCGGGGTGCCGCTGACGGCGGTCGAACCGAGGATCACCGCCGCGGTCCTCGGCATGTTCTGGCACGACCCCTTGGCCGAGACCGCGAAGCGGATCACCGTCCCCGTCGAGTTCGTGCTCCAGTGGGACGACGAGCACATCCCGCGCCGGTCCGGGCTCGCGCTGTTCGACGCCTTCGCCTCGGCGGAGAAGACGCTGCACGTCAACGCGGGCAGGCACAAGGAGGTGCCCCGGTTCGAGGCCGAGAGCGCGGTCCGGTTCTTCGCCCGGCACCTCGGCCGCGCGACCGCACCACCGGCCTGACAGCAGGCACCCTGCGCCGGCTGCGGCACCGGCGCAGGGTGCGTGGGCCGTCATGCGGTGCCGCCGGGGTCCGGGCAGAACACCGGTACCCGCTGGACGAGGTTGTTGGCGAAGCCGCCCCGGTTCCAGGACTGTTCCAGCGGCTGACTGTTCCCGGCCCCGTCGTGGGCGCGGACGCTCAGCACATGGTCGCCGGGCTCGGCGAACCATGTGTAGGTCCACCGGCGCCACGCCCAGCGGTGTCCGTGGTCGGGCTCGAGGTCGGCCGGGTGGCGGCTCACGCCGCCGTCCGCGCTGACCTCCACCGACGTCACCGGGGCGCGCCCCGACCAGGCCCGCCCCTCGATGCGGACCGGGCCCGGCGTGACGACCCGCGTGCGGGACATGAAGTCGGGAAAGCCGGGCGGTATCAGCAGCGCCCGGGGAGCGACAAGCGTGACGGGCCGTCCCGCCTCCTCGGACTCCTGCCTGATCCGGTAGGCGACGGACTGCTGGAAGCCGGTGAAGGGCTGGTCGACGACGGTGATCGCGCGCAGCCACTTCACCTGCGCCATGCCGTACCAGCCGGGCACCACCAGGCGCAGGGGCCTGCCGTGCTGGGGCGGCAGGGGCGCGCCGTTCATGGCGTAGGCCACCAGCACCTCGGGCTCCTCGCCGGTGGCGACGTCGAGCGGGAGAGCGCGCTCGTAGTCCTGTTCGACACCGCGTTCCACTCCGTGGTCGGCGCCGGTGAAGACGACGTCGACCGCGTCGGAGGCGACACCGGCCTCGGCGAGGAGGAGGCGCAGCGGGACCCCTGTCCACTCCGCCGTGCCCACCGCTTCCAGCAGCCAGGGCTGGCTCACCGGTCTCGGTGACAGCAGGGCTCTGCCGTTTCCGGCGCACTCCAGGGTCACGCGCGTGGTGACCGCGGGAAAGGCGCGCAGCTCCGCGGCCGGGAGGGTGAGGGCGCGCCGCACGTGTCCACCGAGCGTCAGCAGCCAGGCGGCGTCGTCGGGCACGTGCGGGATGTCGTAGTGGGTGAGGACGTAGTGCAGGCCCGGCGGGGTCAGGTCGTAGCGCAGGGCCTCCAGCGGCAGGCCATGGTTGCGGGCGGCCAGCGCCAGCTCGTCCTGCCCCAGGCCCTCACCCGTCGCGGCCAGCCGGGCAGGAGCGCTCACGTCGGTGAGTCGACGCCCCATGCCGTCGATTATTCGCCTCGGCCCGCGCTCGCGCACCGGCTGGATCGGCGTGGGCCGCGCTCGCCGGGTGCGGCCGGCGTCTTGACGTCCCGCGCGGCAGTGGCGATCCTCGGGGCAGATTGTGTCGTACATGACAATCCTGCGCCATCCAGCCGACCGAGGACGTGGGCCGTGACCGTACGCAGAAGCCCGTACCGCCACCGCAAGGAGGCCGGCGTCCTGTCGGCGCTGCTCCTCGTGCTGGCCGTCGTCCTGAGCCCGACACCGAGTTCGGCGGCGGCCGGTGACGACTGGTGGACGCCCGTGTCACGGCCCGCTCCGGACTCGCAGATCAATGTCACCGGCGAGCCGTTCAAGGGCACCGACGCCGAGGGCGAGGTGCGGGGATTCGCCGACGCCCACGACCACCTGTTCGCCAACGAGGCCTTCGGCGGCCGGCTCATCTGCGGCAAGGTGTTCTCCGAGGCCGGGATCGCCGACGCGCTCAGGGACTGCCCCGAGCACTACCCCGACGGCTCGCTCGCCGTCTTCGACTTCATCACCAAGGGCGGCGACGGCAGGCACGACCCGGTCGGCTGGCCGACGTTCAAGGACTGGCCCGCCCATGACTCGCTGACCCACCAGCAGAACTACTACGCGTGGGTGGAGCGCGCCTGGCGCGGCGGTCAGCGGGTGCTCGTCAACGACCTCGTCACCAACGGCGCGATCTGCTCGGTCTACTTCTTCAAGGACCGAAGCTGCGACGAGATGACGTCGATCCGGTTGCAGGCGAAGCTGACGTACGACCTCCAGTCCTACATCGACAGGATGTACGGCGGCCCCGGCAAGGGGTGGTTCCGGATCGTCACCGACAGCGCGCAGGCCCGCGAGGTCATCGAGCAGGGCAAACTCGCGGTCGTCCTGGGCGTGGAGACCTCCGAACCGTTCGGCTGCAAGCAGATCCTGGACGTCCCGCAGTGCGACCGGCACGACATCGACGCGGGGCTGGACGAGCTGTACGCGCTCGGGGTGCGCAGCATGTTCCTCTGCCACAAGTTCGACAACGCGCTGTGCGGGGTGCGCTTCGACTCCGGCGGGCTCGGAACGGCCATCAACGTGGGGCAGTTCCTGTCGACCGGCACGTTCTGGAGGACCGAGAAGTGCACGGGGCCGCAGCACGACAACCCCATCGGCTCGGCGGCGGCGCCCGGGGCCGAGGCGAAGCTGCCGGCGGGCGTGAGCGTCCCCTCGTACGACACGGACGCGCGGTGCAATGTCCGCGGGCTCACCGACCTCGGTGAGTACGCCGTGCGCGGCATGATGAAGCGCAAGATGATGCTGGAGATCGACCACATGAGCGTCAAGGCCGTAGGCCGCGCGCTCGACATCCTGGAGGCCGACTCGTACCCCGGGGTGATCTCCTCGCACAGCTGGATGGACATGAACTGGACCGAGCGGGTGTACGGCCTCGGCGGTTTCGTCGCCCAGTACATGAACGGCTCGGAAGGGTTCGTCGCCGAGGCGAACCGCACGAAGGCGCTGCGGGAGAAGTACGGCGTCGGCTACGGCTACGGCACGGACATGAACGGCGTCGGCGGCTGGCCGGGGCCCCGTGGCGCGGACGCGCCCACCAAGGTCGTCTACCCCTTCCGCAGCGTCGACGGCGGCTCCCTCATCGACCGGCAGACCACGGGCGAGCGCACCTGGGACCTGAACACCGACGGGGCCGCGCACTACGGCCTGGTGCCGGACTGGATCGAGGACATCCGGCGGGTGGGCGGCCAGGACACGGTGAACGACCTCTTCCGCGGGGCCGAGTCCTACCTCGACACCTGGGGAGCGGCCCAGCGGCACCAGGCCTCGGTCGACCTCGCCGACGGGGCTGCGGCCACGGCCAGTTCGTCCGAGTGGAACCCGTTCACCAGCTACGCGCCGGGCCGGGCGGTGGACGGCCGGCGGGACACCCGGTGGGCCAGTGACTGGAGCGACGACCAGTGGCTGCGGATCGACCTGGGCTCGACCCATCTGGTCGGACGGGTCACGCTCGACTGGGAGCGCGCGTACGGCGGGTCCTACCGGATCGAGCTCTCGACGGACGGGGTGAACTGGCGGACCGCCTGGTCGACCACCGCCGGCGACGGCGGCCTGGACACCGCCCGCTTCACCGCCGCGCCGGCCCGCTACGTCCGCGTCACGGGCACCGGGCGCGGAACCCAGTGGGGCTATTCGCTGTACGAGGTCGGCGTCCACAGCGGCTGACACCGGCCGGCCTGGCCTCTCAGGAGTGGCCGCTCCCGGAGCCCGCCGCCCCGCCCGGTACGCCCGCCGGCGGAGGCGACGGGGAAACCGGACCGGCGGACGACGGGGCGGCCGGGGTCTCGTCGTCCAGGTCGCCGCGCAGGGCCGCGATGACGAAGGCCACCATGGAGGCCAGGCCGAGCAGAGCGAGCGGCCCCCAGATCGCCGGGATCGCCCACATCGGCCAGTCGTTGGCCGACTGCGCCCAGAGCGTCAGGAGGGCGGTGACGGCCATGCCGACACCGTGCCACCGGACCACGGCCGCCGCTCGGGCGTGCCGCCGGTTGCTCCTGGCGAACAGGGACCACACCGCTCCGGCGAGCCCCGTCAGACCGAACGAGCCGCAGGCGAGGGTGCCGCCGAGCCGGTCCTCGGGCCACCCCAAGGGTCCGTCGGACGTCTGCTGCCGCCGCCCCTCGGCGTCCCGCACCTCGACGACCTGACCGTGCCAGATCAGGCCGACGACCTTGTCACCCGGCCCCAGCTCGGAGGCCACGGGGTCCGTCTGCCGGAACGTCACACGCCACGGCTTGCCGGAGGGCAGCGACAACCGGGCCTCCGGCGACTCGTTCCGCTTCCCGCGGTGCAGGTCGGCCGTGCGGACGGTGAACCTCTGCGGCCACACGCAGGCCGACGGCTTCACCGGCACGGAGGCGCACACCGGCGCGGCCCGGTACGCGCGCTCCCGCTCCAGCGCCCCGCGTATCTCGGAGGCCGTCGCCACCCCGCCGCCGAGAGCCACCACGGCGATCAGCAG